>Ga0308015_10000884_pt1 | contig 12866 bp, 4 predicted proteins | sample Neamet231_FD_203128 | JGI IMG/M metagenome (GOLD analysis project Ga0308015, IMG submission 203128) | Marine microbial communities from water near the shore, Antarctic Ocean - #231 | ecosystem: Environmental > Aquatic > Marine > Unclassified | place: Southern Ocean | collected 2014-07-28
TGAGCATGTCGCCGACAGTGTTGAAAAGCTCGTTCTGCATCGAGGCGTTCTGGCACAAGCAAAAATCCCCTTCCTTTTACCGTGACAGGGGTGACTTTCGGGGCAGCAGCTGCCCGTCGAGGCGGTCGGAGCCGAAGCATTCGGGAGTGAGCGGGCCGCCGGCCATGAGGAGGCGGGTGCCAAAGGTATAGTTCGTCGTGGTGGGGAACATTGTTCCGCCCCAGTCACCGCCGCCCTCTGTTGTCGTGTACGACGTCGGGTATGAGACGACCACATCGCCGGTATTCGGATGGAACTGATCCTTCGTCCCCGTCCGTACCGTCGGCTCCTTATCGGGGCACGTGTGCAGCCCGATGAAGTTTATCTTGAGCTTGACCATCTGCTCGATGTGCAGCTTGTAATCGTCCAATTTCCACTGGTCAGGGCCTTCGCTAAAGTCATGGAAGGGTTGCATCTCTCGGATCTCGATGCCGACCGGGGGATATTTGCTGGTGCCGCAGCGTCGACCACGCCGCGAGCACGGCTGGCACGCCGATGCGCGGCACGGCGTCTTGGCCGTCCAGCGGAAAGCCGACCCCAGCCGCCTCGAGCAGGGAGAAAACGCAGTACTTTGTGGCGAGGACAGAGCCGCCGTGGCAGATCGTCAGGCGCGGGCCGTGGGCGTGCAGCACGTGGCAGCTCGAGGCCCGCCCAGGTGCCTGCTGGCAGCGCCGCCTCGAGCGCGGCATGCGCAGCGGAGTCCGTCGCCCGCGGGCCCGCCAGCACGACGTTGCTGCCGCGGACGAGCCGCATCGCAGCCGTCGTCTAAGGCAGCGGGGAGAGCCGCGCCAGGTCGGCGCCCGGGTCGTCTGGAAGGGGAGGTATCGACGTAGCTCGCGCGCGGCAGGCTCGTGCTGCGGGGCGTAGGTGATGGTGAGCCGCGGCGCGGCGTGGGAAGACGCCACGAGAGCGGCGACCAGAGCCAACAACATCGCGAATGAGCCGCGACGAGAGCGGCGACGAGAGCGGCGACGCGCGCACGCGGGCGTCCCCCCGGCGTGCTCATGCTCATGCTCATGCTCAGCTCCGTCCTGTTTGTCAACTGTCACTCGCCGTTTGCCCGTGCAGTGGGTTGGCGTCGGGTTGATTGGTGGTGCGCGCTGGTGTTTGCAAAGGAGCACGGCGGGTAAAACTAGACCGGAGCTCGCTGTGCGTAAGAGCTAGCCACACGTGCACTGAGCTAAGCATTTGCATTTATCCTCGCTCGCAGCATCTTCGTTGCGAGCATGGCGGCGCCGAACCCGTTGTCAATGTTCACAACGCCGATGCCGGGCGCGCAGGAGCTCAGCATAGTGAGCAGCGGCGTGACGCCGCTCAGGCTGGCGCCGTAGCCGAACGATGTCGGCACCGCCACGATGGGCGCCTCGACGAGCCCCGCGACCACGCTCGGCAGCGCGCCCTCCATCCCGGCCGCCGCGACGATCACGTCCGCGCCGTCCAGCTTGTCGCGGTTGCGCAGCAGCCGGTGGATCCCGGCGACGCCGACGTCCCACAGCCGCACGACGTTGGTCACGCCCATCAGCTCGGCCGTCACCGCCGCCTCCTCCGCCACGGGCAGGTCGCACGTGCCGGCGGTCATCACGACCACCGTGCCCTCAATCTTCCGCGCCGGCCGCGGCGGCCCCGGCTTGCTCGCCACCGCCACTATCCGCGCCTCCGGGTAGTGCGTCAGGTGCGCCAGCCCCGCCGCCTGCATCGCCTCGTGCACCTCCGGCTCGACGCGCGTCACGATCGCCACGTCCGCCTCCACCGCCAGCGCGCGCATGATCTCGACGATGTGCGCCGTGGTCTTGCCCTGCCCAAACACCACCTCCGGCAGCCCCGTCCGCGCCTCGCGCCCGTGGTCCAGCTTCGCCGACTCCAGCTCTTCGTACACTGCCAGCTGCCGCGCCTCGCCCAGCGCCAGCGCCGGGTCAACCGACCCGGACGCCACCGCCGCCAGCAGCTCCTGCAGCGTGCGCGCTTGCGCGCTGAGGCAGCGTTGTTGAACGGCGCACGGCGCCACGCCGAACCGACCGAACGTTAGCAGCATCCCTAGCTGGGCACGAGAGGGAAGCTTCTCGTCTCGAGCTGAATTTACGAGCTCCTCTTCTTCTCGCCCGACATGCTCCCCCTTGGACACAACCGGCGACAGGTCACTTCGGGGTTCGGCGTAGCCCCGCGCCGCGCTTCAAAGAGAAATTGCCTTCAAAAAGAAAGCACAGGTGCACTCATCGGAGAGCTGACGGGGGAGAAGAATAGGACGACGGATGTCCAAAATATTGGCAAAATTATAATCACTCACATTGTTGCGTTCTTTCGCCGTGGCGGCCGGATAAAAGAAGCGCGGCGGTCAGGCGACGGTCACTTGTGCGGCGCTGAGCTCGTGCTCTCCGGTTGGTCAAACAAATGGCGGAGCCGCCGCTCGAGCTGATGACCTTAGAGCTGGCGCTGTCGGAGCGCGCGGCGTGGCCGCCGACAGTGGCGGCGGCGCACGCCTCCCTCGTCGACAGAGCGCGGAAACGAGCAAATGGAGCGCTACAGCTGCGCAAGCCGCAGGCGCTGGCGACCCTGATTGGCGAGCTGCGCGGCATGCCGTCGCTGGCGGGCGAGCTGGCGCGGCTGGAGGCGACGCTGTCGGAGGTGAAGCAGCGCTCGCGCACCAAGCTGCTGGCGCTGCTGCAGCAGACGGACCCGAACGAGCTGGCGCTAATGCGCGAGCGCATCGAGGACCTGGAGCCGGTGTTCCCGACCGAGTGGCGCGCGGTGAAGAAGCACTACCGGCGGCTGCTGGACGACGTGGCCGGCGAGAAGGCGGCCGACGTGCACGAGCTTCGCGCGCGGCTGGTGAAGCCCAGCGCGCAGAAGACGCGGCGGCTGTCCGTCAGCGCGAGCGCGCTGCCCTCGGACCTGGGCGCGTGTGAGGCGGCGGCGCGGCGGCTGGCGGAGCTGGAGCTCTCGAACGAGCGGCTGCAGTCGGACCTGTGGCTGGCGCAGCAGGAGCGCAGCGCGGAGGAGGAGAAGGTGGCGCGCGCGGCGCGCGAGCTGGCGGAGCTCGAGCGCAAGGTGGAGGCGCTGCGCCTCAGCGCCGGCCACTCGGCCGCGCGCGCGCCGACGGTGACCATGTTGCGCTGCCTGGGCTGGTCGGGCGAAATCGAGGGGCTGGACGAGCCGACGGCGCAGGCCCAGGTCGAGAAGGCGCTGCAGGCGGTCACGGCCTTCGCGATCAGCAAGGTCCCGTCCGGCAAGACGGCGAGCTGAGCGAGCGCACGCACGGCAGCCTTTAATTCTCTTCGCACCAAACGCGCGCGTTGACGAACATCTGCATCCACGGCGAGCCGCTCTGGTCGGCCCAGCTGCTCGGCGCGTACGGCAGCTGCCACTTCAGGAAACATCGCTCGGGGTGCGGCATCATCGCAAGGTGCCGGCCGTCCTTCGAGCACAGGCCGGCGATGCCCTTCGGGCCGCCGGTCGGGTTGAACGGGTACTCCTCGGTCGGCTCGCCCGCGTCGTTCGCGAAGCGGATGGGCGCGAGGCCCTGCGCCTCGACCTGCTCCAGAAGCGCGTCGTGCGGGAAGATGGCGCGGCCCTCGCCGCATGCAAGCCACACACCGAGCGTCGAGCCCTCCATGCCCTTGAGCATGATGGCGGGGCTCTCGCCGATCGTGACGGTCGGGAAGCGGCTCTCGAAGCGGCCCGAGGCGTTGTGCAGGAAGCGCGGCTGGCTCACGCTCACGCCGGCAGCCTTGGCCGTGTCGTCGGTCTCGACGCCGGAGATGGCGTCGGCTGCGTCCGGCCCAAACGGCACCCAGCCTAGCAACGCGCTGAGCTGGCAGCCGTTGCAGACGCCCAGACTAAACGTGTCCGTGCGCTCGTAAAATGCCTTCAGCTGCGCCTTCACCGTTTCGTGGAACAGGCAAGACGCCGCCCAGCCCTTGGCCGAGTCGAGTGTATCCGCAAAGCTGAAGCCGCCCACCAGCGCAAGGCCGCGGAAGCCCTCCAGCGTCACGCGCCCGCCGGCAATGTCCGAGACCGTGATGTCCCACGCCTCGAACCCCGCGGCGTGGAATGCGCCGCCCATCTCGCGGTCGCCGTTGCTGCCCTCCTCTCGCAGGATGGCGATCTTCGGCGCGCCGGGCTGCGGGCCCGCCACGGGGGCCGGCGGCTCGAACGACAGCTTCCACGCAGGCGCTGTGCGTGCCTTCAGGTTGGCCTGCTCCGCGTTGGTGTCCTCGAGCCGGCACTGGCGCTTCTCCAGCTCGAAGCCGGTCGCCTCCCACGTGTCACGAAGCGTGAACACGTCACTGCCCAGCAGCACGGCATCGTCCTTGCCGTCCACCTTGACCTCGAAGCCGGTGCTGGTCTTGCCGATGCTCTGGGTAGGGACGCCAGCCTCAGCGTACGCGGCCAGTACCGACGCGGTATCGGCGGAGGCGACCTCGATCACGAGGCCGAGCTCCTCAGAGAAGAGCCACGTCATCGGCACGTCCTCACCAGCAACGTCGACCTTCAGCGAGAAGCCGCAGCCGCCGGCGAAGGCCATCTCGAGGACCGTCGTAAGCAGGCCGCCGTCGCTGACGTCGTGGCCCGCCTTGATCTTCTTGCCGTTGATCAGCGTTTGCGTGGTCTTGAAGGCCGCAACAAATGTCGCGCTGTCGTCAAGGTCCGGCACCTCGTCGATGTTGCCGAGCTGGTTGAAGCACTGGCCCAGCGCCGAGCCGCCGAGCTTGCCACCGGTCACGTTCTTGCTCATCTTGACCACGATGATATCGGAGTCGCCGGCGCACTTGAAATCGGGCGTCACAACCAGCGACACGTCCGGGCAGGGCGCGTACATGGAGATCACCAGGGCGCCCGGAGCCTTCACGGTGTCGCCCTCGACGCTTGCTGCCATCGAGAGGCTGTCCTTGCCGCCCTGGATTCCCACTCCCAGCTCCACCATCACGTCTTTCATCGCCAGAGCGGCGTCCCACAGCATGGCTCCCTCTCCGGGCAGCTTGGCGGCCCACATCCAGTTGGCCGACGACTTGGCGTCCTCCAGAGCCGAGATCGGCGCCCAGACAAGGTTGGTGAGCGACTCGCCGACCGACATGCGCGCGCCGGCGCCCGCGTCCAGCAGGCCCTTGATGGGCTGCTCGCCGCAAGCCATCGCGGCGCCGGTCGGCGGCGAGGCCGGGCCGTCGGCGCCGGCGAAGCTGAGCGCGGTGACGTGCACGTCGGAGAGCGGCAGGTGGAAGGGGCCGACGCACTGCTGCTGGGCGATGAGGCCGGTCACAGAGCGATCGACCTTCGTCGTGAGGAAGCGCTTGCTGCCCACGTCCAGCAGCCGGAGAACGCGATCCAGCGCCCCGGCGACGTCCACGTCGGCGGGCACAGTGACGGATGAGCTTGAGAGCGGCGGCATGCGCTTGTCGATGAAGGTTTTGCGCGGAAGCTTGGCGAGAACATCATCGAGGTTGAGGTCGACCGGAGTCTCGCCCGTCAGGGAGTCCTTGACGACGATGCGCCCAGAGGCCTCCACGGTGCCTACCACCGAGAACGGGCAGCGCTCGCGGGCGCACATCTTGGTGAAGAGCTCGAGCGACTCGGGCATAATCAGCACACCGTTGTTCTCCTGGAACTCCGCGCCCCAAAGCTCCAGCGCCGAGAGGGTCGGGTCGCCGGAGAGCACCTTGCGGATGTCGAAGAGGCCGCCGGTCGGCTCGACGATCTCCTTGAGCACGTTGCTGTTGCCACCGGCGCCCTGGTCGTGGATTGAGACGATCGGGTTGGCGTCGCCGAGCTCGATGCACGCGCGCACGATGCGGTTCATCTTCTGCTCCATCTCCGCGTCGCCGCGCTGCACAGCGTTGAAATCGAGCGCCGAGGACTCCTCGCCCTCGCCGCCGGCCTTGCTGCTGGCAGCGCCGCCGCCCATGCCAATGCGGTAGGCCGGGCCGCCGACCTTGATGACCAGCATCGCAGCCGTGGGCTCGCTCTTGGCCAGGTGCTTGTCGTCAATGCGACCCATGCCGCCGGTGAACATGATCGGCTTGATCCACTCGCGCCGCTCCTCGTGCTCGCCGGAGCCGAGCTTCATGCCGAACGAGCGCGTGAAGCCGCCGACGATGGGCTCGCCGTAGCAGTTGCCGTACTCGGACGCTCCGTTGCTGGCGTCGACGATGATCTGCAGCGGCGGCGCCATGGAGGCCGGGTAGGCGGCGCTGTCGTCCTCCCACGGCAGCTTGTACTCGGGGATGTGCAGGCTGCCGACGCAGTAGCCGGCCGTGCCGGCGCAGGAGTGCGCGCCGGTGCCGGTGGCCTGCACGTCGCGCAGCCGGCCGCCGATGCCGGTCTCGGCGCCCGGGCGTGGCGCGACGCCCGTTGGGAAGTTGTGCGTCTCCGCCGTGAAGATGATGTGCTGCGTCTTGCTCTCGTTCTGCATTCCGCTCGGCACGCCCGGCGTTTCCGGCTGCAGCGTGTTCACCTCGTAGCCAGTGATGGCGCTGGAGTTGTCGTGGAAGTTGATCAGGCCGTTCTTGCTGGTCTTCGGGCCGGTCAGCGTGGCGCCGACGTGCTCCATCAGGTCGCCCGGCATCTCCTCGCCGTCCACCACCATAAGGCCCTTGAAGAACCAGTGGCGGCTGTGCTCGGAGTTGGACTGCCCCATGTCGAAGCACTCCACCTCGGTCGGGTCGCGCCCCATCCGCTGGAAGAGCTCGTGGTAGTACGTCAGGTCCGTGTCGTCCATGCCGAGCCCCATCGTCGAGTTCAGCGCCTCCAGCGCCGGGCGCCCCTCCGACATGATCGGCACCGTGCGCAGCGGCTCCGCCTCGGCCACCAGCGTGAACGAGGGCAGCGGCTCCGCGTACACCTGCTCGGTCATCTTGTCGTGCAGCGACGCCACCAGCGCAGCCTTCTGCGCTTCCGACAGCGCCACCCCCGTCTGCACTAGCAGCCGCCGCGACGGCTCCACGCGCGAGATGCCCTCCACTCCCGCCGACTCCAGGATCGAGCTGCAGTTCGACGACCAGGCCGTGCGGAAGCTCAGCCGCGGCCCGAACTCCACCAGCCACGCGCCGCCGCCCGCCGCCGCCAGCTCCGCCGCCGTGGCGTCCAGGAACGAGCTCGCCGCCAGCTGCGACGGCTCGAACGTCTCGCGGAACAGCCACGCCAGCCGCGCGTCCGCCAGCAGGTCCGACGCCGCCTCCTTGCCCGCCGGCGCGCCCACGTTGAAGCAGACCTCTGTGTGCAGCGTGAAGGCGGGCAGCCCCGCGGCCGAGAGCACGCGCTCCGTGCTGGCCACCGACGCCGAGGTCAGCCCCGGCGCGCGGTACAGGTGCAGCACCTCAGCCGGCATGGCGATTATGTGAGTTAGGTTCAGGTTCAGGCCCGCTTGAACTCTGCCAGGCGAGGGGCGGCGTCAGCGCTGTGCGCTGGGAGGCAGGGCGGCTCCGCAGGTTCAAGCTGGATGTGTGGCGTGGTGCAGGGCCAGCATGCGGGGCAAGCGGGGTGCGATGGTGGACATGGCCAGTCAGGAGCGGCAGGGACATAGCGTACTGCAGGCGGACGAGCTCGCCCCGCGCGAATTCGGATCGATATCGACGGCGAGCTCCCTTTTGCCGCGCGCGCAGCTTCAGCCGTAATCGCGGCCATGCCACACATGGCACGCGGTCATGTGGTCATTGGACACATCAGCGGTTGGCTTGGGGAATCGGGGCCGCCTGGCTTGAAAAAGGAACCTGGTTCTGCTCAGATTCGATATATAAGGCTTCGCTTCGCGGCTTCTTCGACCGGAAGCGCCAAACAACTTTCACACACTACAAGCGCAGCTACATACGAGCAACACGGGTCAACGGCCCTGACACGAATCCAGCACCTGCGCGACCGCCACGCAGCGCGGGCGAGCCGACAAACAGCAGCTGCAGCGCGGCAGCAGCAGCGGCGCAGGCCCCCTCCGTCGCGGGCGGGGGCGACAGGCAGCAGGCGGCAGTCTGTGATACGCCATGGGCATCCGCGGCCTATACAGCTTCATGCGGCGGAACAACGTCTCCAAGGCGGTGGACCTTGCGGTGGACATCCCGGAGGACCAGAAGTGCCTGGTGTTCGACGGCGAGGCGCTGCTGTACAAGCTGTACGTGTTCAGCGCGCACTGGGGCGTGGGGCTGAACGTCTCGTGGGTGCACGGCGGCCAGACGCTGCACTGGTACCACCTGGTGCGCAACTTCTTCGAGGTGTTTCTGCGGCGCGGCATCCGCGTGATCGTGATCATGGACGGCTCGAAGGAGGTGGCGAAGGTGGCCACGATGCAGAGCCGGCAGCGCGAGCGCGCCGCCGCCATCATCCGCTGCCTGCGCGGCCGCGAGAAGCAGGACTTCCACAACCCGGCGATGCCGCTCAACACGAAGAAGGTCTTCATGGAGGCGGTGCGCGAGCTGGCGGCGCAGTACCCGCCGCTGGGCGACGGGCTGCAGCGCGTGCACATGAGCTGCGCGCTCTTCGAGGCCGACCCGGTCGTCGTCGAGGCATGCCGCAGCGGCGACGTCTACGGCATCATCGCCTCGGACACCGACTTCATCGCGATGCTGCCCTCCGTGCAGGCGGCGTACGAGGACACCGAGCTGGTGTACATCCACATGGACTCGCTCATGGTGACCGAGGACGGCCACATCACCGCGGACGTCTACCCCGTGCAGACGGTGCCGAACCTGCTCGGGCTGCAGATGGACCAGATGGCGCTGCTGGGCAGCCTGGTCGAGAATGACTACCTCAAGCACGCGCAGCACCTGCAGGAGTTCCACTACCGCATCGGCGTGCTGCGCCACCCGATGGACACCACGGTGAGCGTTGGCAAGTACCTGAAGGAGGGCGGCTCCGAGGACCCGGACGCCATCTTTATGGGCGAGACCGACCTCACCATCCGCGGCGTCCTCGCCGCCAAGCTGCACTACTCCGTGCTGCAGTACAACCGGCCGCGGCAGGACACCATGTTCCGGCTGCGCGGCGCCGAGCTGACGGACAAGCTGGCGGCGCAGCTGGCCGAGCAGCCGGAGGAGCCCGACTACAACGACCACGACTATGCACGGCTGCTGCTGAAGAACGGCCTCCTGGACTTCTTCCGCGACGGCATCGTGGACGCCACGGTGGGCCAGATTTTGTGGGACCTCTCCGAGATGCGCAAGCGGCGCACGCCGCAGCGGCCCGTCACGTACCGCACGCCGCCCACCCTCAACGACTGGATCAGCCGCGGTAAGAACCCCAACGTCATGCTGTGGCCGCTGCGCCGGCGCCTGGTCGAGATGACGCTGTCGATTGCCCCGGACGCCCCTGCCGACGAGGAACCTCTGAAGTTCCGCGACAACCTGCTGGGCGACCGCATCGTCTCTGTTGTGCGGCCGATCGAGCTCACTCCTGCTGCTGGCGCGCGGGAGATGCTGGTGGACGAGCTGAAGGGCGCCTTCTTCGCGGAGGGATCGGCGAAGTCGCTCTTCACCGACCTGTCGGCCAAGTTGCTGGACGGCGCGATGGGGGCGTTTTCGGACACGCAGTTTGCTGGCATTTGCAGCGTTGTCGCCGTTATGGCCGCCGGCTGCCACTCGCGGCTGCACTTTTTTGCGCCGCTGTCGTTCGCGGACACAATGTTTTTCGTGCGCTGCTACTTTGTCTCGCTGGTGCTGCGCAGCGGGCGCACTTCGCGCCCAGAGGAGGAGCTCGGCGACCTGGCCATGCGCGTGCCGAAGCGGCTGGGGCCGAACTCGCTGTGCATGACGACGCTGATTGAGACGGTGAACACGGCGTTCCACCACCTGGACTCCATCTGCATGACGCGCTCCGTCAAGAGCACGGCCAGCGGCGGCTCCGAGGCCCCGCTGCCCATCGAGTGGGCCGACTCTGTTGACGGCCGCCTGGCTCACGCCGTGATGAACATCTCGCTCGAGAACGACGAGATGGGCACCGGCGACGACGTTGACCCGTCCAAGCTGCTGAACGCGCACGCGCCCCACACTGCGATGATGGAGCTCCTGAACGGCCTGCCGTGGGAGGATCTGTTCCGGTGCAACTGGGGTGGCGACGTGGCGACGTTCGTGCCGAGCGCCGAGAAGGGCGACATCATCCAGCTGAACGACGAGCAGCTCGACGTTTGGGACCGGCAGCTTGTGATGGACGCCGAGGGCGACTCGGCCGCTGGCGCGCAGGGGCCCGGCGGAGGCGGCGACGACGAGGAGGAGGCTCGCGACGACGAGTCGCTGAGCGAGAACGAGGACGACGACGAGGAGGAGGAGGAGGAAGAGGAGGATGATGATAATGCCTACGGCGCAGGCACTATGGAGGAGAAGCGCTGGGACGACTGGGGTGAGGAGGATGTCGAGGCTGTCAACCTCGCCGCACCGAGCAACAACGACTTCCTCACGCTGCGCCAGCTGCAGGAGCAGACCGACTACACGAAGATAGAGTGGGTGAGCATCATCCGCAACGACCAGTGGGGCGACGAGGTCGACGAGGACAAGATTTCGGCGCTTGCTCAGGCAAACGGAGGCATCGAGAGCATCGACGACGCGTACCAGAAGCTTGACCCGCCGACCGCGGGCGGCGCTGACAGTGAGTTTGCCAACCGCGTGACCCAGACCGTGCGCCCGTCCGGGCCTTGGCAGAAGCACTTGGGCGGCAAGCAGGAGATCTCTCTCGAAATTAGCCGCGCATGGGCCGACATCTCAGAGTCAGTCCCGCCGATGCCGAAGAAGGACCGCGACGAGTTCAAGACCGGCATCCTCACGAGCGTCTCGGCGGGCTCCGCCAAGGGCGTCACGATGTACCGCGCCGAGAGCACCTGGCGCCCGCCGCAGCGTGGCAAGCGCAACAACTTCCAGAAGGAGTTCAAGCCCGACACCTTCTCGTTCGAAGGCCCGCACAACAAGGAGGCGCTCGTCGGCTGCAAGTTCGACGTGATGCTGTGCGCCCACCCGATGAATCCCAACATCAAGATGGCCGTCTACGGCTCGCTCGACATCACCAAGAAGGCAAAGGAGCTGCCCAAGAAGGCTGCGGAGCTGAAGGGCGAGAGCAAGTCGTCCGCGAGCGGCCTGGACTCGCTCACGGACTCCGACCGCATGCAGGCCAAGAACGACGGCATCTACGACAGCCTCATGCAGCGCGCCAAGCAGATGCGCCCCGGCCGCGGCGACACTTACGCCGTCACCACGAACGAGCGCGCCAAGAACGAGATCACCATCTGGGAAGAGCAGGTTGTCGTCGCCAAGGCTGGCTGGCACCCTCACGAGTTCCAGGTCGAGGCTTTCAAGCTGATTCGCAACAGCCGGTCGGTGCTGGTCACGGCACCCACCGGCGCGGGCAAGACCGAGGTCGCAATGTGCGCCATCAACCAGGCGCTGATCGACGAGGAACGCGTCATCTTCATCTGCCCGACCAAGGCGCTCGTCAACCAAACGGTGCTGACCATCCTGGCTTACTTCCAGGAGTACCCTGACTGGCAGAAGAAGAAGCCCGACGACCGTCTGTGCGGATTCAACTACATGGACGCCAATGGCAAGGTGAACACCAGCGCACAGATCGTGGTGACCGTGCCGCAAACGCTGCACCTGATGCTGAAGGGCGCGGAGAACAAGGCTCTGAACGACGTGGGCTGGATCATCCTCGACGAGGTCCACCACATCCAGGAGAAGGGCTCTGGCATGTACTGGGACTGGATCTTCCGGCTTGCCGAGCGCGACCAGACCAAGTTCGTTGCGCTCTCGGCCACGCTTGCGAGCAACCGCGACTTCGCCGCCTGGCTCGGCTCGTTCCGCAAGAAGGAGTTCACTTTCGTCAAGGAGGGATACGTCAAGCCGCAGGAGCCCGGCGAGATCGCGCGCGTTCACGGCTCGCACATCGACGTGTTCCCGGACGGACGGCCCGTGAAGCAGCAGATCTTCGTCTTCGACCGCGACTTCGTGAAGCTGCCGCGCCGCGGTGTCATCGCGGAGGACAACTACCGGCTGCCATTCAACATCGCGCTCTCCGCTGAGGAGTCGTCGAAGCAAAACCGGTTCATCGAGGAGGACGCGCACTGTTCGATCACGTACGACCAGCAGAAGCACGGCGAGGTCACCGCGGCTGGATACGAGAGCTCAGGCGACGACGACGACGACGACGCCAGCTCCACCACGTCGACGATGTCGCGCGCCAGCACGTCCGCCGGCCGGGCCGAAGCGCCCGCTGACACCCCAACGGCGAAGTGGGACGCGCTGAAGAAGGCCACTGGCATCCTCGGCAAGACGATCCTGACCGGCAAGCAAGCGGGCGCCGTCAAAAAAGCCGTGCGCTCCACGGTGCGTGCCCTGGAGAACGTCGTCGAGCTGCTCCGCGGATTCCTCGGCACGGCCATGGCGACCAAGGCTGCCGACACGCGGACGCTGTCGTCCGCTGACGTGTGCGCTACGTTCATTTCCGCGGTGTACTTGCTTACGCGCATCGAGGCGGTGGTCCCGGATGAGGTTGCCGAGACGCACGAACTGCTCTGGGAAGCGCTCACGACGTACCCCACGCTGAAGATGCTGTACATCAAGGTTGTGGCGCAGGTCGAGGACGTCGCGCAGAGCTCTGACGTGATGGAGCACCTTGTTGTTCACACGCTGCGGCCGCTGGCGAGCGCGATCATCTCGATGAACTCTCCGTTCGACGAGTCTCTGCGCCGCACGCCGAACTGGCTGGCTGACAGCGACGAGGAGGAAGAGGAGGAGGATGAGCTGATGCAGAACCCTGCGCTTGGCGGCGAGTCGCCTCGCGCCTGCATGCATCTGATGCGCGCTCTGTCGCTGCCGCACATCCGCACAATCGTCAAGTCGCTGGGCAACGAGCTCTGCCAGACGTAC
>Ga0308015_10000885_pt1 | contig 12859 bp, 9 predicted proteins | sample Neamet231_FD_203128 | JGI IMG/M metagenome (GOLD analysis project Ga0308015, IMG submission 203128) | Marine microbial communities from water near the shore, Antarctic Ocean - #231 | ecosystem: Environmental > Aquatic > Marine > Unclassified | place: Southern Ocean | collected 2014-07-28
ATTGCTGTAGGGCCAACAATTATGATTATTTTCTTAGTATTCTTCTTCATACTCTTTAAATTCATCAAAATCATCAAAGGCTTCACCAAAAGGATCAAATTCTTTCTCAGCTTTAAAGCTAATCTCAGGCGCATCTTCTGGCATAGTTCCTACTGATTTTATACATTTTGAAGTAGTTATTTCTTCTTCAGTTATTTCAGTAAGTGTAATCAGGAATCGCCACATTTTCATAAAATCATAAACGTAAAGTAATTGAGTGCCTTCTTCTTTTAGGATAGAAGAAAGAATAATATCACTCATTCCAAGCATAGAGTTTTCTTTATCCTCTACGCTAAAAAGAGGAATTTCTTGTAATAACTCAAAATCATCATTAGTTATGTAAAAGGATGCTAGTTCGTTTTTATCTAGCTCAAAGGCACTGACAATAGCTTTGTGTAACTCTTCTAAGTTACTAGTAGAGTTAATTTCAATATCACGAATTACATCTTTTTTATATTCTAAATGTACTTGTATTATGCTTTTCATTTTACTGGTTGTAAATTTAATTCTTTTGCTTTTTTTATGATGAATACTAATGCTTCTTCTTTATCATTTTTAACTGTTCCATCAAGTATTGCATCTTTTATTGCATTTTTTAGGATTCCAATTTCTCGTCCAGCCTTAATGGAAAATAAATCCATTATTTCCTTACCATCAACAGGAGGTTGAAAGTTTCGTATCTGGTCTTTTTCCTCTACTTCTTTTAGCTTCCTTCTTACTAGCTGAAAATTTTTCAGATACTTTTTTACTTTCTTTTCATTTTTTGAAGTAATATCGGCATCACAGAGTGTCATCAAATCATCTATATCATCTGCTGCATCAAAGAGTAAACGCCTTATGGCAGAATCGGTAACGATATCTTTTGCTAAAATGATAGGTCGCAAATGAAGAGTTACTAATTTTTGCACATACTTCATTTTTTCGTTAAGCGGTAACTTTAAATCTCTAAATATTTTAGGAACCAATTTTCCTCCAAAAAATTCATGAGCATGGAAAGTCCAGCCATGACCTTCTTCATATTTTTTTGTTTGTGGTTTTGCAATATCGTGCAGTATTGCTGCCCATCTTAACCAGAGGTTATTGGTGTTTTCACTAATGTTGTCCAGCACTTCAAGGGTGTGATAAAAATTATCCTTGTGTCCGTATTTCCCTCTCAATTCTACTCCTTGTAACTTACACATTAATGGAAAAAATTGATGCAATAATTGAGTGTTGAATAAGATTTTAAACCCTTTTGATGGAGTGGTTGATAATATGATTTTGTTAAGTTCTTCAGTAATTCTTTCTTGAGAAATTATGCTTAAGCGTTCAGTATTATCTGTAATTGATTTTAATGATTGTTCTTCTATTGAAAAATCCAATTGAGTGGCGAAACGCACTGCTCGCATCATCCTTAATGGGTCATCAGAATAAGTAATGTCAGGATTTAATGGAGTGCGAATAATTTTATTTTTTAAATCTTCTTTTCCGTTAAAAGGATCAATTAATGTACCATAACTATTTGCATTTAGTTGGATTGCCATTGCGTTAATGGTAAAATCCCTTCTGTTCTGGTCATCCTCTAAGGTACCATTCTCAACTATTGGTTTTCGGGAATCTGATCGATAGGATTCTTTTCGAGCACCTACAAATTCATAATCTTCTCCCCTGTAATGAATCATAGCTGTACCAAAGTTTTTGAACACTTTAAAAGTAGCTTTGTTTCCTAACAGAGAGCTTACCTTTTCGGCTAGTTTTATTCCGCTTCCAATACAAACAAAATCGATATCTGTTTTTTCTTGTCTTCTGTCTAGTAATAAATCACGCACCCAACCACCAACTACATAGGTAGGGTAATTTAACTCATCACTTGCGAGTTGTATGGTTTTAAAAATTGGGTTATCTAATGCAGAAGAGTAATTCACTATCTTATTTTTGTAATGCTAGTGTCTTCATTTATCATTAGGATAGATGAGGGAATAGCCATCAGTTCATTTTGGCGCAAATTTACGATATAATCAACATTGTTTTTTATTTCCTCCGAAATTTCTAAAAATTGTTTTGGTGCCAATTCTCCACTAATGTTTGCAGATGAAGAAACGATTGCTTTCCCAAATGATAGAATAAGTTTTTGACAAAATTTATCTTTAACAATACGTATTGCTGCTGAACCATTTTCTGCTAAAAGGTTTTTGCCAAGTCCTTTTACATTAGGGTAAACAATAGTTGTTGGGCTTGATGTAATATCCAAACCTGGGATAGTTTCAGTAATAGATTTTAGTTGTTTTTCATTAGCTACCAATGAAATGAGAGCCTTGCTATCTGCTCGTTTTTTAAGTTTATATATTTTCGCTATTGCATCAGTATTTGTTGCATCACAACCAATTCCCCAAATAGTGTCGGTAGGGTATAGGATTATCCCTCCCTGTTTTAATGTTGCTAAAGCTTTATTTATTTCAGTTTGCATATTTGCTGATTCCATTAATGCAAATCTCTCTTTTTTCTTTAATAACTAGGGATAAGATAGAATTGTTAATATTTAATCCTTGCTTGGATGATATTTTATGATGTAAATGATAACAAACTGCTAAGCATTTTAACTTGAGTTTTTGTTTGCCACTATTCATTAATCTTACTGAAAGTTCAGTGTCTTCTTTTCCCCATCCAGTCATATCCTCATTGTAACCATTTACTTTAATAAAATCTTGTTTCCAGAAAGAGAAGTTACATCCTCTTGTTCCTTTTAGATTTTTATTTTTTTTGCTTAAAATTTTAGATAAAAATAAAGAATGTAAACTGTTAAATCGATTTGTTATTCCAGAACTAAAAATTGAAAAATTAATTATTGAATTTTTTATTGCTTTTTGAGTGGTTGCATGATTTAAAAAAGTTCTGCTTCCATGTATGAAAAAACCTTTTTCAGCCATTTGAACATGATCCTTAATAAAATGAGTATGAATGATTATATCACCATCAATCTGAATGATATAGTCTCCGCTGGCTTTAGCAATTGATTTGTTAAGAATACTTGTTTTTTGAAACCCATCATCTTTTTGCCAAATATGTTTTATTCCTGATTTGAACTTGCTTGAATAGTGTTCAATTAAATGTTTAGTTTCTTTGGTTGAGCCATCATCAGCAATAAGTATTTCATTTGGTAAAACACTTTGTTTAAGTATGCTTAATAATACTAGTTCCAGAGCTTCAGGCCAATTATATGTAGCAATAACTAAACTAGTTTTCATCTTAAAGGGACGTATATACCTTCATTAAGTTATCTGCTATTTTATCATCAGTAAAGTTTTGTGCGTGTTCTAAACCTTTTGTTTTCATTTTTTCTTGTAATTCCTTTGAGTTTAGGATTTCCAGAATAGTCTCTTTCATTTGCTCAACAGAAAGCGGATTGATGTATTTTGAAAAAGAACCTCCTGCTTCAGTAAAGCAGCCGTCTTTGGATGTGATAACAGGAGTTTTAGAAAATAAAGCTTCTAAAATGGGAATGCCAAAGCCTTCAAAAATAGAAGGATAAATAAGCATTTGTGCATTTTGATAAATAGCGGCCATTTCATCTAAGTTTAAGTCAGATAAAAACAGCACTCTATTGGATAGATTATGTTTGGAAATAAAACGTAAGCACTTTATCTTGTAAGCTTTACCGTTTCCAATTACGACTAGTTTTTGATTAGGAAGTTCTTTCAAAACTTTTAAAATAGTAAGTAAGTTTTTTCGCTCTTCAATACTACCAACGCTAAGCAGGTAATTCTTTGGTACATTATATTTTTCTTGTACTGCTTGCTTTGTATTATCAGCAATTGGATGATGAAAAATTCCATTACATCCTTGATAAACCACTTCAATTTTTTCTTCAGGAATATAAAAGAAATCAATAATGTCTTGTTTTGTTTGTTGGCTAATTGCAATTATTTTATCGGCCCTTTGGCAGGCTGATTTGAATTTTTTATAATAGATTTTTCTGTCTATTGTTCGGAATAAATGCGGATAGCGAATAAAAATCAAATCATGAATAGTAACCACTGTTTTGATATTTGTCTTTTCAATTCCTAAGGGAAGTTCATGGCTTAAACCATGATAGATTTCTATTTTATTAGTGAATAAATCACGGACAATACTTTTGCTTCTCCAATAGGATTTTAAAGCTTTATTAAGTAATGATTGTGGTGTACGAACAAATGTATTATTCCTTTCATTTAAAAAAGCTAAACGACTATTATCTTTTTCCTTTGGCGTGTAAAGAAAGTATTTGTTATCCTTATAAAAATTCGAAAGTACACGAATAGCATCACGGGAATAGTTTCCTAGACCGGTATTGTTTAAAAACGCTCGTTTTGCATCAAATCCTATTCTCATTATACAGCTACATTATATTCTCTAAGTGCATCATTCAATGATGTTTTCTTATTGGTACTTTCCTTACGCTTACCAATAATAAGCGCACAAGGTACTCCATAATTTCCTGCTGGAAATTCTTTATTGTAAGTCCCAGGAATTACTACTGAACGACTAGGGATAACCCCTTTGTATTCGATTGGGGTTTCGCCACTGACATCAATAATTTTAGTAGAGGCGGTAAGCACAACATTAGCCCCAAGTACTGCTTCTTTTTCAATTTTTACTCCTTCAACTACTATTGATCGAGACCCGATAAAAGCATCATCTTCAATAATAACGGGTGCAGCTTGTACGGGTTCAAGTACTCCACCAATACCAACGCCACCAGAAAGATGTACATTTTTCCCAATTTGTGCACAAGAACCTACTGTTGCCCAAGTGTCAACCATAGTGCCGCTATCCACATAAGCACCAATATTTACATAAGAGGGCATCATAATTACACCAGGTGCTAAAAAGGCACCATAACGGGCTACTGCATGGGGTACTACCCGAACACCAAGCTTTGCATAACCACTTTTTAGTTTCATTTTATCATGAAATTCCAAAGGGCCAATTTCTATGGTTTCCATTTTTTGAATAGGAAAATAAAGAATAACAGCTTTTTTCACCCAATCATTAACTTTCCAGCCATCATTGGTAGGTTCGGCAGTACGCAAACGCCCTTTATCAATTTCTTCAATAATAGTGCGTATGCAATCCTGAGTAGTATTATCTTTTAATAATTCTCGGTTTTCCCAAGCTGCTTCAATAATTTCTTTCCATAGTTTCATGAAGCAAATATAGTAATAAGTAATTAGTTGTCTTTGCTCGTTTACAAATTTTAAAATAAAGGGGGAAGAGTGTTTTGTGTTACTACCCATTTTTTATTTTATATCTTAGTATTTGAAAAATTATTGCTATTTTTGGGTACTTTAAAAAATAAATTAACGACTATGAAAAAATTACTGTTTTTAATATTCTTAGCATTATCTCTGAATATATCTGCACAAAATTCACATGTAGTTTCTACTTCTGGAAATTCATTTGCTCCTAACTTACTAAATATTAGTGTTGGGGATACTGTAACTTGGGTTAACACTGGAGGCTGGCATAATGTAAATGCAACATTAGCATCTTACCCTAATAACCCTGAAGGTTTTGGTAATGCTGTAGCTGGCGCAGGATGGTCTTTCCAGTGGATATTTACTATTGCTGGTACTTATAATTATCAATGTGATCCTCATGTTGGTTATTATATGTTTGGTTCAGTGAATGTAAGTGCTATTCCAATCTTTGGATGTACTGATGTTTTAGCATCCAATTATGATCCTTTAGCTAATAATGATGATGGGAGTTGTGATTACACTTCTTTCACTATAATAACAATAGGATCAACTTTCTCACCTGATACAATTATTTGTGATGTTGGGGATACCATTAATTTTATATTAGGAGGTTATCATAATGCAGTGGAGGTAAGTAATAGTACTTGGTTAGTTGGAGGGACTACATCAAATAGTGGTTTTAGTTTTGGTTATGGTGCGACAGGACAATTTATCCCTACAAATGCACAAACGTATTATTATGTATGCCAACCACACGTTACTTCTGGTATGAAAGGAGTGATTATTGCAAATGCTTTGCCGATAAGTGGTTGTACTGATTCTACTGCATGTAATTATAACTCAGCAGCTAATAGTGATGATGGTTCATGTGATTTACCAAATGGATGTGGAGACCCTTTATATATTGAGTATAATTCTACTGTAACTTGTTCTGATTCAAGTGCATGTCTTAATCTTATTGTAAATGGGTGTACAGATTCAACGGCTACTAACTATAATGCTTTAGCTACTGTTGATGATGGTTCATGTATAATTCCAGTTTATGGCTGTACAGGTCCTTCATATTGTAATTATGATCCATTAGCAACTATGGATGATGGTAGTTGTGCTGGCATGTCTGGTTGTACTGATCCTTTATATGTTGAATACAGCTCAATTGCTAATTGTGATGATGGTTCATGCTTAACTCTTGTAATTACAAATACATGTTCTAACCCTTCCCCTACGAATGCTTATATTTCTGAATTAATTCATGATAGAGCAAGAGTAAATTGGGATAATATGAATGATGCTAACTGTATGGTTAATCAATACCGTATAAGATATAGAGCAGTTGGATCAAGTTCATGGTCTTCTAAGACAATGTCAGGTTCTGGTTTATGTGTCTTTGGCTTGAATACTGCGAGTAAGAAGATTTTAGGATTAACTCCTTCAACTACTTATGAGTACTATATGAAAGCTTGGTATTGTGGTGGTGGCGTTTCAGGATGGTCTTCTATCCAAAACTTTACTACAGCTGATGAGTGTCAAGGTGTAATTAACTTTGCAGTTACTTCACCAACGACTACAAAAGCTACATTTACTTGGGATACTACAGCTGCTTATAGTTTTGCACGTATTAAGTTAAGGCCAGATACTACTAATGCTGTTTGGACAACTGCAGGTGGATTTGGAGTATTCTATCCATTAGTTAGTAAGTCTAAGAATGGATTAACTCCAGGACAAACTTACCGTGCTTCTTCAAGAACTTGGTGTGACCCAACAGGAGGAACTTACCGTTCTGCAGGTTGGACATTTCCAATCTTCTGGACGCAACCAACTTCTATTAGACTTGAAGGGGGCAGTGCAATCAATAACTTAGATGTTTATCCTAATCCTTCAAGAGATATCTTTAATGTGAGTTTCACATCAGAAGATGCTCAAGATTTAAAAGTTAGAGTACTTAATTTAATAGGAGAGGAGTTAATAAATGAAAACTTACAACAGTTCATTGGTGAATACTCTAAACAGATAAACTTAGGTGATAATGCGAAAGGAATTTATTTCTTAGAAATAGTAAAATCAGATGGTATAATTAATAAGAAACTAATTGTTCAATAAGAACTAGTTAATTTTTAATATTAAAAAGCCCGAGCATTTGCTCGGGCTTTTTTTATGCCATTTGTAAATTCGTTACTTGTTAAGAATGACAACTATTTTAATAGAACAGTAGAAAAGAATTATTGAATAAGAAGCTTAGTACTCATTCCATTTAGTTGCAAAATGTAAATTCCATTAGCAAATTGGGAAGTGTTAATTTCAAGTAAGTAATTACTCTTTCTTGCTTTATAAATCGTTTTTCCTAAAAGATTTTTAATTTTTATAATTCCTGTTTCGTTACTTTCAATTGTTATTTTATTATTTGCAGGGTTAGGGAAAACACTAAAGTTAGTTTGCCTATTGTTTAGTGTGTTTACTGGTATTATTGTTGTGTCATTAAGCAAGCTATCGCTAATAAAGAAAGCAATACCCCCCGAGAGGTTTCCTAGTATCATTTCAGGTTGATTATCGTTATTAATATCCGCTAATGCAAAAGCACATTTCCCACCATCCCAAAGATTAGTTGCAGTGCTGTAAATAGGTGAGAACTGTCCATTTAGGTTTCCGTCAATATTTGTAAATTGATATATTGTTCCAGTATAACTTCCAACAAAAAGTTGATAAACACCATTGCTGTCAATTAGCTTAGGGCTGGAATAACCAGTACTTATATAGTTAGTGTCTACATCAATTCCACCCCAGTTTTTAATAATAGTATCAAATGCAGCAATTGATGCTGTTCCTGAATTTGGACAATAATTAACTGAGCCATCTTGCTCTCCAATAATAATATCTAGTAAGCCATCACGGTCAACATCCACCAATTGAGGTTGAGAAAAATATCCTACATCAATACTAAAGTAATTAGGTGCAGTAATTGTAAAATTTCCTGCTTGATTAGTAAAGAAATGCAATTTCCCATCCGAATCTCCTAAAAGCATATCTTTATCTCCATCTGCATCCAAATCACCAAAAGTTGGACTTATGTTAAGGGCAGGTATATTTAGGTTGGTATTTAAATTTACAGTTGATATCCCTTGCCAATCCCTGTCTATTAATTCATATTTAGGAATATCCTTTGTACCCGTATTTTCAAAAAGAGCTAAAGAAGAGATAGGGTCATTATTAGCAACATGGTAACCATAATTCCCGACTACTAAATCTAGTAGACTATCATTGTTGTAGTCATAAAAAGTTGGGAATGCTGATTTTCCTAAATCAATCATATCGCTTTGCATAAAATTAGTTTGTACAAAGTTAAAATCAGGATTATTAGTTTGACCTGCATTGCTATACAACCAACAGCTTTCAAAGTTTTCAGAATTATTCTGACTGTTAGTGGTTACAATTAAATCCTTAACACCATCATTAGTGACATCCAGATAATAAGTTGCAGGATAAACATGCATATCGGCAGCAATGGTATTGCTATGGTTTTGTGGGAAAACAGAATCGACACTAATCATTAGTGCATTTTGATTATCGCCACCATTAATTAATAAGTTTAAGTTATTATAACTTACATCCCCTAAAACTAAATCTTTGTCATTGTCATTGTCAATATCAATAGCTAATAAAGTAGAACCAGCATGTTTTTGCTTTGAGTTTGCAGTATTTGGGTTAGCAATGGGTGGGCATTGGCAATTAGGGCAATTCAAAATATAGGAATTTAACCCCTCATAAAATAATCCCCAACAGCTTTCGGAAAATTCAAAAGCAACCGTATCACAATTGCCTGTAAGTTCCATAGCCATGTTTTTATGGTATTCAATAAATCCTCCAATAATCGAAAAAGTAAGGATATCCAAATCACCATCATAATCAATGTCAGCAATTGCAGGAATATCAACTGGGCTTATGTATATGTTAAGGTTGGTTGATCCGTAATCAGAAAGAACCAATGAAGTGATTAAGTTAAAACTTAAATTTGTGGTTGAAGTGTTTTCATAAATTGCCATTCCTCCAGAAGAATAAGTATAGATGTCATTTTTCCCATCACAATTATAATCAGCAAGTAGCATCCAGTCATGTGCTTTGGGGAAAGCACTTCTATATTTAGGGGCGTAAATATAATTTCCGTTATCATTAATAAAAGGGCTTATTTTATTTCCTGATTTATCAAAAACAACTAAGTCCATAGTCCCATCTAAATTCAAATCAATTTCAGAAAACTGTCCAGCATTGATTCCTCCTGAAAAAGCAGAGCTAAAAGCGATTCCATTTTCAGTAATAGTAAGGGTTGTATCTCTGTTTAAAATCATTTGTGAGAATGAGGAAGTAAAGCAGAAAATAAAAAATAAAAAAAGAAGATGTTTTAAAGTCATGAAGGAAAGTTTTTACAAAAAAACGCAATATTTTTTGAATAGCATAGTCTGATGAATTATTATCTTATTTGTTCAGATTAAAGTTTCCTATATAGTAGTTGTATTATTTGCTTTGAAAGTTTATATTTGCCGTCCTTAAAAATAAGATAAAAATAAAGATTATGCAAAACAGAAATGTTATAAAAATTTTCGCAATCATATTCGCAATAGTTTGTTTGTATCAACTATCGTTTACTTGGGTTGCTAATGGAGTTGAAGATGATGCAGTAGCTTATGCTGCTGATTTTAATGAAGATGAAAGAGAAATAAAGGAAAAATTCTACTTGGATTCGATAAGTAGTGAAGAAGTTTACGATATTGTATTGACTTCATATACTTATGCTGAATGTCAGCAAAGAGAGATTAATTTGGGACTTGACCTTAAAGGAGGAATGAATGTCACCTTGGAGGTTATGGTTGTTGATGTGGTGAAAGCACTTTCTAATCAGAATAAAGATGAAACTTTTAATGCAGCAATTGCAAATACTTTAAAAGCACAAGAAGATAGTCAAGATGATTTTGTTACTATATTCGGAAGGGAATATGAGAAATTAGCTCCAGCTGCTAATAGTGGTTTGTCTGCTCTTTTTTCTACACCTGATTTAAGAGATAAGGTACAGTTTTCTTCAACTAACCTTGAGGTTATTGAAGTGCTTAAAATTGAAGTTGAGGATGCGATTTCTCGTTCATTCAATATCTTAAGAAGTAGAATTGACCGTTTTGGTGTAACACAGCCAAACATCCAAAGATTAGAGACTGCAGGTAGAATCTTAGTTGAATTACCTGGTATTAAAGATCCTGAAAGAGCTAGAAAATTATTACAATCGACTGCACAATTAGAATTTTGGGAAACTTACGAATACAGTGAATTGTTTCAGGGATTGGAATCCGCTAATGCATTTTTAAGAGAAACTGCTGAAGTTGTTGCTGTTGAAGAAGGTGTTGAGGTTGAAACTACTGAGGTTGCAGTGTTAGTTGAACAAGAAGATGCTACTGAAGACTTAACTAGTGATTTATTAGCTGAAATTGAAGCAGATACTTTAGCTGCTGATAGTGCTGCTAACAGTTTAAGTTTTGAGGAGTTTGCAGCTGAGAATCCTTTATATGCAGTATTGTATCCTAATGTTGATCAGCAAAATCAATTGAACCCAGGGCCAGTTGTTGGTTTCTGTGCTGTAAAAGATACTGCTGCTTTAAATGTATATTTGAAAGATGATGCAATTAGAAAATTCTTTCCTGTTGATGTGAAATTTGCTTATACTGTTAAACCTTACGATCCTGATGGAAAATTTGTGCAATTAGTTGCATTGAAATCAGACAGAAACGGAAAGTCAGCTATGGAAGGTGATGTAGTAACGGATGCTGTTCAGGTGTTTGGTCAATTCGCTTCATCAGCTGAAGTGTCAATGGAAATGAATGCTGAAGGTGCAAAACAATGGAAAAGATTAACAGCTGAAAACATAAAGAAATCAGTAGCAATTGTTTTAGATGGTTATGTGTATTCATACCCAACTGTTCAAGCTGAAATTGCTGGTGGTCGTTCTTCAATTACTGGTAACTTTACAGTAAATGAAGCAAAAGATTTAGCAAATATTTTAAAGTCAGGTAAATTACCTGCTCCTGCTCGTATTATTGAAGAAGCTATTGTTGGTCCTTCATTAGGTGAAGAGGCAATTAGTTCTGGTTTAACATCATTTATCTTTGCATTACTTTTAGTATTAGCATATATGATATTCTATTATAATGGTGCTGGTGTTGTTTCAAACATTGCATTATTAGCGAATATCTTCTTTATATTTGGAGTGCTTTCCTCATTAGGAGCGGTACTTACTTTACCAGGGATTGCAGGTATTATCCTTACAATAGGTATGTCGGTTGATGCGAATGTACTTATTTATGAGCGTATCCGTGAGGAGCTTAGTAATGGAAAAGGCTTGCGTTTAGCAATTGAGGATGGATATAATAATGCTTACAGTTCAATTATTGATGCCAATGTAACTACATTGTTAACGGGTATCATTCTTTACACTTTTGGTACAGGGCCAATTAAAGGTTTTGCTACTACTTTAATTATCGGTATTTTAACTTCACTTTTTGCTGCAATATTTATTACTCGTCTAGTAATTTCCTATCGTTTAAATAAAGGAAAAACAATTTCGTTTGCAACTAAATTGACTGAAGGAGCATTTAAGAATATTAATATTGATTTTATTGGTAAGCGTAAAAGATTTTATATTCTTTCAGCTGTAATTGTATTATTAGGTATTGGTTCTTTAGTTACTAAAGGATTAAATTATGGAGTTGATTTTGTTGGGGGAAGAACTTATGTTGTTCGCTTTGATGACACAGTAAATAATGAAGAATTAAGATCGGCATTAACTGATGTGTTTGTTGATGCAGATGGTTTAAATTATACTCCTCAAGTTAAAACTTTTGGTGATGATAATCAGGTGAAAGTTACAACTTCATTTATGATTGAGAGTAATGAAATTACTACTGATTTAATTGTTGAATCAAAATTATCTGAAGGATTGTCAACTACTGGTTTGGAATATGAAATAATGAGTTCGCAAAAAGTAGGTCCTACTATTGCTGATGATATTAAGGATGCGGCTGTATGGTCAGTATTCTTTTCATTGTTAGTAATCTTTTTGTATATTTTAGTTAGGTTTAGAAAATGGCAATTTAGTTTGGGTGCTGTTGTTGCAGTATTCCATGATGTATTAATTGTACTTTCAATCTTCTCTATCTTTTACGGAATTTTACCTTTCTCATTAGAAATTGATCAAGCATTCATTGCTGCGATTCTTACGATTATTGGGTATTCACTAAATGATACTGTAGTTGTGTTTGACCGTGTAAGAGAGTATATGAATGATAATAAAAAGAAAGGTGTTCACGAATTGATTAATGGCGCTTTAAACAGTACATTAAGTAGAACAATCAATACTTCCTTAACTACCTTTTGTGTTCTATTAATTATCTTTATTTTTGGTGGTGAGGTAATTAGAGGTTTTATGTTTGCTTTAATGGTAGGTGTTGTCGTAGGTACTTACTCTTCATTATTTGTAGCTTCTCCTATTATGTTGGATACAATTAAGAGGAAAGAAGAAAAAGTTAAAAGAAAATAATTAGTTTATAATTTTAATTAAAAAGCCCTTT
>Ga0308015_10000889_pt1 | contig 12838 bp, 15 predicted proteins | sample Neamet231_FD_203128 | JGI IMG/M metagenome (GOLD analysis project Ga0308015, IMG submission 203128) | Marine microbial communities from water near the shore, Antarctic Ocean - #231 | ecosystem: Environmental > Aquatic > Marine > Unclassified | place: Southern Ocean | collected 2014-07-28
GCCTACCGCGAATAGCTGAAATGAATTCATAAACATTAACGTTATGAATGATTATCTTTAGATTTAAAAACAAAAGTTACTTAATAAAAATAAGCCTGTAGATTACTTAAAATCTGCAGGCCTATTCAATATGTTGTTTTATACCTAGTTAACGTAGTCGTAAAGCGAGTAACATTAGGGTTTTTGCATTTGAATAACAACTCGGCGGTTTTTGCCTCGCCCTAGCGTAGTACTGTTTGAAGAGATATGTCTTTTCTCACCATAACCTTTTGCTTCAATTCGACCAACATCAATACCATTTTGTACAAAATAATCTCTTATTTTAGCGGCTCGACGTTCAGATAATTTAAGGTTTGACCAACGACCACCATAGCTATCCGAATAAGCATCCACCAGTACCAATTCTAGCTCCGGATCTAGGCTTAAGTATTCACGAATCATATCAATACGTCTTTGTGATGCTTTGGTAAATTTATCACTACTTGATTGATAATTAAGTACTGTATATGAAATGTCGTCAAAGCTGTAATTAAGTAAATTACTAACGCAACCAACAAAGTCTATGTAAGCTTTTTTAAAGCGAGCCGTTGATAAACCCACTGATATTTTATCTTGTTCGCTATACCAGTCATTATAATAAAAGGTAGGACTCATCCCTTGTTCTAATTCGGTTAACATAGTCCATGCGACTTTTTTAGGTAAGCTTGGGTTAAATTGTTTGTGTAGTTTCATATTCGCTAATGTACGAGACGTAACGCCTGGTTGCCACTTAGGGGCTACACTTCGAACTTCAGCTAATGAATAGTTATCTGGCAATAACATCATATCTAATTCAAATTCCATATTCAGTTGACGACTCGCTTTTGCATAAAAGCGTGCTTCACCGTAACGAGGGATTTGATGAGACAATGTACATTGTAAACGTGAATCGTTAGATAATTGCCATTTAGACGTATGGATATCTGCACTATATTGGCGTATACCGGCTTGTACATCACTAATAAGCATACTCATGCTTAAACTAGTTATAACAAGGAAATAAGTACTGAGTGATATGATTTTTTGTTTCATAATTTTTGTACAGTATCGATAGCATTAACAGGGAATATACTTTTCCTGTATGGGATATATAGGGTATCGCCCTAAACTCAGTTAACTTTAGCATTTTATCGATAGAATATCGATTTTATGTTCAAAAAATAGACTTAATTAGTTATAAGTAATCTTCAGGTCGTTTTTAAATAGACTTTCTGCGATAATAATCAGTATTATTTAAAATATTTATTACTTAGTGACCAATGTCTGAATTAAGCCCTACAGTTAGCAAAAATATATCGCCTTCAACTACACAACAAGATAAAAGTGACTTTGCTAAAAGGTTTCGGGGTTATTTCCCTGTTGTTATCGATGTTGAAACCGCGGGTTTTAACTCTCAAACAGATGCCTTACTTGAGCTTGCTGCATCGGTATTACACCTAGATGAAACGACGGGTGATTTTTCTATTGATGAAACAATACAATTTAATATTGAACCATTTGAAGGGGCAAACTTAGAACCTAAAGCCTTAGAGTTTACTGGTATAGATCCAACAAATCCTTTACGTGGTGCTGTTGAAGAAGATGAAGCACTTAAAGAGCTTTTTAAATTGGTGAGAAAGAAAATGAAAGCCGCAGGTTGTCAACGTGCCATTATTGTTGCACATAATGCCGCTTTTGATTTAGGATTTTTAAACGCAGCCACTGAGCGCTGTAAAATAAAACGTAGCCCTTTTCATAGTTTTGTTAGTTTTGATACGACCACGCTCGCCGGTCTTGCCCTAGGACAAACTGTTTTAGCTAAAGCCTGTATAGCTGCCAATATAGATTTTAACAATAGTGAGGCTCATACTGCCTTATATGATACAGAAAAAACGGCTGAACTATTTTGTCACATTGTTAATAAGTGGCGCTCTTTAGGCGGATGGCCATTGCCAGAAAGTGAAACATAAGAACGAATCTGGCCAATAAAATATAGACATAAAAAAACCGCTTTCGCGGTTTTTTTTATTTTTACTGTATGATCTATTAACGTTACACGTAAAGAATCGAATACGTTACGTAAAAATTATAATTTATCAGCATTATCAGCAAGATAAGAAGCAACGCCTTCAGGAGAAGCTGTCATACCTTTATCGCCTTTGTTCCAACCAGCAGGACAAACTTCGCCATGGTCTTGGTGAAATTGTAATGCATCAACCATACGTAACATTTCATCGACATCACGACCTAGTGGTAAATCGTTAATTACTTGATGACGTACATTGCCTTCTTCATCAATTAAGAAAGAGCCACGAAATGCTACGCCAGCTTCTGGATGCTCAACATCGTATGCTTGACAAATTGTATGCTTAGTATCAGCAACTAAAGTGTATTGTACTGGACCAATACCACCTTCATTTACTGGAGTGTTACGCCATGCGTTATGTGAAAATTGAGAATCGATAGAAACACCAATAACTTCAACGCCACGGTTTTTGAATTCTTCCATGCGGTGATCAAAAGCTAAAAGCTCAGATGGACAAACAAAAGTAAAATCTAATGGGTAAAAGAATACTACTGCTTTTTTACCTTTAATTGCTTCACTTAATGTAAAGCTATCTACAATCTCACCACTACCTAGTACTGCTGCTGCAGTGAAATCTGGTGCTTGACGACCAACTAATACACTCATTTTTTTCTCCATTTATCTTTATGTTTAAAATTTATTCATCTACCTACAAATATGACGGCAGAATAATATTTATTATGCTTCTGCTGAACTATCTTCTACTGAAGCATTATTCGCCGAAGCTGCTTTAACTAAGGTTTGTAATTCGCCTTGTTGAAACATTTCCATGATGATGTCACAACCACCAACTAACTCACCAGCAACCCACAATTGTGGGAAAGTTGGCCAGTCTGCATATTTAGGTAATTCTGCGCGGATATCAGGGTTTTGTAAAATATCAACGTAAGCAAATTTTTCTTCACAAGAAATTAATGCTTGTGATGCTTGTGATGAAAAACCACAACTTGGTAATTTAGGAGACCCTTTCATATATAGCAATATTGTATTTTCGCTAATTTGTTCTTTAATGCGCTCAATTGTATCCATAGTACCCTCTGTTAATTAATACTTATTCTGTTCTTTTACGTTGCTATATCATACATATGGAGATTAATAATAAATTATCAACTCATTTCAGCATAAGATAATAGAATAAGTACTATCATCTAAAATAGCTTAGCTATTGATTTTAAAATATATAGGCTTGATAATTAGCTCGGCAATACCAATATATAAATAATACTTGAGTATTTTACTCAAGTTTATGTGAAAACACACCACTTTTTGATTAAAAGTTACAATTAGGAGAGCATAATGTCCATCGAATTACCTGCATTACCTTACGAGCAAAATGCATTAGAGCCACATATTTCTGCAGAAACATTATCATTCCATTACGGCAAGCATCACAACACTTATGTTGTAAAACTTAATGGTTTAATTGGCGGCACTGAATTTGAAAATAAAAGCTTAGAAGAAATAGTTAAAACGTCTTCAGCGGGTATCTTCAATAATGCAGCACAAATATGGAACCATACTTTTTACTGGAATAGTTTAAGCCCAACAGGCGGCGGCGAACCATCTGGTGATTTATTAGCGGCTATCAATAGTAATTTTGGTTCTTTTAGTGAGTTTCAAGCGAAATTTACTGACAGTGCTATTAATAACTTTGGTTCTAGCTGGACGTGGTTAGTACAAAATGCAGACGGTAGTTTAGCAATAGTTAACACTTCGAATGCTGCAACACCATTAACGGATGAAGGTGTTACTCCACTTATTACCGTTGATTTATGGGAACATGCTTATTACATTGATTACCGTAACGTAAGACCTGATTACCTTAAAGGTTTTTGGGCATTAGCTAACTGGGATTTTGCTCAAGCAAACTTTAGCTAAGAAACTGAGTTTTACCTAACAAAGGCGCTTGCCCTTTGTTAGGCTTTATTCTTTTAACGATTAAATTACCCTAGTACTTGTGCGGGCTCTACTTTAGTGGCTCTCCATGCAGGATACAAGGTTGCTAGAAAGCTCATGATAAGCGCAGTAATAACCGTCGCATAAACATCATTGATCTGTAAAACACTGGGTAAATAATTAATAAAGTAAATATCGCCAGACAAAAAGGTCATACCTATAAACTGTTCTAGTGCACTTATAATATCCGTGAGATTAAGTGATAAATAAACACCGCACCCTACCCCAAGTAAACTCCCAAGAACACCATTAACTAAGCCTTGAATAATGAAAGCTAGCATAATAGTTTTTGAACTGGCCCCCATTGTTTTTAAAATAGCAATGTCACCTTGTTTTTCATTCACTGCCATAATTAATGTTGAAACTATATTAAAACTAGCTACGCCAATCACAAGCGCCAACACAATAAACATCACCATACGTACCAATTGAATGTCGTTAAATAAGTGACCTTGAGTACCTGTCCAATTATTAATGTAAACGTAATGATCAAGTGTATAGGCAACCTGCCTAGCTATACTGGGTGCAGAGAATACATCGTCTACTTTTAAGCGAATACTTTGGACTTCATTACTTTTATAGCCCATAACATCATTAGCTAAAGTAAGCGGGATATAAGCTAACGTCTCGTCTATTGTGCCACCAAATTTAAAAATACCAACCACTTCAACGTTCTTCGTAATAGGTGCAGAAAATACAGTCTTCACCTCTTTACCACTATTCGGTGGAGGTAATAATAATTGAATTTTATCCCCTAAAGTTACCTGAAGTTTTTTTGCTACACCACTACCAATCACAATAGTATTTTTATTATTCTCTGTTGCAGTTAATCCTTGCCATTTACCAGCAATAATATAGTCATCAATACTCGACACTCGCATTTCAAGTGTTGCATCGACACCACGTACTTCTATAGCTTTTAATTTCAAGCCATTTTGTAGCATTCCCGGTAGTTTAATCGCCGGCGCTGCAGCAATGACTGCTGACTGCTTTTCAAAGTCATTTACAATGTTAGGCCAATCTTGTATTGGATTGTTAACACTTTCTAATTCTACGTGCGGCACTATCGACAATAATTTTTGAGATAGCTCACGTTCAAAACCATTCATCGCGCTTAACACGACAATAAGAACGGTTACCCCCAGTGCAATACCAAGGGTAGAAGAAGCAGAAATAAAAGCTGAAAAGCCATTACCGTGTCGGCTACGTACGTAACGCCAACCTAAAAAAAGACTTAAGGGTTTAAGCATGCGGTTCACTACGTTGAATACTGAATTGAGTAATGCTATCCAAACCACTCTCATTGGACGGATTAATAATAGCCGCAGAGGTTACCGAGCTTTCATCTTTATCCGTAAAAGGTAATAATTGTCCCTGCACAAGTTTTACCTGCCTATCCATACGGTTAGCTAAAACCAAATCATGAGTTACGATGACAAAGCTAGTGTCTGCTGTATTATTTAAACTGCGAATCAATTGATAAATTTGTTCTGCTGTATCAGCATCTAAATTACCCGTAGGTTCATCAGCTAAAACCAAAGAAGGTTTAGTTACCAAAGCACGCGCAATCGCAACGCGTTGACGTTCGCCGCCCGATAATTGTGATGGTCGATAATGAACCCTATGCGATAACCCTACTTGCTCTAGCATTGCTTTAGCGGCTAATAACGCTACTTTTGGCTTTTCACCTTTTATCATTAATGGCATCGCCACATTTTCTTGTGCGCTGAATTCCATCATTAAATGGTGAAATTGATAAATAAAGCCAATATGTTGATTTCTAAATTTGGCTCTTTCTTTATCTGATAACTGATGAATATCAATTCCATTAATCAATACACGCCCTGAAGTCGGTGTATCTAATGCACCAGCAAGGTGTAAAAAGGTACTTTTTCCACACCCTGAACTGCCAACTACAGCCAATAGTTCACCTTGCTCAACACTTAGCGCTAAATTTTTTAGTACATGAGTTTCAATATCACCTTGTTTATATGACTTGGATAATTGACAACACTCTAATACTTTACTCATTAATAATTCACTCATAACTTCTCACTAAAATTGGGCCTTATTCATTTCGTAATACTTGTGCAGGTTGAGTTTTTGAGGCTTGATATGCTGGATAAAGTGTAGCAAAAAAGCTCATAACAAGTGCTGAAATAATAATACTAAGCACGTCAAACCCCTGAAGTTTTACAGGTAACGCTTGCATACCTGAACCTAATAAGTGAACACCTACTACTTGCATTATATCGTTAAGATTCAGCGCCACCAATACGCCAAGTACACCACCTAAAGTAACGCCCCACAAACCATTAATCATGCCTTGGGTAATAAAAATCTTAATCACTTCCATACGCGCCAAACCTAACGTTTGTAATATGCCAATTTCAGCCTGCTTTTCAACAACAACCATCACTAATGCTGACACAATATTAAAAGCAGCAACCGCTACAATTAAACTAAGCATTAACCACATCATGTTTTTTTCCATTTTTACAGCTGAAAATAATGCACCTTGGCTTTCATTCCAGGTACTGAACGTAATGGATTTAAAAGATGCATCTTCATCTTGTTCTATACGCTCTAAGCTTATTTTATTTTTCTCAAGGTTTTTAACAACGTCTTTGGCATTAAATGCGTCATCTAAGTAAAGACGTAACTTATCAATACCCTCTCCGGTGCGCCTAAGCAATTTTGCGCCATAACGACTATCAACATAAACCATAGCGTCATCTACTTGCGAACCAATATGAAAAATCCCCACAATAGTAAACACACGCTGCACAGGAATACGTCCCATGGGCGTAAAAACACTTTTGTTAGGTAACACAAGTCGAACATCATCACCAAGCGTTACGTTTAATTTATGGGCTAATGATTGCCCAATAACTAAAGAGTAAGCTTGGGTTGAAAGCATAGCCATGCTACCCGAGACCATATGCGTATTAATAATATTATTTTGTTCAAACTTAGGTATTATCCCTTGTACTAAAACACCTTGAAGCCCTTTAGATGATTGAATTAACGCTTCAGTTTCAAGAAAAGGTGAGACCTGAATGACATGGGGTTGGTTAAGTAATTTTTCACGTAGAACAGACCATTGTTCGCTTTTATAGTCAATTTTATGTTCAGGACGACTTTCACTCACAAAATCGCTAACAATGACGTGAGGAACAATACCCAATATTCGTTTCTTTAATTCGCCTTCAAAACCATTCATCACAGAAACAACCGTAATAAGTGATGCGACTCCGAGCAAAATACCGACAGTGGAGAAGAACGTTATGAAAGAAACGAAGCCTGTTGAGCTTTTACTACGGCTATAGCGTAGTCCGATGAAGATACTAATAGGTTGAAACATTGAGGTATTATTATTTTATCTGGTACTGATTTGGAATGTTAGGTAGCATAACACAGTCATTATAATTGTCTGAGGTAAATAGCCATAGGGATATTTATAGTTACAATTTAATGCTATAACTTTTATATCAGATTAAATTAAGACACTTTATCTTTTGTATAAAGCCCTACATTCTACTTGGATAGTAAACGATATGACTTCTCTTTCCCTTGAACAAAAATTATCACAATATCATGAGTTTTTTTCTATAGAGCATGATTTTTCAATAAATATCATGCCTATTAGTACAACTGAAGTAGTTGATTTTGAACAATTTATTACCAAAATACCTATGCCTTTTAAGCTCGCTACCGATATGAGCACAATAGATAAGTCCGCATTACGTTCATTACAAAACCTAGGTAATAGTGCTTCTCAACTTGTTAACTTTCTTAATCAACAATCTCAAAAAATTGACTTACTTATTGGTTATATCCTTAGTCAGCAAGATGAACTACAACACCGATACGAAGGTTTAAGTTTTGGTGGTGGCGGCGTTAAATTTATAACTGAAGAGGCATTTATGCTTGGTCAGTTACTTGAACTCAAAATATTTTTATTAGACAATAATTGTGCCATATATTGTTATGGTGAAGTCATAGCGATTGAGCCCACTGATAAAAAATTTACACATAAAGTGACTTTTCATTTCATTCGAGAAGAAGACAGAGAAATATTAGTCCGTGCTAGTTTACATGAACAATCAAAACAGCTGCAAAAATTGGCTAAGTTACGTAATACTGAAAGTGGATAATCAATATACATGTCAATAACAGCCATAATTATTATAACTATTGCTATGGGGTCTATCGTTAGTAGCCTCTTTGTTTTAAAGAAATATGTGCAAAAAGTCGACTTAACCGCTGAGCAGTTAGCGTCGATTAAAGAACGTAATGAAGCGATAGATAAACAAGAAGAAAGCGAAAGACACTAATGCTTAGGCTATAAAGACCTAACGTATAACAGACTAATGTCGATATAACGTCTTAATTAAGTGATAACCAAACTTTGTTTTTATTGGTCCATGCACTTTTAATAAGGGCCTTTTAAAAACGACATCATCAAACGCTTTTACCATTTGACCTTGACGAAACTCACCTAAGTCTCCACCTTTCTTCTTTGACGGACAAAGTGAGTTCTTTTTTGCAAGCAAGCCAAAGTTAGCACCCTTAGCAAGTTGTACTTTTATTTCTGTCGCTTGCTTTTCAGTTTTTACTAAAATATGTAGTGCACATGCGCTAGCCATAACCGTTTACCTATGAAATGAGTCTTGCCATTATTATACTTGAGATACCCTTGCTAGAAATAATTACTTTTACTTACCTTTTCGATGACATAAAATGACATCAAATATAACTATTCAATAAAACCTAATTCTATGAAAAAAATTCAACACTTGTTTGATAATAATAAACAGTGGGCTGAAAAAATAACCAAGCAAGATCCTAATTTTTTTAAAGCACTGTCAGAACAACAATCACCTGAATATTTATGGATAGGTTGCTCAGATTCACGTGTACCTGCTAATGCTCTTCTTAATATGGATCCAGGAGAAGTATTTGTACATCGTAATATTGCTAATCAGGTCATTCATACTGACTTAAATTGCTTATCCGTTATTCAATATGCGGTAGATGTATTACAAGTTAAGCATATTATTGTTTGTGGTCATTATGGCTGTGGGGGTGTGGGTGCGGCACTTGATAATAAAAGTTATGGATTAATAGATAATTGGTTACGCCATATAGAAGATGTTTACCGTTTCCATAAAGAAGAATTAGATAAGCTTACCGATGAAAAAGAGCGTATTAATTTATTATGTGAGCTTAATGTCATAGAGCAAGTGGCTAATGTCTGTAATACAACCACTTTAGTAAGCGCATGGAATAATAATCAAGATATTACTGTGCATGGCTTAGTTTATAATTTACACGATGGTATTTTAAAAGACTTGAACGTATCTGCTAACAGTAAATAAGCGTTATCTATCTAGACACGCCACATAAAAAAGAAAGACGATATACATCGCCTTTCTTTTACTTTACTTTACTTTACTTAGAATAATGTACGAAAGAAAAATCATTAATCGTCAGATAACTCTTTAAGCACATCATCTTTAAGATCTGCCCATAATGAACCTGAATCAACCCCGTACTGACGAACAGCCATAATAGCTTCATCAAATTTATTTTCTTGTGCCAATTCAATAAGCGATTGATAATAAGCTCTTGATATTTCTCGACCTTTAGGATGAGAGAAATATAAGTTACCAATGCGAGAATACAAACCACTTAAGCCATTTAGTATTAATAAGTAAATTGAATTTCCAGACGCAACCACTAACTCTTTATTTAATTGGTAATCAAACTGAGTAAAAGCTTCGCCAGTGTCTTCAATATCAATGTAGGCTTTAATAGCCTCGATCGCTTTTTCAGGATTATTTTTCAATGCGCCACGTATATATATAGCACTAATATTCGTACGTGCTGACAATAAGTTATCCACTAAATCAGGGATCCCGTCTTGATCTAATTGCACTAAAGTCTCTAGGATATTTAAACTAGACGTTTCCCAGAAATTATTTACTTTCGTTGGTTTTCCGTGCTGAATAGTCAACCAACCGTCTCTCGCTAAACGCTGTAATACTTCTCTAAGGGTTGTTCTAGTAACGCCTATAAGCTCGGAAAGTTCACGTTCAGCGGGTAATATTGAACCCGGAGGAAAACCACCATTCCAAATAGATTCAACGATATATTGTTCCGCAAAACCTGCCGGGCTCTTAGCTTTTATGACCATTTACTATAACTGCCTAATAAAATAAATAAGGGGGATTTAAGTGACTGATTCTACCAGATGTATATTTATGCACAAGTGTGATGAAAATAAGGCCACTATCAGGGTTAACGGCCAACATTAACTTGTTACACATGACATTGATGGCAACTAACAATAAAATTAATACTATTCGCTAGCATTTCCTGTCATTTTTTAAAAAATTTGTTAGAATCCTCGCCGAATAACAATCGCTAAAAATAGCGTATCCCCATTACCGTTCAAATACAGCGGTTAGTGGGAATAAAAACGCTTTAGATTAAGTTAATAATTTAAACAGGATAGCTAATCTATTTAAATTATTAAACGTATAGGAAGCCTTTTTAACACCTGATATAACCGCTTTTTCACTATTGATTAATACGGATATATATCACTTTTAAGTCCATTTAGAGAATAACATGAAACCACTTGTATACCTTTTTCTGACGTTATCCGTTGTGCTTTTTCCAAGCATGGCTTTTGCGTCAGAAGCCGCACACCAGAGTATTGACTTAACTAATCATTGGATCGGTTATACCGCCATTGCTATATTTGTTGTCGCCTATACACTCGTTATATTAGAAGAACAATTACACTTAAGAAAATCGAAACCTGTACTCCTTGCTGCCGGTTTAATTTGGATTCTTATAGCAGCTTATTATGGGGCTAATGATATGCCTCATGCTGCAGAAGTAGCAATTCGCCATAACTTTCTTGAATATTCTGAACTATTCTTCTTTTTATTAGTTGCGATGACTTATATCAATGCACTTTTAGAACGCGATGTTTTTAATTCACTTCGTGATTGGTTGGTACAAAAAGGTTTTAGTTATAAAGCCTTGTTTTGGATAACGGGCATATTAGCTTTCTTTATATCACCGATTGCAGATAACTTAACAACCGCCTTAATAATGTGTGCTGTTGTCTTAGCTGTAGGTAAAGACGAACCCAAGTTTGTCGCGATGAGTTGTGTAAACATTGTTGTTGCTGCAAACGCTGGTGGCGCATTTAGCCCATTTGGTGATATCACTACCTTAATGGTTTGGCAAAAAGGCATGGTACAATTTACTGAATTTTTTGCTCTCTTCTTACCTTCTGTTGTCAACTTTATTATTCCTGCTTTTATTATGCAATTTTTCTTACCATCAGGTAAGCCAAATTCAACGTCAAACGACATTACGCGTATCAAAAAAGGTGGGTTAACTATCGTTGGCTTGTTTATTTTAACGATACTTACTGCCGTATGTTTCCATAACTTCCTACATTTACCACCGGTATTTGGCATGATGTTAGGTTTAGGTTACTTGAAGTTCTTTGGTTATTATTTACGTAAATCAGGATCGAGTAGAAAAGATGTTTCAGATCCTCTAAATAATCATAATAAAGATCATGAGTTTGATATTTTTAGTAAAATAGGCAAAGCAGAATGGGATACTCTCTTCTTCTTTTATGGGGTTATTCTTGCTGTGGGTGGTTTAGGTTTCTTAGGTTACCTTGGTATGGCTTCAGAGTTTATGTACGGTGAGCTAGGGGCGACTAATGCTAATATTTTAGTCGGTATACTATCGGCTATTGTTGATAACATACCCGTTATGTTTGCTGTATTAACAATGAACCCTGAAATGTCGCACACCCAATGGTTATTAGTAACATTAACTGCTGGTGTAGGGGGGAGTTTATTATCAGTAGGCTCTGCTGCTGGTGTTGCATTAATGGGACAAGCGAGAGGTTATTATACTTTCTTTAGTCACCTTAAATGGACTCCCGTAATCTCATTAGGTTACGCAGCGAGTATTTATGTACATTTATTAATAAATTAGTCGTTTGTATCTATTACTTACACTTTTACTGTAAGTAATAGATAAAGAGATATTTAATCATTATTTCTTCATGCTACTATCTAAAAGCTTCTAGTTTACTAGAAGCTTTTTTATTGACTTTTTTCGAGGAATTTTTGTGAATTATTTAAGTAATATAACAACGACTCAAAGGCCATGGTTACTATTAGCCTTTTCCGCATTAGCCTTAGAACTATCGGCGTTATATTTTCAATACGTACTAGATCTTGCGCCATGCATAATGTGTGTGTATCAACGTCTTGCCATTTTAGCTATTTTCTTTGCCGGTGCTATCGGTACTTTAGGTCATAAGAGTGCTTTAGCCCGAACTTTAGCTTACAGTTTGTGGGGTGTTGGCGCTATTTGGGGAACCATTATCGCGTTAGAGCATGTCGATATGCAAAATAATAGCGGATCTTTTTTCTTTAGTTGTGAGTTTATACCAAATTTTCCTACGTGGGCGCCCTTACATGAGTGGCTACCCTTTTTATTCGAAGCGACGGGAGATTGCGGAGAAATTAGCTGGCAGTTTTTAAATTACAGCATGCCACACTGGATGGTTGTAGTTTATAGCGCTTATACTATAGCCTTTGGCCTTGTGCTTATTAATCGCTTAATTTGTTCAAAGAAACTATAGCGGTAAGTTATAAGGTCAATTGAGAAAAAGAATGTTACTTTTACTCGCTGTAACATTCTTTTTTGAGAGTAAACGCTCGCAATATA
>Ga0308015_10000893_pt1 | contig 12816 bp, 11 predicted proteins | sample Neamet231_FD_203128 | JGI IMG/M metagenome (GOLD analysis project Ga0308015, IMG submission 203128) | Marine microbial communities from water near the shore, Antarctic Ocean - #231 | ecosystem: Environmental > Aquatic > Marine > Unclassified | place: Southern Ocean | collected 2014-07-28
ACCGGCAAAAATAACTGAATGAAAAGAGACTATACATATAGCTCTTACAACTAATTGCGGTTTTATATCTACGAATGCTCCAATAAATAAAAATAGTGGCATAAGTGCCCAGCCTTTTGCCCAACCAATAGAAGATTTTATCGTTTTTGCTAAACCTAAATCCCAGTTTGAATGACCAATGATTAATGCAAGTAACATGAAGAAACTACCTATAACCCATAACCAAACGATGACAGGTATATATGAACGTTCATCTTTACCGTTAACATACCAACGTAACATTACGACTGAAAAAATCATCCAACCTAACACTGAGCCCATGACATAAAGTGCACCGATGGCGAAAAACGGATAGGTCATTGTTAAACCAAACCAGACTAGTTTTTCTTCAGTAGAACTTGGTGAAACAATGTTTTTAGTCATTAAGTTCTCAGTTTATATAGGGTGAATAGCAAGCTAAAATATCAAATAGGTCTTAGCTAACCTTTTTGTCTTATTGGATAAGACTGTATTCTTAATAGATATATTGCTAGAGTTGTGCCAATATGCTGAACCACCTCAAGTTACTGATATTTATGGTTATAGTGTTTTTAGGGATGGTGTGTAAGGGGAGTAATTGCAAAATGATAAACCATTTTTTCATTTTGCAATTCATTTTGATGTGATTTTTTGTGTTGGTGTGACAAAGAGTATTGTTGCTGGTTAACGTAAGTTTAATGGTGAAACTTATTAAATTTACGTTAACGCTATTATTAATTAAGGTAAGTTCTTAGTCCTTTTTAAGGATTATGTTAATTATTTTTCTACGTTGAGATAGGATAACTAAACCTAAGGTAATTAAAATAAAGCCTGCAAAAGCACCAACAAAGGCAATGAGGTTTTTAGGGCTGCTTTGTTTTGTTGGATAAGACGGTGTGGTTAACATTTGCAGTACAGGGTAAGAAGCAAAGATATCAGACTTACTTGCTTCCAACCTTGCTGCAGCTGAAGTAAAAATAGCCTCTGCCATATTAAATTCTCTTTCTAAACGTTCTAATTCAACTATTTCACGTGAATAAATCTTTAGTTGATCGCCTAAGTGATCTGCAGAACGGCTTAAGTCAGCTAACATTGACTCTTGGCCTTTTTGATTTGCATAAGCTTCAATTAAATCTGCGAATAACTCTGAACGTTTCGGGTTTAAATCTAAATTCAACGATTTGAATATCTCGTTAGAATGGACACCATACATTTCACTACTTCTTTTATTAATAGATACACGTGTAAACGCTAACCTTTTTTGCTGTGCTTTAACTTTTGGGTGGTTTACCCCCCAACGAGACGTATATTCGGTTAGCATGGTAATGCTATCTTTGAGTTCGGTTGTATAAGCGCGGAATTCAACATCAGATTGAAGTGCAAAAGCTTGTCCTGCTAACTTGGGTGATACGCCAAGCTCTTCACTTAATTGATATATATATTCTTGTAACTGTTTAGCTTCTGCTCGAACATAAACATTTTTCTCTTTCACTGATGAAAGAGTTCTTACGAGTTGATCCATTTGGTCGGTTGACACGACGATTGAGCGTTGTTGAAAATCAACAATAGCATTACGTGTTGTGTTCATACGTACTCTATATTGATCAAGTACTTGTTTAATACTTAAATCTCGGCGATATATTTCATCCGTTCTTAAATGCGTTAACTCGTCTTGTAATGATTCATATATTGCTAATGTTTTTGCTTGGGCTAATTTTTTATTACCAGCCTTCATTGTCATAGAAATTATTGATGTTTGCTCTGTAAGCTTAATCCTTGGCTTGCCAAGTTCATCCAGTGATAAATTAAGCTTTTCAGCAGCACGAGCTCTTACGCCTCGGCTTGATAACATCTCTTTATAATTTACCCTAGGGTTAAAACCACCACCTGAGAAGGGCGTATTCGTTTGCGACACCACTTGGCCAATATCATTAAGTGAAACACTATTACTACTGCCTGTTCCTGGCAATACCATTTCCATATCACTTGAATATGAAGGTGCTTTATATAAATAGAGAACCACCAGTAGAATAACCATCAAGTAAGAAAACAAGCCTACAACTAAATAAGGGCGTTTCAATACCGCGTAAGTTCGTGCTCTAAATAAACCAAACTTTGATAATGTAACAATAGGATATTTCATAGGTCACCTATAATAATTTTATTGGAATAATGATTTCAGTAATTGCTTTTACGATATCTCGGTAATTTGTAATATTTGAGTCGTAACAAGCAACAGCATCGTTTGGCATCAGGTAAGGATTTATTCTAGACTTGTTCGGCATCGTCATTAAATCTTCTACAGATCGCTCTACAACTTGCGTTTCACCTGTTATAGGATTTTTACTTGAAAGCACTACTCTACGGGGAGCATTAGTCCACTGTTTACCACCAATACAATTTGCTGAAACAGCCGCTTGCAGTAAACGTGTACCATAGGGGAGGCTGGTTGAATATCTTCCGATACCAGCGCTGGCGTTATCACCGGCTGAATCAACTAAGTTAGACATAAACACACGAAAGCCTTTAGGTGTAATTTGACTAGGTCTAACTAAATGGTTTTGAAAACAACCTGTGCTCGGTACTATAACTCTGTCACCAGCAACTAAAGGGTAATCAGTAACTAGCTCACCTGTTAGCATACCGGTCATATCAACTTGTACTTGCCAACCTTTTCGTATCAAAATAATTTGATCAAGTTTCGCATCTGGTCTAATACCTGATGCCGCTCTAATGGCTTCAGACAATAACCGCGTTGTTGAATAATCACCGTAAGCTTCTAAGTGTTCAGCATTTTGAATACCCGTTGGTTTTTTGTTGATTAGTACCGTACCTGGTTGAAAAACAGCACCCGCAACAGCTACCTCAATCGATGACCAATTCAACACATAAATAGTTACGCTGGCACTATCTGGTTGAAATACTTGTGCTCTAACAAGTTCAAGCTCAATATTTTTTTCTAAGTCATTGGTTGTAGCACCGCCTGCTGAAATCACACCGATAATAGGTAGTTTTACATATCCGGCATTATCAACAATGTAACGACCGTTAAAACCTTCGCCATCTTCAATCAGTACTTCAACCAAATCACCAGGACTTAATAATAAGTCTTGCGCAAGAATGGGATCATTTTTAGCTGATGCTTTCATATTTACAGTATTCAAGCTTAAGGGTTTATCCGTTCTATAGTTTAATGCCGCTGCGGTATCTTGGAACTGACTACAATTTAAACCCGATGAATACACACTTTGAGGACCAGCTTCATGAATAAAATCATCCCCGTTATCAGCAGGAGTACCGTAAAATCTAAGCGACGATTTATCAATATTGTCAGAAGAATGGGTAGCACAACCTTGTGAGGTCAAAGTACCGAGTAGGGCAACGACTAAAGGAATTAAAGGTACAATTTTATTAGATGAAAAAATAGGGACCAACATATAACTCTCCATGACTACTTTAACTATTTAACGAATATACCTAGTTATTGCACTTAGCGTACCAAAGTGATTGTTTTATTTAGTCATTGTATTTATTAGGTTTTATGTTTTTAGTTATAAGTAATAAATGATATGTTTCGCATTTTGCAATCGTTTTTTATGTTTTGCGAATTGATATCTTCACCTGAATTCGCATAAAAAATAGCAATAAATGGATATAAAAAAAGTGAATTGATGTTTTATCAATTCACTTAGGTTTATAGGGAGAGTGTTAACAATGCTTATTCCAATTAATATGCTCCTTTAGCAAATAGAACCGCAGGTATAGTTAACGCAAGTATCTTGCAATCCATGAAAACACTTTGCTGTTTAATATATGATTTATCTAACTGTAACTGCTCTTTAAACGTTGTATTAGCTCTTCCTGAGACTTGCCATAAGCCTGTAAGGCCAGGTTTTGTAAATAGTCTAGGTTGTACAGAGCTATCATATTCATATGTTTCTATAGACAACGCTGGTCTTGGACCAATTAAGCACATATCGCCATTTACTACATTAAACAATTGAGGCAGTTCGTCGATTGAGTATTTTCTAATAAACCCGCCTATTTTAGTAATTCTAGGGTCATTAATAAATTTTTTACAAACGCCTTCACGTGAACTATCTTCAGGATTAGGTTCTTGATAGCGAGGATCAGACTTTAAATACATAGACCGAAACTTATACATTTTAAAATGTCTTCCATTTTCTCCAACTCTGGTTTGAGAAAATAACGCGCCACCTGAACTTGTTGTTTTAATTATTAACACAACTAACAATAGTAATGGGCTAATTAACACTAAACCTAATAAAGCAGCTGATTTTTGTAGTATTACAGGTATTCCCTTATGGTTGTAATTTTTAATCGTAGCTTCTTTTTCTTTATAATAAAAAGAGGATTTTTGCGCTTGTTGTAATGTTTGAATAGTCATTATTTAATCTCCACTATATAGGTTTACAAATTTAGTTCTGTATAAAAAAATTGGTGTACTACAACTGTCGTTGTTATTAATAAAGCCAATAAAAATAAAGGGCTTAATAACAACAATAAGAGCAATGTAGCTGACTTTTTTAACGTTACTTTTCGACACGTTTGGGTATTACTGTTACTCAATGTGAATAATTGCTTCATATTTGGAATATTCATTATTTAACTCCAGTATTTGCTAAACCAAGAAAGAAAGTTCTATATAAAAAAAGTGGTGTACCTATTACATAACGATTAAACTTATTACGAGGCTCTTGCATTAAACGCCAAACCCATTCCATACCTACTTCTCTTAACCACAAAGGTGAGCGAGAGATATTGCCTGAATAAAAATCAAAGAGTCCGCCAACAGCTAAAGCTGTTTTACATTGAAGTTGATCTTTGTGCTCAAGTAACCATTTTTCCTGTATTGGAGAGCCCATTGCAACAAGCAATACATCACAGCCACTGTTGTTTATTTTTTCAATTATTTGCTCATCAGTTAAGTCACTATAACCGTGCTCAGTACCAACAATCCTTAGCCCTGAATATTTGCGTGTAAGTTTATTTGCCGCTTTTTCTGCTACACCTGGTTTAGCTCCAAGAAAGAACAAAGATTGATTACTTTTAATAGACTTCCTACATAAGTGAGGAAGCATATCAGTACCATTGTTATTGCCATTCAGTGTAAAGCCGGCTTTTGTCGCAGCTAGTCTCATACCTGAACCATCAGCAAATAAAGCATCCGCACTTGATAGTTGGTTAAAAAATTGATTGTCGCTGATAGACAAGTTAATCGAATGAACATTTACAAAAAAACCTAATTGAGTTTTACACTTTTCAGCATGACCGTTAGTGTTGTTATTTGTTATCCAATTAACCGCGTCTTTCATTGATGTATTCTTAATAGTTAATCCAAATAACGTTAAATTTTTGGGCTTGTTTATACTTTTCGGCTGACCATATAAAATTCGACATAAAGTACTTTTAATTATTAACGACAAATAGTTTGTTAACGTTCCGTTGAGCTGTTGTTCAAGTAAGCGTACTTTGCTTGTAACAGTTAAACCGGTATTAACATGTAAATCATATAAACTAAAAATACCTGCTTTAACTTTTAGTTGTTTTAGAGCCAAGAGCTGGATTTCAGGAGACATACTGTGAGTTAATGGGATACCGCAAAAACCTATTTTTCCCGAAAAAACATCAAATAAAATGGCGGTATTTAAAAAAACACCAGCCGTAAATGTTTTTAATACTAGAGTTCTTCCTAACGCATCAGTTTTATATAGTGGTGTAAATACGCTGCCTTTGCTCACAAAACCGAGTAGGGCGTTCAATAAGAAAATTGGGAATAATAATACAAGAAGTACAATTGCTAACGGGCGATCAATAGATGAACCACGGTAGTAATGCTTAATAGAGTCATCATGTTTTAAAGTTATAAGGTGTTGTTCAAGTGAGATATTTGTATGTTTCATATCGGTCAACTTTAATTATTGTAAGTTAACCTAGTTATTGCTTAAGTTGTGCCAACCTGGATGTATATGTTTAAGTTATTGTTATTTATGTTTTTATTGTATTTTTCAACTAGGGTAGGTAATTTATTTGTCTTATTAGTCGTAAAGTGAATTGCAAAATGAAAAGTAAATTTTTATTTTGCAATTCTGATTTACTTTTCTTTCCGTTTTTAAGATAGCGTCAATTTAGAATAACGTGAAATAATTTTATTTGTTTCTACAATAAGTAGGTTATCAACATTGTGGGGGTTGATAGAGGTTTGGCGACGTTTAATAATACGGATAACTTTATCAGAAAGATAAAAAATCACTTTATGGAAAAGGTTAGTGAAATAATGTGTTCTCATAGGGCCGCAATTGCTGTGTCGTATGTAATCATTTAATTGATAATCAAATGTGTTATTCCATTTCTGCTCTAATTCAGCAATAAACGGAACTCCTTTACTAAATTCAATGACATGACCATTTTCACCCCAACCGACATTATTCTCTATTTTTACCTCATTAAACCTCGCATCAATTACTTTAGTGAGCCATGCAATCGTTTTTGTATTCTTTCGGGCTATAAATACTCCAGAATTAAACCTATTAGAATGTCCTTTGGCCATATAGATAAACTTACCCGGTTGATATATTTTGGCTAACTCAGGGGTGTTGGGTTTAACCATTGCATCAGCATCTATAAATAATACCGTGTCATATCCAGACAATAAAGCGGTTCGCATTAATGTTAATTTTAGCCAACAACACTCAACCCCTAATGCTGTAACTACGGGTTTGGTAACAGCTTCATGGGTATAACCATGCTTATTAGCAAATTCTTTATGGGACTTTAGTTCTCGGTGATACATCCATTGGTAACCGTTTAAAGCAATGCTTAGTACTAATGTTTTATCTTTCATATAATTTTCCTTTGCTTTTAATCAAACCATTATTTCTATGGGTAGCTGCAATATTTGCTCCATATTTATTAACGATTGATTTTTCATGTTTATATCGTGAAAGATTAGTTTGAGTAATAAATTTTTTCAAAAATTGTATTTTTGCGTTGCAGAATGAAAATTAAAACAGTAATTAAGTATGCTATTAAAGTTAACCTTCTAATTTATATAAACTTATAATCTTGGCATAGTGTTAGCTACTAGTTTATTCAGTGGACATTTATTTTAATTTAAGGTGACGATATGATTTTTGAACTAAATACATTTAGAAGATTACTAGCAATTACTTTACTTACTTTGATAGTAATAAATTTTTATGGTTGTGGAGGTGGGGATATACGTGCGATTAGTTTATCTAACCCTCAAACGTTAATAGGCGAGGGTGAGGTATTAGGTACGGCTAAAAATTTATCAACAAAACTTCATATTGAATCAAGTATCATTAATGATGAATATAAAAGTATTCGCGTTGAAATAAATGTTACAGATAATTATAACCAGCCGTTAAGTAATGTTCAGTTGTCAATTTCTATTATTGATAGCCGATCCCCCAATTTTTATGGTGAGGTACTCACTAATAAATATTTAATAACGAATGCTGTAACTAATGAGCACGGAGCATTCAGCTTGTCGCTTGAAGTAGCTAAAGAGGAAAGTGACTTATTGCTAGTACTTAATACATTCGGAGCGAAGAACGATATATTTTTTTCTTTAGATGAAAAAACTTCGGTAACGCATAACCACTATTCAATGGTTAGACCCTATAAATAGCATATTAAACAGTAGCTTATTTGATTTAGTGATGTTAGCTAAATAACAGACCTTTCTTACATATCCTTGTTTTTAGGAGCTTCCGGTAACGTTATTATAAACGTTGTACCAACATTCACTTCACTCTCTACTTCTATTTTCCCTAAATGTTTTTCAATAATTCCATATGAAACAGGCAAACCTAATCCCGTGCCTTCGCCAATAGCTTTTGTAGTAAAAAACGGGTCAAATATTTTTGAAATGTTTTCTGCTTTAATGCCTTTGCCATTATCCTTGACGTAAATAATAATGTTTGATTTTTCTTGAATTGTTTTAATGGTTAATATGCCTTTAGCGTCAGAAGCATGTGAAGCATTAATAAATAAGTTGATAAATACCTGATTTAATTCGGATGGTTGGCCTAAAATATTGTCGCAATCGGATAACTCTAAGTTGATATCCATTGTATATTTCAATTCATTGTCCGATACTTTCAAGCAATCCTTGATGATCTCATTTATATTACAAGGTATTAAATCATCGCCCCCTTTGTAAGAAATCTTTTTTAAGTTACTAACAATTTTCTTAACGCGTTCAATACCATCAATAGTATCTTCTAGTAAATTAGGTGTGTCTGATATTAAATAATCTGCATCTATTTCTTTTCGTAACTTTTTATAGTTTTCTAACAATTGTATCGCATCATGTTTTTCAGGATCATAATTTTGTATGAGGCTGTCTAATCTAAATAATTCGGTAATATTTTCAGTCAAACAAAAAAGGTTACTGTATGAATAAGCAATAGGATTATTTATTTCGTGAGCAACGCCAGCCGTTAGTTGACCTAATGATGCCATTTTTTCAGATTGAATAAGCTGCGATTGTGTTGTTTTTAATTTAGATACAGCACCTTCAAGGCTCAAAACATTATCGTATAATGCGCGTGTTTTACCCTCGAGAAGTTGTTCTGCAAGTTGTCTTGCTTTTTTTTCTCGAGCATAAGCTATTTTATAGGCATCAATCTCTCTCATATCAGTCCTCGAAGTGTATTATTAATTTACATTTGTCAGCGCCATCGTGCATACATTCTGGGTGTGCAATAGATATTGGTTGGTCAAAATGTTTAGCAGCACTAGTGATTAATCCTTCAGAAAGGTGGCATAACTTACGTTTAGATTGATAAAACATGACTAAATCACCTTTGGGTGTTTCGCTATATTTAAATGAGGGTAAGTAAGCCTCAGGGTAAACACGTTTAACTTCTTTGTGAATAACATTATCGATGCAAATTAAAAAGTCTTTTAAATTATCGATGTGAGCAATTTTTTCAGGGCTACTATTGTACAAATGAATAAATAAATACTCGCCAAATGCTTTTACTAATGTTGGTGCATCTATTTTAGTCATTATCGATAATTCGGCCACATAGGCCATTATTTCAGAGTCTTCGTATTGCATACCATTGGTATATATACCATCAGAGCCAGGATTGACCTTTTCTAATAAATCATTCCATACGCCCATGCCCATTTTTTCGATTACCATTTCTGAAAACGTTGTATATATCGAACCTTGCATAATATCGTCCTATCTTTAAATACATGTATAAATTTTATTGTTAATTTTATGACTCAACAGTAACCACAAACTTTTGCTTTTGATTGGCTTCATATTCAATAAGTTTATTAATAGAGTTTTCTGTAAATTCATGACCTTCGGCTAAAATCAACAAGTTATTGATTGAAAACAGGCTATTCTTAAGTATCATTCCAGATATAAGTTTACGTGTACTTAAGCCCTCTAAATTAACATAGTCGACAACTATTTCTGGCTTAGCGGTTAATATTTCAAGAATATTTTCCGCATATTTTATACCTTTCCCTTTATTTAATTGAACAAGAATCTGCTTGTGAACCATTTTGTTAGCATCAATCTTTCCACAGTGAAAACGCCAATAGTCTCTTGCTACAATAAGTATTTTACATGCAGTGAATATTGCATCATCTGTTTTTTCGGCAATTGTTTTTAAAGAATAATATTGATATGCCAAAATTTGTTTTACAACATTTAAACAAGGAGCAGGGGACAGAATTTGTTGAACAATGACACCTTGCGACATAAATTGTTTTTTAGATTCACTATTGAGCTGATTGAAGGGAGTTTTACTAAAGCTTGAGTTCATACCCAACAAGCCCATCTCATTGAGATAACCGGCAATTCTAATATTATGGACCGCTTGTTTTTCTAGGCAAAGTTCTTCAGCTAAGCGCCCAGCTAACTGTCCCACCTTTTTTGCATAACCGCCACTTAGTGTTGGATTTATAGCAATGAAGTTAAATAGCATTTTCTCGCCTGCTCTTATATTAACTTCATTTTTAAGTAGTGATGCACGAATTTGTTTGGTGCGTAAATTTACTTTTTCTTCCAGGTTATTGTTTAAACCTTTAAGTAATTCATTTTGCTTTTCAATTTTATCTTTTAGGTTCTTATTTTCTTTTGTTAATCGAATAATCTCTAAACCTTCTTCGACAGCATTAATAAGTCCGTCGTTGTCCCAGGGTTTGTTGATAAATCGATGTGTTTTTCCTAAATTTATTGCAGCTACGGTTGATTCAAAATCAGCAAAACCGCTTAAAACAATACGGTAAGTATCTGGATGTGTATTCGCAATTTTTTCTAATAATGTTGCGCCATCCATCTCTGGCATTCTCATATCAGATACAACAACATCAATTGGTGTATCTTTTATTATGTCTAAAGCGTCTTGCCCACTATTGGCTATTAATACCTTATATGACTTACGATGAAAGAGTCTTTGTAACGTTCGTAAAATAACTCTTTCGTCGTCCACACATAAAATGGTCATGTCTGAGTATAAAGTTGTGTTGTCACTGCTCTCTGACATTTTCAGTCCTTTTGGCTATACGATTGAATTTTAATATATTTTGCTTTTTTGGATAATTAACGGTTATATTTATTTATGGATATTTTTATCAACATTTAATTTATAACTGTAAATTTATTACTCTCTATATAGTTATAACGGTTTTTTATTTAAAAACCATGAAATTTACTATAATTAACTACAATAAAAGTAATGATAAAAAAGTTAAGTGTTTGTTAAATGTAAAATACATTATAAACAATGGCGATTGTAAGGATTGGAAATGGAAAACTTAAATAAATCTAGAATCTTATTTGTTGACGACGAACCGGCTATCTTGCGATCACTTGAGCGAATTGCCAATAAATTAGACGCCGTGATTTTAACTGCCAATAGCGGAAAGGAAGCGCTTGAACTTATTAATGAATGTCCTGTAGATGTTATTGTATCTGATTTTAACATGCCAAATATGGACGGTAATGAGTTGCTTTCAGAGGTAGCAAAAATATCTCCTGAGACAGTGCGGATGGTGCTTACAGGTCATGGAGATATGGAAATGATTATTAATTTAATTAATGATGGCCATATTTGGGGATTTCTTCAAAAACCTTGGGATAACTTCGAACTTATCGTTAAGTTAAAACAAGCGCTTCAACTACAGCAAGTGTTAGCTGAACGTACTTTGATGCGTAGAACCATTGATCAATATCAAAAATATCATAAAGCGAGTTTTGAAGGTTTTGTTGGTGATTCAGTACCAATGCAGTTTGTTTATTCATGTATCGAACAAAGTGCTCCGAGTAATGCATCAGTATTTATAACGGGCCCCAGTGGAGCAGGTAAAGAAGTTGCTGCACAAGCAATTCATCGATTAAGTAAAAGGACAAATGGACCCTTTATAGCGCTTAACTGTGCTGCTATTCCTTCAGAGTTAATGGAGTCTGAAATATTTGGCCATATTAAAGGAGCATTCTCTGGTGCCGTATCTAATAGAGACGGTGCAGCTTCGTTAGCACATGGAGGCACTTTATTTCTTGATGAAATTGGTGAAATGGATATAAGTTTACAAGCTAAATTATTACGCTTCATTCAAACGGGGTGCTTTCAAAAAGTAGGTAGTGGAAAAGAAGAAAAAGTCGATATCCGTTTTGTCAGCGCAACAAACAGAGAACCACAAATTGCTATTGACGAAAATAAGTTACGTGAAGATCTCTTTTACCGCTTAAATGTAATTTCAATAGATTTACCCCCGCTACATGAACGAGGAAATGACATTGTTAAATTGGCAGAGCATTTTTTAAGACACTTTAGCGAAGTTGAAGACAAAGACTTTGCTGGTTTTTCTTCTGGGGCAGAGGCGTTAATAAAGTCCTACTCATGGCCTGGCAATGTCAGGCAGTTACAGAATATTATTCATAGTTCTACGGTAATGTCTGAGGGGCCTCTTATTTCTGAAAAAATTATTGAACAACAACTGGGCAAGCAGAGTAAAAAACCTGATTCAACAACAGACTTTCAAAAAGACATTAGGACACCTCCAAATAATAGTCATCATTCACCTAGTAATCAGGTGAACAATTCATCGTCAGCAATTATTACATTGGCTGAAGTTGAAAAAAAAGCTATCGAACATGCCATCGATTTATGTCAGGACAATATTGTAAAAGCGGCAAGTGAACTTGGTGTAAGTCCATCAACGCTTTACCGTAAAATACAACAATGGCAAACAACTCCAGCTGAATAATTGCATTCCTAATTTGCAAATTCACTCCGTAATTATTTTCAACTTGCAAATAATTACGGAACCAATATTTTCTATATAAATATAACATCATTAAATCAGGCACTTAAAAAACAACACATATTGGAATGAATCTTGAAGTTACTTAGTTAATTAATAACTAATAATGATTCTGGAATATTCTAATGCAGTTGATACAATTTTTTAGAATACAGCTTAAAGCACAAATTCACTCAGTGATTGAGCTAATATCAAATGCCGCTTGGTTACTCAGTGCAGAGCTTATAGCAAAAATTTCTCGAATATTCACCATCGTGGTTTTGGCTGCTCAATTGTCTCCAACATCTTACGGTACTGCGATGTTAGCCTTAGCATTTCATGACGTTTTTGGATTATTATTACGAGCAGGTGTTGGCAGCCAAATTATAAACTGTAAGCCTGAACAATTAAAAAGCTTTGCAAAAAACGGCGTAATAATCCAATGGGCTGTTTGCTTGACCATTGCGATAGGACAATTTA
>Ga0308015_10000894_pt1 | contig 12815 bp, 16 predicted proteins | sample Neamet231_FD_203128 | JGI IMG/M metagenome (GOLD analysis project Ga0308015, IMG submission 203128) | Marine microbial communities from water near the shore, Antarctic Ocean - #231 | ecosystem: Environmental > Aquatic > Marine > Unclassified | place: Southern Ocean | collected 2014-07-28
CGTAACATGATCATGCGTACTAAAGACGCGGTAACTGATGCATCGCCTATGGCTGCTGCTAAAGAAGACCGTCGTGACGATCGTCGCGAAGTTAAGAAAGATGTTGCTGCTGCGCCAGTTGAAGCTAAAGAAGACTCTGCTGAAGAGAAATCTGAAGAAGCTGCTAGCGAATAAGAAGTAATTTGTGATTATCTCGCAAGACCCTTTGCAAGAAAATTGCCTTGTGTTGATTGGTGAGGTGGTAAGAAGCCCCAAACAATCAACAAGCCCAGCAGGTATTACGCATAGCCAGTTTTCAATAGATCACAAGTCTATACAAAATGAAGCAGGCATGAACCGACAAGCATTTGTCAGAATACAAGTTGTTGCTACAGGTGATTTATCACACTTAACACGTGAATTAGTTGCTGGAAATGTAATAAAAGTGACAGGTTTTATAAATCGTCATGAATCTAGAAACGGTAACCCGCTTTTAGCATTACATGCTCAGCAAATTGAAATGATTAATTAGGCTTTATTTATTAACAATATTGTTAATTAGATAAAACCATATTGGAGAACTCCATGTCTCGTTTTTTTAGACGTCGTAAGTTTTGCCGCTTCACAGCGGAAGGCGCAACATCTATAGATTATAAAGATATTGCAACGTTAAAAAATTATATCACTGAAAGTGGTAAAATTGTTCCTAGCCGTATCACTGGTACTGCTGCTAAATATCAACGTCAATTAACTCGTGCTATCAAACGCGCTCGTTACTTGTCATTGTTACCATACACCGACTTACATAAGTAAGCTAATAGGGGTTTAAAATGGAAGTAATACTTCTTGATAAAATCGCCAAATTAGGCGGCCTTGGTGACAAGGTATCTGTTAAATCAGGTTATGCTCGTAACTACTTATTACCGCAAGGTAAAGCAGTATTTGCATCTGAAGCAAACGTTGAGCACTTTGAAGCTCGTCGTGCTGATATCGAAGCTAAATTAGCTGACGTATTAAAAGTAGCAGAAGCTCGTGCAGCGAAAGTTGTAGCGCTAGCAGAAGTTACTATTGCATCAAAATCTGGCGAAGCAGGTAAACTGTTTGGTTCTATTGGTACTCGTGATATCGCTGATGCGATCACTGAAGCTGGCGTACAAGTTGCTAAAGCTGAAGTACGTTTACCATTAGGTGCTATCCGCGAAACAGGTGAATTCGAAATCGCTATTCACTTACACACTGATGTAGACACTAGCATCAAAGTTGTAGTTATCGCTGAAGCAGAATAATTTACTATAGCGTTAAGCTATAATATTAAATTATTGATAAAAACACCGTATTCTCATAGAGGATACGGTGTTTTTTTATGTGTGATTATATTTTATCGAGTAATTTACCAAGCAGAGCCTGCTTGGATGTAAAATACAGTATCTTCTGGGCCTTTAGCTATATCGATACCCATATTAAAATCATATCGTCTGGCAATTAAATAGCGAAATCCAGCGCCTTTACTGACTCGGCTATCACTATCGGAAAAATCAGAAAAAGTATCACTGGCTTTACCTACACCGGCGAAAACACTGAGTTCCCAACGTAAATTAACACGGTAAGCGACTTCAAGTTCTGACATTGCTACAGCTTGCCCTTGATATCTTGCTGTTGGTATACCACGAATAGAAATTGAAGGAGTCGCATAAGGAGGTAATATTTCATCTGAATTAGCATAATTTGCTTCAACTCTTATTGCTGTGCGCCATTGGTCACTTAATTTAAAGTAATTTAATGCGGTTAATTCCGTTAAAGTATAATCAATGTCAGAGCCAATAATATCGTCAAACCAAAGGTGACTCAGCTCGTACTTAAACCCGTCTGTAGGGGAGAAAAAATTATCTCTAGAGTCATATTCTAGTGTGAGGCCGGCCCCCGATGTTACTATGCTGTTAGAGAGTAACGATCGTAAAGCTGTTTCAAAACGTTCAGGTACTTTACCCGTAAGAGCATCGAGATTCCCTACGCTTATATCTGCATTAATATAACGATGTAATGGACCTAAAAAAAAGGCACTATCACCTAATTTAAACTTGAGTATTTGCATTATTGCGGTGGCTTTTGTATTAATGGCGATTGGTTTTGGAAGGGTTACATCACCAAACCCATAAAAATCTAACTTTACATCGCCGTAACCGCCACCACCTATATAACGTATGTTACCTTTGTTGAAAAAACCCAGGTGTCCACCACCAACAAAGTAAGAATCATTGCCTGTATAAGCACCAAAAGCTGCCGAGATACTTGGTGGCATTAAGCTGTGCGAAGCTTTTTCATTACTCTCATCTTGCATAGCAGCCAAACGAGCATCTTTTTCCTCTTCTGTTTCGTGAAAAAACAAACCCATCATACCTAAGCCACCGTCCACAGCAGGATCGGTAATAATGACTGGCACAGGTAAGAAACCATAAGCATTTTCTGACAGGTAACGTGAGGCATCAAGTTTTCCATCAAACTTATCAGTGAAAATATCTGAAGCGGCAAACGAAGTTATTGTATAAACAGAGAGTAGAGCGGGTGTAATAATTTTTAGCAGTAAATTCATGGGGTACTCTTGATAGGTGTTAAGCGCTAATTTAATTAAAGGGTAGAGTTAGTTGGCTTTTTAAGTTAATCGACAACTAAACTAACCAATTGGGCTGTTAATTTATCGTAGCTATTAATGGAAGGAAATTCCGTAATAATATTGGCTGATTTTTTACTGTCAGGGTTCGATATTGCCAGTAAATGTTTGATACCGTATTGCTGTGCAGACTTAATAATTTCAATACTGTCATCAATAAATAGAGTTTTACTACGGTCAAAACCATGCTTCTCTTGGAGGCGTTGCCACAATAATTGAGACTCTTTGGTTACACCAAATTCATGGGTAGAATAAAGGGTATCAAAGTATTGATCTAACTGGGTACGTTCAATTTTAAGTGATAATGCCTCAGGATGAGCATTGGTGACTAATACAATATCTTTACCGTTGGCTTTAAGTGCTAATAAAAAATCGCTAGCATCACTACGCAATTTAATTAAATGTTGAACTTCCTGTTTTAATTCTTTTATCGACATATTAGTCTGTTCAGACCAATAGTCTAAACAATACCATTCGATAGTACCAACAACAGCTAAATAATCAGCTTTGAGTTTTTCCTTTGCAGCGTCGAGTGATATTGACATTTTTTCACTGTAACGTAAGGGAAGGTGCTCTAGCCAAAAGTGGTTATCAAAATGCAAATCTAGAATTGTGCCGTCCATATCAATCAAAACAGTCGATATTTCAGACCAATTAAAACTTACCATTCCAGCTTATCCTCACAAAAGTACTCAATGAAATAAATATTACCATTTTGCTATTCCAAAAGTATTGTTTATCGTGTCATTATAGTGATATCTAAGTAAAAATAATGAAACACTATAGTTAATACTATGACCGATAAAAGCCAATTGCCCATTATAACTCATCGCGAGCAAGTCGCTAAAAGTGCCCTATTTGGTATTGAACAAATAGACCTAACTTTTAGTAATGGTGAACAAAGACAATATGAGCGCATGATGGGAACAGGCCGAGGTGCTGTCATGATAATACCTATGGTTGATGAAGATACCTTATTACTGGTGCGAGAGTATTGTGCGGGCACACACAGTTATTTATTAGGTTTTCCAAAGGGACTTATCGACGAAGGCGAACTTGCACAGCACGCAGCCAATAGAGAGTTACAAGAAGAAGTAGGTTATGCCAGTAAAAATTTACATCAACTATCAGAGTTGATGATGGCACCCGCATTTTTTAATGCCAAAATGACCATTTTTTTAGCGACGGACCTTTATTGCTCAGAACTTGAAGGTGATGAGCCAGAGCCATTAGAAGTAGTATATTGGTCAATTAAAGACTATAAAGAACTATTACAACAAGCAGATTTTACTGAAGCGCGCAGTATTGCAGCATTAATGTTAGTACGCGATTTCCTTGAAAGTTAACTCTCCAAGAATTTAAAGCATCAAAGTAACAAGACCAAGATAAGTAGGATATAACGATGAGCCAAGACAAATTACTGAACATTGCCTTAGAGAGCGCTAAAAAAGCTGGCGTAGAAGTAATGAAATACTATCGTGAAGGGAACTACACCAAAGAAACCAAATCTGATGAAAGTCCTGTTACCAGCGCTGATATTGCAGCGAATGATATTTTAATGGACCAGCTTAGAACACTAACTCCTGATATCCCTATTATCTCTGAAGAAGTCGGTACTGTTCAACTAAGCGAGCGCAAAGACTGGTCTAGATACTGGTTACTTGACCCGATAGATGGTACAGGTGAATTTATTCTTGGTAGTGGTGATTTTGCGGTAAATATTGCACTAGTGGAAAATGGTTGGCCATCACTGGGTGTTATCCATGCACCTGATCATGGTCTGACTTATTATGGTCAGAAGAATCTAGGTTCATTTAAAGAAAACTTTGAAGCGAGTCATGCTATTCAAGTGGCTCAATATGAAGAAAGTCGCCGCATTAAAATTGCCGTTAGTCGTCGTCAAGAGTTGGCTCTTATGGGGCAATATTTAAATGACGAATACGATTATGATTATGTTTCATTAGGCAGTTGTTCATTAAAAAACTGTCTTATTGCCGAAGGCGAAGCCGATTGTTATCTTCGTATTGGTCTGACAGGTGAGTGGGATACAGGGGCTAGCCAATGTATTTTAGAGCAAGCGGGCGGTAATATTATAGACAGTGAATTTAATCCATTAACTTACAATAAGCGTGAAAGTTTGAATAATCCTGACTTTGTTAGTTTAGGCGCTAGGAACATTCCTTGGCAGAAAATCATTAAGCCGCACAGAAAAATATATGAGTAATTTATTGTAGAGCCTTTATCGTAAAGATCATTAAGCCAGTGCTAAGTCACTGGTTTTTTATAGTTTTAATTTGTAGCTTAGCTCCACCTCATTTTTTATAAAACTAAGCTTGCTCTTCTTCTTCCATACCCGCAGTAAATTGCTCGCTAGGTAATATATTGACACTCTCATGAAGTTCAGAATAAACCAGTACGGCGTTACCTTGTTCAAGCTGTTTTTTTACTTGTGAAATTTTATTCTGCTTACTTACATCTTCAGCACCATATTCAGTTCCTTCACGTAAAATAAACTCTTCAATAATAGCGTTTAAGGTTTCATTGGATAGTTGTTCTAAAGGGATAATCATAAAGAGGCTTAGGTTTTTAAATTGTAAAAAAGACGGCCATTGTAACGCTGAATGACACTATTGCCTCATATTAATTTATTAAAGACCAGTCCATCTGTCCATCATCACCTTTTTAGTAACGATCGAGCTTTTAAAAGTCGCTGGTTTTCTAGTTGTTCATTCTGATTTACTTGACTGGTAAGTGTAATGGGAATTTGGCAATGTCGTAGGCAGCTTTATTAATCTGCTTTATAACTTAGTTTTTAGGCTTGTTATTCACGTTTTAAGCACGATTTAAATGAAGTTGATACGAGATGATGATTGATTTACCGATAACATACGAAACACTACAGGCAGAGTTAACCATACTTACTTAAAGGTATAGTAAGTAGTGAGAAGGTACAGTGAGTGATAAGCCTGTTTGAGAAAAAGGCTTATCTGCAGTAAATATACTAATTGACTGTTCTTTAGTTATTTACTTAGTGTCTTCTTTTATATGTGTCATAAAGTAATAAACATAATAGGCACAAATACCAAGCATAATAGCCATGCCGCCAAAAGCGAACATCACAACAGGGTCGTTGGCTAACATTGATAATAAGTTCATATTCAGCTCCAAAATTAAACTAAGTGATTATTGATATCTTTAGTTTAATTAAGTTGCTGAGTCGTTAAGCTGATTTAGATCAATAGAAGCTCGGATTTTCAGCTAATTTTGCTTTGTCGTCCTGTTTCTTAATAATCTTTTGATAAATACTTTTGGCTTTATCACTATTTTCTTCCTTGTCTCTTGGAGTCATTGTACGCGCGTCAATTCTACGACTCTTCTCTGCATTGGCATAGCCATTCCATGCAGCAAGGGTATTCCAGACGTAAGACAAATTAGTGCTTTTCTCCACCCCTTTACCTTCACTATAAAGTAAGGCTAAATTATATTGTGCAAGCGCGAAGTTTTGGTTCGCAGCATTTTTGTACCAACGAGATGCTTTATAATCATCTTGCTTAACACCAGTACCATTGGCGTACATTACAGCTAAATTAAACTGTGCGCTGGCTAACTCTTTTTTTGCAGCTTTATGAGTTAATTCAAAGGCTTTTTTAAGGTCTTTTTTTACTAATTTACCTTCTGAATATATTAAAGCTAATTCAAATTGTGCGTCGGGATAGTTCTGTTCAGCGGCAAGGCTAAATAATTCGAGCGCTTTCATACCATCCTTACTTACCCCGTAACCATTTTTATATACCAAGGCCATTTGATACTGAGCAGGGGCGTAACCTTCATTCACTAAAGGACGAAACTGAGCAATGGCTTCGTGGAATTTTCCACGGTTTAATTCATACATTCCTTGTTCAAGGTTATCGCCTTGGCTCAATGCTGAAAAACTGCTTAGCAGGGTTAACGTAAACAGTAATATTTTAGTGTTCATGATGTTTCCTTTTCGTAGTCAGATTTATAGTTATATTTGTAGCGAAAACTATTGATTGGTTAACCAGAACAATAAGTTAATCCGGTTAGTTGTTTTTAATTCACCTATGCATAACAGAATAACTGGATAACTTAAGTATAGATTAAATTTAATCAGAGACAGACATCATCTCTTCAATTTCCTCTGCGAGTTCAAGCCAAACCATCTCATTTTCTTCAATATTACTTTTCAACTCAGCCTGCTTTTTCAATAAATCAGTCAGTTCAGTTTTTCGCTCTGCTTGATAAAGGTCTGTGTCACTTAATAATGTTTCAATCGCTGACATCTCTTCTTGCCAGTTATTGATTTTTTTCTCTAGCTTGTCGGCTGCCTTCCGTAAAGGACCCGATTTTTTTCTAAGTTCTGCTTGTTGCTGGCGGAGTTGTTTTTTATCTAAACCTTTGTCTGCTGTTTGCTGTTCCGTTTTAATCGATTTTACAGCTTGTTTTTTATCATCATTAAGCCATTGTTGGTAATCATCAATATCACCACTAAAATCGCTTACTCGTCCGTTAGCAACAAGGTAAAACTCATCTACACATGATTCTAATAAAAACCTATCATGAGCAATCAAAATTATAGCGCCACCAAAATCTTGCAACGCCATAACTAATGCTTGTCGCATTTCTAAATCTAAATGGTTAGTTGGTTCATCAAGCAGTAATAATTGTGGTTTTTCTAACACAATTAACGCCAGCACCAAACGAGCCTTTTCACCACCTGACATGGTGGCAACTTGTGATAATGCTTGATCACCACTAAAGCCAAATTTACCTAAAAACGTGCGGGCTTGCGGCTCACCTAAAGCGGGCTTAGCACGTAAAATGTGATCAACAGGGCTTGAAGGTGCATGTAATTGCTCTAATTGATGCTGAGAAAAATAGCCCACTTTTAAATCTTGAGCGCAGTAACGCTCGCCGCCTAGTAAAGCGAGTTCACCAGCCAAGGATTTAATTAAGGTTGATTTACCTGCGCCGTTTCTACCTAATAAACCAATGCGACTACCAGGCACTAACGTTAAACCCACGTCATCTAAAATAATAGCTTGCTCGCCATGGTCAGACTTAGGGTAACCACACTGACTTTCATTCAATGATAATAGCGGGTAGGGCAAACTTTCTGGCTCGGCAAAACTAAAGGTAAATTGGCTATCCACATGTGCAGGAGCTAAATCAGGTAACTTTTCTAAACGCTTCAATCTACTTTGTGCTTGTTTCGCTTTACTGGCTTTAGCACGAAAGCGATCAACAAATGCGGTTAAGTGCGCGGCTTCTTTTTGTTGCTTTTGGTATTGTGCGTCTTGTTGCGCTAAATGTTCGCGGCGTTGGCGCTCAAAGGCTGTGTAGTTACCGCTGTAAAGTTTAGCGCGTTGATGTTCAATATGTAGTATTTGCCCAATAACCGTATCGAGAAAGTCACGGTCATGTGAAATAAGAACTAACGTACCTGTAAAACGCTTTAACCAACGCTGTAGCCAAATAACAGCATCTAAATCTAAATGGTTGGTTGGCTCATCGAGTAATAACAAATCAGCACGTGAAATTAACGCTTGGGCTAGGTTTAAACGCATGCGCCACCCACCAGAAAAGTCTTTCACGGGGTTACTAAGTTGCGATTGTAAAAAGCCTAAACCATGTAATAATTCACCGGCACGGGCCGGTAAGCTGTAACCGTTAATAGTATCAATTTTGTTGATAATGGTGGCTTCAAGGTTACCATCATCCATAATGCGTGATTGTTCAAGATCATGCTCTAACTGTCTAAATTCGGTATCGCCATCCATCACGTAATCTAGAGCGCTTTGCTCTAAAGAGGGGGTTTCTTGTTTTACCGTGGCTATATCCCAACTACTTGGCATAGCTAAATCACCAGAGTCAGGTTGTAGCTCGCCTAAAAGCGCAGCAAAAAGAGATGATTTCCCACAACCATTACTACCCACTAAGCCAACTTTATGATTAGGGTGAATAGTAAAGCTAGATGATTTTATTAGGTTTTTAGCCCCTCTATCTAAACTTAGGTCTGTGGCTATAATCAACGGTAATTCCTCTATAAAATGGCATAGTGAGACTGAGATAATACCCACTAAAAAAATGCTGATGTATTGTCTCTTTTCCTATGGTCACTATTCAAGGTAAAATAGAATTAATTCAGCATTAATAGCAATAAGTAGTAAATTAAAATGAGCAAAGCTTTAAAAAAGAGATTTATCGCCGGCGCAGTCTGTCCTAAATGCAAAGCAATGGACACCTTGGCATTAACCAAAGAAAATGGCGTTGAAAAAGTGACTTGTGTTATTTGTGGTGAGCAGATGGTACAAACTGAAGAGCATGTTGAAAAGGTTGTACGAGAAAATGAACAGGTTATAGGTATATTCAAACCTTGATAACAGGTACTTTCTTGCAGTATGAATTAATTAAGGCATCAAAAACACTCATTGATAGACATCAACTTCGTGCCTTTTCTTTGAGTAAATAGTCTGCTAATTAAACCATGTCGCTTCAAGTTACCTCGTTATTTTTTCTCATTAAGTTATTGTACTTTATATGAATTAATAATGAGGAGGCGGTGGTTCTACTTCTTCTGCATCGCTTGATAAACTGCCAGAATCTTTTATACGGTTAGCCACTAATTGAAGTTGCTGTTTGAGTTCAGATATTTGATTATGATGAGCAGCTAGCTCTTCGCTTAACTGATCAATAACATCATCTTGAAAAACATTGCGAGATTCTAAAGCATCCACACGCTCTTCAAGTTGCTGAACGTAATTAGTGTTTGTGCCGTGAGTACTTGCCGTTATTTCGTGATTGGCCATGATTCAACATATCCTGATGAGCTTATTGTTAATAGATCGTTATTATCGCCAAATGCGACACTATACACAACAGCTCCTGTCGGTCTTTTTGCTTCTTTAGGGGTAACAAACCAATGTGAGAGGCGTTTACCGGTAGCAATATCCCAAACACTGACCTTTCTTGAAGCCGCGCCAGTTATCAAGGTTTTTCCATCAAGCGAAAAGCGTGCAGTGCTAAAGACCTCTTGTCGTTTTGTTCCTTGCAGGCTACTAATGCGTTTTCCTGTTTTTAAATCCCAAATATAAGCACCTTTCATACTGTCAGCAGAAAACGCATAACGGCCGTGGGCGTCTAATGCTACTTTTGATACGCGCGAGCTGTGATTAAATTGATAAACTACTTGGCCTGATTGAGTATCCCAAACATAAGCCGTAAAATCGTTGCCACCAGATATTGCCACGCGGCCATTGGGTAACATATCTACCGTGTTTACTTTTTCTTTGTGGCCTAAAAACTCTAAGCGTCTACCCGTATCAACAGCTACATGAACTACGGTACCGTTACTTTTACCAATAAGTAAGTAATCACCATTATTACTGATAGCAATATCTCTAATGTGAGACTCGCGTACCTTCCAATAACCTTCAGACTTACCCGATTGCAAGTTCCACAGGGCAAAGTTATCTCTGTTGGCTGTCATTACATGGCTAGAATTATCACTGATATCTATGGATAGCACCAAATTATCACTATTTTTTTGTTCTTGTGCCCAGTTAAAAATACGTTGGTTTTTTGTTAAATCCCAAACACTCACACCATGATAAATTGACGATATGACCGAGAATTTAGCATCACTAGATATTTGACCCGCGTATGCGCCTTCCACAGACTGCTGCCAGCGTTCTTGTGGCTCTTGAGTCATAGGCTTACAAGCGAATAGTGTGATCAATATTATGGCTGAAAAAATCCATTTACAATTTAACAATATATTAATACTTTTTTATTTGCGCATTTATAGTTAGTATAAGTTCTTTTTTGAAATTGTTTACTGTTATCTTGATTTAAATTCAAACTTAAATTTAAGTCTACTAATAAGAATAACACCGCAGTTTTATGTTTTGATTGGAGAAAATCTCCAATCGTATTAAATAAATGGAGATATGAATGAAATTGTTTAAACCTACCCTAGTTGCCCTTGCGTTAGTTGCAATTGTTGGTTGTAACGAAAAAGCGGTTGAAGAAGTAAAAGCACCAGTACTAGATACTGAAATACAAAAACAAGCCTACGGCTTAGGTGCTTCAATTGGTATGTACATGCAACGCAACTTAGAAGAGCATAACAAGTTAGGTTTAACGCTAGACAAAGAGCTTATCTTAAGTGGTTTTGTAGACAGCATGGCTGGTAAATCAGTAATCGAAAAAGAAGAAATTCAAGCATTACTACAGAATCTTGATGCTAGCATGAAAGAAAAACAACAAGCGGCCTCAATTCTTGCTGCTGAAGCTGGTATAGCCGAAGGCGTTGCATTTTTAGCTGAAAACGCTAAAAAAGAAGGCGTACAAGTAACTGAATCAGGCATTCAATATGAAATATTAACAGCTGCTGAAGGTGATAAACCTGCTGCAACAGATACTGTTACTGTTCATTATAAAGGGACATTCTTAAACGGCGAAACGTTTGATAGTTCATACGAACGTAACGAACCAGCTGTATTCCCACTTAACCGTGTAATTCAAGGTTGGACTGAAGGTGTACAATTAATGGCTGTAGGTTCTAAGTATAAATTTACTATCCCTTCAGACTTAGCTTATGGTCCTAATGGTAACCCACCACGTATTCCGGGTAACTCAGTACTACAGTTTGAAATTGAATTAATAAATATTCAAAAAGCAGAAGTAGCTGCCGCAGCTCCAGCAATGGACGAACATGGTCACGCTGCTCACTAGTTAATGTTGGTGTGCTTAAACGAAATTAGTTTAACTTAATTTGTTTAACAACAGCACATACTAAGTAAATATAAAGCCACTCGTAATATGTTACGGGTGGCTTTTTACTTTTAAGATTAATTTTACGTGTAATTAGTATAAAATAAGCGTTATGAAAAAACTTCTTATAATTGGCTATGTATGGCCAGAGCCAAACTCTTCTGCTGCTGGTAGCCGTATGATGCAGTTAATTCACTTTTTCCAAGCACAAAATCATCACATTACCTTTGCTAGCCCAGCGCAGCAAACTGATCACATGGTTGATCTAAGAGCTTTGAATGTTGCGGTTGAAAACATCACCCTTAATTGTTCTAGTTTTGATAACTTCATTAAAAAGTTACAACCGAATACGGTAATGTTCGACCGCTTTATGATGGAAGAACAGTTTGGCTGGCGTGTTAGTGAGCAATGCCCTGAAGCAATGCGTATTTTAGACACCGAAGATTTATTTTGTCTTCGTAATGCCCGTCATCAAGCTTATAAAGAAAAACGTAAAATTACCGATCAAGATCTACTTACCAGTGACTTGGCTAAGCGTGAAGTTGCCTCAATATTTCGCTCTGATCTCAGCTTAATGATATCAAGCGTTGAGGTTGAATTGCTGCAACGTTTATTTAAAGTAGACGCCAGCTTAATTCATTATTGTCCATTTATGCTAAACCAAGCGCAGCTTACTCAAGTCAACCCAAGTTATGAAAAACGAAATGATTTTATGGCGATAGGTAATTTTCGTCATGCGCCTAATTGGGATGCCGTATTATGGTTAAAACAACAAATATGGCCACTTATTCGTAAACAACTTCCTAATGCCAAGTTAAATATTTATGGTGCTTATCCGCCTCCCAAAGCAACAGACCTACATGATGAAAAGTCAGGTTTTTTGGTTAAAGGCTGGGTTGATGATGCCGTCCTTGCCATGCAAAGCGCAAAAGTGTGTTTAGCACCACTTCGTTTTGGTGCGGGTATAAAAGGTAAATTAGCTGAAGCTATGGTTTGTGCAACACCGTCGGTTACTACCGATATTGGTGCAGAAAGTATGCAAACTGACTTACCTTGGGCTGGCGCCATAGCTAATGAACCACAAAATTTTTCGGATGCAGCGGTAAAATTGTATCAAGAAGAAAACTCTTGGCAAATAGCAAGTGACTTAGGGCAGACAAATGCTACATTAATGTATCAGCAAGAAAAAATATTATCTGAATTGGCAGTAAGGTTGGCTGAATTAGAGTCGAATCTTAATACGTACAGACAACTTAATTTTATTGGTAGCATGCTTAATCATCATCACCATAAAAGTACACAATACATGTCACAGTGGATTAATGTTAAAACTCAATTGAAAATTTTGGAAGAAAATAACGTAGAAAAAGATTAA
>Ga0308015_10000905_pt1 | contig 12741 bp, 8 predicted proteins | sample Neamet231_FD_203128 | JGI IMG/M metagenome (GOLD analysis project Ga0308015, IMG submission 203128) | Marine microbial communities from water near the shore, Antarctic Ocean - #231 | ecosystem: Environmental > Aquatic > Marine > Unclassified | place: Southern Ocean | collected 2014-07-28
TCAAAGACAGAAAGGTAAGCCCCCAAAAGTAATTTTCAGACCAAGGCACATCAAAAATGATATTACGCCAAACCCAATTCGCTGTACCGTAACTAGTATCTAATAAGAGATTAAATAATGTTGTTGTCATAAGAATAGTATTGAAATAATAGAGGGATACGGAAAAAAGGTAATAATATTTAATATTCTTACCTTTCAATTTACTAGCCACAATATAATAATTACATAGTGTGAAGAGTTCAATTCTAGCGCTCAAAATACCGAACGTTATGATATTAAGAAAAACACTCTTAGCCGAATAATTGGTACAGTTAAGCTTTATTCTTTAAAATTAATTATGAGTCGTTATTTAAATCGCATTGATAAATCAACCGCTTGTACATGTTTGGTTAGTGCGCCGCTTGAGATGAAATCAACACCTGCTTTGGCGTACTCTTGCAATATTTCAATGGTCATATTACCAGAGACTTCTAGTTTAGCTTTACCACGTGTTGCGGTAACTGCTTGTTCGATCATGGTAGGAGTAAAGTTATCAAGCATAATAATGTCTGCACCTGCATCAAGTGCCTGTTGTAGTTCATCTAATGATTCAACTTCAACTTCAACAGTTTTATCACTGTGATTAGCTTTAGCGGTTGCTACCGCTTGAGCAATACCACCACAGGCAGCAATATGATTTTCTTTGATGAGGAATGCGTCAAACAATCCAATTCTATGGTTTACACCGCCACCACACAGTACAGCATATTTTTGTGCGCTTCGTATACCAGGTAGAGTTTTACGCGTATCTAACAATTTAGTATTGCTACCCGCTAATTCTTTAACATAAGTACTGGTTAACGTTGCGGTACCAGATAATGTTTGTAGGAAGTTTAAAGCAACACGTTCGCCGGTTAACAAAGTACGAGCATTACCTTCAAGTTCGAAAAGCGTTGTATTGGCTGCAACAGATTCACCATCATTAACAAACCAAGTGATTTTGGTATCAAATGGTGTTGATGTTGGATCCGAGTTTTTATTTAAAGAATCATCAAGTTGTTTGAAAACTTCGTTAACCCAGGCAACGCCACAAACAATACAATCTTCACGGGTAATTACAGTTGCAACGGCTTGCTCATTTCTCGGAATAAGCATCGCAGTAATGTCTTGGTTTGCTTGGGGAGCTTCGCCATTAAAAGCGCCTAGGTCTTCGGAAAGAGACCAAGAGATCGTTTTGCTAATATCTTGCTGTAATTTTTCTAGTTGTGCACTAAACATTGCTTTGTTCCTGTTATACCAATTAAATTCAATCAATTATTAACGTTAAATTAATGAGTATTCCTCTGTTCTCGTAAGATTAATTGCTTACCCGTTTGTGTAAAGTCTACTTGTTTTAAGGCGCTCATACCTAAAAGTATTTCATCAGCTTTCATTGCGGGGTTAATATGAGCAGCTACATTATAAAGGAAAATATTACCTAAGCTCAATTGCGCAATTTCTGTTTTATAAACAGTAACGCTACCATTAGCTGTTTGTACTCGGTAATTGCCTTGGGCGACTAAACCAAGTTGCTCTGCTATATGTGCAGGCACTGATACCTGAGTAGCGCCAGTATCAAGTAAAAATGTTACAGGGTCATTATTGATTGTTCCGCGTGCAACATAATGGCCTTGTCTATTTTGATTTAAGATGACTTCTGCTTGGCCACTATCAGTTAAGCGCATTTCTGGACGACTATTCGGGTTATATTGCTCATCAAGCACATCTTGAAATATAAACATCAATAATGCTAAGGCAATTATCCAGGCAATCCAAACGAATGTTTTTGCCATTTTGTTTGTTGGGTCAACTTCAGTCATACTTAGTAGTCCTTAATTGCGGAGAGATGGTATTGTATGTGTTCTCAAGTAAGCAAGAAAGTACAAAGTGTAAGCTTATATTAAACAGGTCAATATATTTGTTAAATTACATTAAAATAAGCTAAAAAATGATCACGATCAAAATGAGATATCTATGCCTTTAAATGAGTCTTCAAAACAACTTTCAATAACCTCTGGTTGGGTGGATCAAGTTAAGCATACGCCATCACCATTTTTTACTCCGCGTGAGCTTGGTGAAGAAATTAATTTATTAGTCATTCATAATATTTCATTACCTGCAGGTGATTTTGGTGGGAATTGCATAAATGATTTATTTCTTGGGAAATTAGATTGCACTAACCATGAAAGCTTTCATGATTTACAGGGGGTTGAAGTTTCAGCACATTGTTTAATCCGCCGTGATGGTGAAATAATTCAATATGTTTCATTTTTAGATAAAGCTTGGCACGCAGGAATCTCATCTTTTAAACAAAGAGAATCCTGTAACGATTATTCAATTGGTATCGAATTAGAGGGTACCGATGATATTCCTTATACGACAGATCAGTATCAGCAATTAACAGCGTTAACACTTTGTTTGCAAAATAAATTTTCTGCTATTATCATGGGTAATATTGTAGGGCATTGTGATATTGCACCCACTAGAAAAACAGATCCAGGTAAGATCTTTAATTGGCAGAAGTTCCGTCAACTTTTGACTGATACCCATTTCAATTAATTACTTATTTGGTTTAAATAAATGACAAGGAATAAAGCATAACATGAGTTTATTAAGTTTATTAATTGCCCTAATGGCAGAACGAAGTTTATCTTCACAAGTGTGGCAATTTAATTATTATTATCAACACTACCTACATTTTTTTAGTAAAAACTTTACCGCCAAACAAGGTGTTGCTGCTAGTGCAGTGTTTATCATTTTACCTGTGTTTGTCATTTACTTAGCGTTGACACTCATTGATAACAGCCTGATTGAATTACTAATTTCTACTGCAATACTCATCATCTGTTTTGGCTGCGTAACGACGAGAGATAGCTATAAAAATTATTTACAATCTTCTTTTAGTGATGATGACACTACCGCTGAGTTGCATCATCAGCAATTATTATCAGATAAAAACTTACCAGAAATGGGCTTCGGACAAGCACTTATTTGGTTAAACTACCGTTATTATATTGCTATCATGTTATTTTTTACTGTATTCGGAGCACCGGGTGTGGTTTTCTATCGTTTACTAACGTCCGTTATTGAGCATAAAAAAGAACAGTGTATTGTAAATGCGTATAAAGCACAGGCCGATGTCGTTTCATCAGTAGAAAGTGATGTCATAGATAGCGCGGCGGATAACTCTGTAAATAGCTCAGTAAATAGCTCAGTAGATGACTCAGTACACAGTACAGTAAATAACCCAGAGCATGATACAGCGATTGAAGCAGAGCATGAAAGTAATGTGACCCCTAGTATTACAGCGGGTTGTCAAAATCATCATGATTTACTTTTTTGGTTAGACTGGTTGCCTGTACGCGTTGCTTCTTTTGGGTATATGCTTGTAGGTCACTTCACTAACGCTATGCCAGTTTGGCTAGAGAGCCTATTTGATAATACAAAACCAACTCATCAAGTATTAACGGATGTTGCAGAAAAATCTGAAGATATTATGGTAAACAAAGATGACTGTACTGCAGAGCCTTGTTTACTCGTTAGACTCGCCAAACGGAATGTTTTATTAGTACTTGCGATTATTTCTATATTAACACTTGTAGGTTTAATCAATTAGTAAACCCTTATCAATAAAGGGGTCCGACCAGATGGGCCTCTTCCTCTTATGCGTTAAAAACAAACAGGAAAAGTATAGTTTTAGTGTACATATTCTTGCTTAAATAGTACTCATAGACTAAATTCACTTGTCAAAAGTAGCATTTTTTGTTATTTTATAGCCCATTAAAATCAAAGGTCTTACCAATTTACCAAGCCTTTGATGAGTTGAGATTTTAATTACCTGTTAAATGATGGAAATAGTGACTTAATTTACTTTTATGAATATCAACGTAACGACTACCAATATATGAATATATCAAAAGGCGCTGGGCGAGTAAAACCTCAGAAGCTAGCTGACATTATTTTAGTGCAACTTGAAGCCATGATTATTGAAGGGAGTTTACAGCCAGGTGAAAAATTATTACCTGAACGTGAACTGGCACTACAGTTTGAAGTTTCAAGACCTTCGATACGTGAAGCTATACAGAAGTTAGAAGCAAAAGGTTTAGTTACTCGTGTGCAGGGTGGCGGTACTTTTGTTAGTGACAATTTGCTCGGTGGGTTTTCAGACCCATTGTTTGACTTAATCGCTAATAATAATGAATCACAATTTGATTTATTAGAGTTTCGTCATGGTATTGAAGGAATGGCATCGTATTATGCAGCGATGCGCGGTACACCGGCAGATTTTGAAAACATACAAGCAAAGCACAATGAAATTGGTAATAGCCAATTAGAAAATGATTTTCGCGGGGAAGCAAAAGCGGTAGTTGATTTTCATCTCGCTATTTGCGCTGCATCACATAATGCGGTGATATTGCAGTTATCTCGTAGCATGTCGTCACTATTAGTAGACAACATAGTACAAAATTTAACGGTATTAGCACTACGACCTGATATCTTTAGCAAGATTACTGATTATAGAAAAAGTCTACTCAAAGCCATTGTTAGCGGTCAACCCAAAAATGCTTGGGGAGCAAGTCATCGGCACTTAGCTTTTATTGAAGAAGTATTATTAAAATTGACCCAAGAAAATAGCCGCGTTGAAAGATCAATGAGGCGCATGTAACCGAATTAAGTACACCGTACACTGATTAAAAAGAAATAATAAAGATTACTGAACGAATAATTAGAACAATTAATTTTAAACATTTATCAAAACATTAAGTATTGGAGACTAAACAATATGTCAGATATAGAAAATATTGATATTGACTCAATGGAAACACAAGAGTGGATCGAGTCAATGCAATCTGTTCTGGAAAACGAAGGCCCAGAACGCGCCCATTTTTTACTTGAAAAGCTAATCGATAATGCACGTCGTAGCGGTACACATTTACCGTTCGATGCTAAAACAGCTTACGTAAATACGATTCTTCCTGGTGATGAACCGTATATGCCTGCGGATCAAGACATCGAAAAGCGCATTCGTCGCGCAATTCGTTGGAATGCTTTAGTTGTTGTCTTAAGAGCTAACAAAAAAGATTTAGAACTTGGTGGTCACATCGGTAGTTTCGCCTCTTCAGGTACACTTTACGATGTTGGCTTTAACCACTTCTTCAGAGCAGCAAGTGAAGTAGACGGCGGAGATTTCATCTTCTCTCAAGGTCATATTGCTCCGGGTATCTATTCTCGTGCATTCGTTGAAGGTCGTATCACTGAAGAACGCATGAACAACTACCGTCAAGAGTGTGATGGCCAAGGTTTATCTTCATACCCACATCCTCACTTAATGAAAGACTTTTGGCAGTTCCCAACAGTTTCTATGGGTCTAGGTCCATTACAAGCTATTTATACAGCTCGTTTCCTTAAGTACTTAACAGACCGTGGTATTAAAGACTGTTCAGGTCAACGTGTTTACTGTTACTTAGGTGACGGTGAAACTGATGAGCCAGAATCATTAGGTGCTATTGGTTTAGCGACGCGTGAAGGTTTAGATAACTTATGTTTCGTCGTTAACTGTAACTTACAGCGTCTTGATGGACCTGTACGTGGTAACGGAAAAATTATTCAAGAACTTGAAGGTACATTCCGTGGCGCAGGCTGGGAAGTAGTTAAAGTTATTTGGGGTCGTTACTGGGATGCTCTTATCGCTAAAGATACGTCTGGTAAATTATTACAGCTAATGAACGAAACCGTAGATGGTGAGTTCCAAAACTGTAAAGCTAAAGGTGGCGCGTACACTCGCGAACATTTCTTTGGTAAGTACCCAGAAACTGCTGCATTAGTAGCAAACATGACAGATGAAGAAATTTACCGCTTAAACCGTGGTGGTCATGATCCAATTAAAGTTCACGCAGCATACAAACGTGCGATGGACACTAAAGGTCGTCCTACAGTAATCCTTGCTAAAACAGTTAAAGGTTTTGGTTTAGGCGCTAACGGTGAAGCATTAAACATCGCACATAACGTTAAGAAAATGGACGTTGAAGGTGTTAAATACTATCGTGACCGTTTCAGTATTCCTGTTTCAGATGCTGATATTGAAGACTTACCTTACTACAAGTTTCCAGAAGACAGCGTAGAATTTAAGTACATGAAAGCACGTCGTGAAGCTTTAGGTGGTTCATTACCTGCTCGTCGAGTTCAAGCTGATGAACAACTTGAAATGCCAGAATTAAAAATATTTGATTCAATTCTTAAAGGTTCTGGTGAACGTGAAGTTTCATCTACAATGACGTTTGTTCGTGTATTAAACGCGTTATTAAAAGATAAGAAAATTGGTAAGCGTATTGTGCCAATTATTCCTGATGAAGCACGTACGTTTGGTATGGAAGGTTTATTCCGTCAAGTTGGTATTTATGCTAGCGAAGGACAAAAATATATCCCTCAAGATGCTGACCAAGTTGCTTACTACCGTGAAGACAAACAAGGCCAAGTATTACAAGAAGGCATTAACGAATTAGGTGCAATGGCGTCATGGGTTGCTGCGGGTACGTCTTACTCTACTTGTAACACACCAATGATTCCTTTCTACGTTTACTACTCAATGTTTGGTTTCCAACGTGTTGGTGATTTAGCATGGGCAGCTGGTGATAGCCAAGCACGTGGTTTCTTATTAGGTGCTACTGCTGGTCGTACTACACTTAACGGTGAAGGTTTACAGCATCAAGATGGACATTCGCATGTTCAAGCTAACTTAATCCCTAACTGTGTTACTTACGATCCAACATACGGTTATGAGATTTCAGTTATCGTACAAGACGGTTTACGTCGCATGTACGGCGAAAACGAAAACGTTTTCTACTACCTAACGTTAATGAACGAAAACTACAAACACCCAGCTATGCCTGAAGGTGATGACGTTGCCGCTCAAATTATTAAAGGTATCTACAAGTTCGAAACTGTTGAAGCGAAGAAATCTAAGTTAAACGTACAATTAATGGGTTCTGGTACTATTTTAGAATCTGTACGTGAAGCGGCGCAAATATTAGCAGCTGACTACGGTGTATCAAGTGACGTTTACTCTGTTACTTCTTACAACGAATTAGCACGTGAAGGTCAAGACGTTATCCGTTGGAACATGCTTCACCCAGAAGCAGAGCAAAAAGTTCCATACATCAGCACTGTAATTACACCTGAAAATGGCCCTGCTGTTTCGGCAACTGATTACGTTAAAGGTTATTCAGACCAAGTACGTGCATTTATCGATACTGACTACCGTTGTTTAGGTACTGATGGCTTCGGTCGTTCAGATAGCCGTGCAAACTTACGTACTCACTTCGAAGTAAATGCAAGTTACATTGTTGTTGCTTCATTATTTGAATTAGCAAACCGTGGTGACGTTAAGAAGAGTGTTGTAACTGAAGCGATTAAACGCTTTAACATCGACGTTGATAAACTTAACCCACTTTACGCTTAATAGTGATTAGATAAGGATTTAAAAATGTCTGATATTCAAAAAATTCTAGTCCCTGATGTTGGCGGCGAAGAAGTTGAAATCATCGAAATTTGTTTTGCCGCTGGCGATACATTAGAAGCTGATGAAGGTATTGTTACCGTTGAAACTGATAAAGCGTCAATGGACATACCTGCTCCATTTGCAGGTAAGCTTATTAGCTTGTCAGTAAGTGTTGGCGATAAAATTAAAGAAGGCGATGTTATTGGTGAAATTCAAGCAGAAGGTGCATCTGCACCCGCTGCTGTTGAAGCGCCAGTAGCTGCTCCTGCTCCGGCAATTGCTCCTGCGCCTGCACCTGTTGCGGCTCCTGCTACATCAGCTAGCGCTGTTATTGACGTACCAGTGCCAGATATCGGTGAAGACGGTGAAGTAGAAGTTATTGAAATTCTAGTGGCTGTTGGTGATGTAATCGAAGCTGAAGATGGCTTAATTACACTTGAAACTGATAAAGCTACTATGGACGTTCCATCGTCTCATGCTGGTACCGTTAAAGAAATTTACGTTTCAAATGGCGACAAAGTTAAACAAGGCTCACTTGTTATTAAACTTGAAACTGCTGGTGGCGATGTAGTCGTTGACGCACCTGCTCCTGCAGTTGAAGCGCCAGTTGCTGCTCCTGCTGCAGTAGCGGCTCCTGTTGCAACATCAAGTGCTGTTATTGACGTAGCTGTTCCGGATATTGGTGAAGACGGCGAAGTTGACGTTATCGAAGTATTAGTTGCTGTTGGTGATGTGATTGAAGAAGAAGACGGCTTAATCACACTTGAAACTGACAAAGCAACAATGGACGTGCCATCAACGCACGCCGGTACTGTGAAAGAAGTTTATGTTTCAAATGGTGACAAGGTGAAGCAAGGCTCACTTGTTATTAAACTTGAAACTAAAGGTGGCGAAGTTGTAGCACCAGTTGCGGCTCCTGCTGTAGCGGCTCCAGCAGTATCTGCTCCAGTTAAGATGGCTGCACCAGACCAAGCTGCTCCAGTGCCTGCTAGCGACTTTAAAGCTTCAGGTCCTATTTATACTTCTCCTTCAATTCGTCGTATCGCCCGTGAATTCGGTGTTGATTTAACGGTTGTTAAAGGTACTGCGCGTAAAGGCCGTATCTCTAAAGAAGATGTACAAAACTTTGTTAAAGCGGCACTTGCTGCACCTAAAGCCGCGGCTGGTGGTTCTGCGATTGTTGGTGATAACGTATTACAAATTGTTCCTGTTAAACCTGTTGATTTTAGCAAGTTTGGTGAAACGGAAGAGAAAGCGTTAGGTCGTATCACTAAGATTTCTGGTCCATTCTTACACCGTAACTGGGTTACTATCCCTCACGTTACACAGTTTGACGAAGCCGATATCACAGAATGTGAAGCGTTCCGTAAAGATCAAAATGCATTCCATGCGAAGAAAAAGACAGGCTTAAAAATTACGCCACTTGTTTTCGTTATGAAAGCTGTTGCTCGTGCGTTAGAAATATACCCGAACATGAACTCTTCATTATCGACAGATGGTGGCAGTTTAATTCTTAAGAAGTTCATCAACATTGGTATCGCAGTAGCGACACCGGGTGGCTTAGTTGTTCCTGTTATTAAAGACGTGAACAAAAAAGGTATTGAAGAGCTATCTCGTGAGTTAATCGTTATTTCTGGTAAAGCCCGTGACGGCAAGCTTAAAGCTGCTGACATGCAGGGCGGAACATTCACTATTTCTAGCTTAGGTGGCATTGGCGGTACAGCGTTTACTCCAATCGTAAATGCACCAGAAGTTGGTATTTTAGGTGTGTCTAAGTCAGAAATGAAACCTAAGTGGAACGGTAAAGAATTCGTACCACGCTTAATGGTTCCATTAAGCTTATCTTACGATCATCGTGTAATTGATGGTGCTGAAGGTGCTTCATTCTCAACTGAAGTTGCAAACAATTTAACTGACTTACGTCGTTTAGTATTGTAGTAACACAGGCGACGTTAGTCTTATAGTAATTAACGTCGCTAAAACGTATGCTTTACTGGTTGATTTTATTGTAAATAAAACAACCCTTAAAGTTTCAACTAATAAATAAAAACACTAGCACTTAAAAAAGTTGCTAGCGTAAATTAGAGGTTAACATGAGTAAAGATATTAAAACTCAAGTAGTCGTTTTAGGCGCAGGCCCTGGCGGTTACTCAGCAGCATTTCGTGCAGCAGATTTAGGTTTAGACGTAGTACTAGTTGAAAGCCGTGAAACACTTGGCGGGGTTTGTTTGAACGTGGGTTGTATCCCATCTAAAGCATTACTTCACGTTGCTAAAGTAATTGACGACGCAGCTGATATGGCTAGTCATGGTGTTACTTTTGGCGCACCACAAATTGATTTAGACAAAATTCGTAGCTGGAAAGACAGCGTAATCGGTCAGTTAACTGGCGGTTTAGGCGGTATGGCTAAATTACGTAAAGTAACGACTGTTTACGGTTTTGGTAAGTTTACTTCTGACAAAACTATTGTTGTTGCAGGTAACGACGGTAAAGAAACAACGATTACGTTTGATAACGCTATTATTGCTGCTGGTTCATCAGTAGTTGATTTACCGTTTATTCCAACTGAAGACCCACGTGTTATCGATTCAACTGGCGCTTTAGAACTTAAAGACGTTCCAGCTGAAATGTTAGTACTTGGTGGCGGCATTATTGGTCTAGAAATGGGTACCGTTTACAACGCGTTAGGTTCTAACGTCTCTGTAGTTGAATTCGCTGACCAATTAGTACCTGCTGCAGATAAAGATATTGTTAAAATTTATACTGCCTACAACAAGAAAAAATTCAACATCATGTTGTCTACTAAAGTTGTTGCAGTTGACGCAAAAGATGACGGTTTATACGTTACTTTTGAAGGTAAAAATGCACCAGAAGGTCAAGTTCGTTACGACAAGATCTTAGTTGCTGTTGGTCGTAAGCCTAACGGTAAGTTAATTGACGCTGATAAAGCTGGCGTTGCAGTTGACGATCGCGGTTTCATCAATGTTTCTAAAGAATTACGTACAAACGTAGGTCACATCTTCGCTATTGGTGATGTTGTTGGTCAACCTATGCTTGCGCATAAAGCGGTTCATGAAGCACATTGTGCTGCAGAAAACATTGCTGGCAAGAAGCATACTTTTGACCCTCGTTGTATTCCGTCAATCGCTTATACTGATCCAGAAATGGCTTGGGTTGGTGTTACTGAACGTGAAGCAAAAGAGCAAGGTTTAAACATTGAAGTAGCTAACTTCCCTTGGGCTGCTTCTGGTCGTGCTATCGCTTCTGCACGTACTGAAGGTAAAACTAAGATGATCTTCGAGAAAACTACTGGCCGTGTACTAGGTGGTGCTATCGTTGGTATCAATGCTGGCGAAATGCTTGGTGAAGTTTGTTTAGCGGTTGAAATGGGCGCTGATGCTGAAGATTTAGCATTAACGATTCATGCACATCCTACGTTAAACGAATCAATTGGCTTAGCTGCAGAAGTGTTTGAAGGTTCTATTACTGATTTACCGAATGCTAAAGCAGTTAAAAAGAAAAATAGAAAATAATAATATTTATTAACTCGACTTGGAGTTAATCTAAAGCCCGTTTTACATTTTATGTAAAACGGGCTTTTTATTTAATCCATTTAAAATGTCCAATGTATTACAGTCACATTATTTTTAGTAAAGTTTATACATGGAGGTAAAAATATCTTTCGCGTCACTCAGTACATTATTGGCATGCTTTATTTTATTCTATAGCCAAGTCATATTCGCTGAATCGCACAAGCCAACGTTAAAAAATGTTGCAGAAATGGAGCAGACTGTTGATAAACTTACTGAGAAAAGTCTTGAAGATGTTAAGCCAGGACAAACCCCATTATCGACTATTCTTGCAATTCATCAGGCAGCGAATCAAGACAATTGGCTTGAAGCGTCAAAATATATCGATATGCGTTATTTGCCCAATAACGTAACGGAAATCGGCGCAGACGAGTTGATACGTCAATTAGTGATTATATGGAGTCAGCAACATCTACTTGATTTATATAGTCTAAGTGATCAACCTAAAGGGCAGTTGAACGACAGTTTACCCAGTTATCGAGAGTCGTTAGGTACTATCGAATCAAGTGATGGCCCTAAGCCAATTTATTTACAACGTGTACCTACGGGCAAGGGTGAACAATTGTGGAAGATCTCCAATTCTACAGTAGCCAATATTCCAGGGTTATGGCAAGAGTTTGGTTATAACGAACACATCGAGTCAATCGCGGAATACTTGCCAGGATTTAAAGTGTTCCATATGCGTAATTGGCAATTTATTAGCTTTATTATTTTGATGGTGGGTAGCTGGTTAGTCTCGAGCCTCATGCGTAAACTGGCGCAACTTATTTTTGGAAAGCACCTCAAACACAGCAAGGCCTTAGTACACTTTTTTGGCCAATCATTAAGAATGTTTGTATTTTTCATGCTTATTGACTACGGCACAAGCTTTTTAGGGTTGTCAATGCAAGCTAAAGCTTGGTTAACCGTAGGCACTTTGCAGTATTTAGCAATAATGTATCTTGTTGTTGGTTTAATGGAGGTTTTTACTGCTTTATATTTATTGCCTAAAAAAGAGGACTCGTATTCTGCTGCACTTATTAGACCATTAATGACAACCGCTAAAATAATTGTAGTTATCGTTATATTACTCGACTGGTTTGAAAGCGCAGGTTATAACATTGCCACCATATTAACCGGACTTGGCATTGGTAGCTTAGCCATTGCTTTAGCTGCACAAAAAACATTAGAAAATATATTTGGTGCCTTCACATTGTACGTAGCAAAACCAATACAAGCAGGAGACTTTTGTAAGTTTGGTGATATTATCGGTACGGTTGAAGAAATTGGTTTACGCTCTACCCGTATTAGAAAATTAAACCGATCGGTGGTCCATGTACCTAACTCTATTTTTTCATCAAAAGAGCTCGAAAATTTTGCAGAAATTGATCGACGTCATTACATGCGTGAGTTCAGAGTTCGTCTTGACACGTCTTCAGATCAACTACGTCAAATGCTCATTAAAATTCGTGAATTATTGTTGTGTCATGAGCGTGTATTACCTACAGCAGCACGTGCGCGTTTTGAATATATTGAGCGTGATGCCTTTGTGGTTGTGGTTAATTGTTATGTAGATACTAAATCTATTACTGATTTTAAAGCGGTTGCGGAAGATTTAAATCTTTATATTTTAGATATCATTCGAGATTTAGAGAT
>Ga0308015_10000907_pt1 | contig 12726 bp, 22 predicted proteins | sample Neamet231_FD_203128 | JGI IMG/M metagenome (GOLD analysis project Ga0308015, IMG submission 203128) | Marine microbial communities from water near the shore, Antarctic Ocean - #231 | ecosystem: Environmental > Aquatic > Marine > Unclassified | place: Southern Ocean | collected 2014-07-28
TCAGGTTGCAGGTAAAGTATCGCCATTTGTAAATCCTGCTATTAAAACTGGTGTTGGATTATCACTAGCAGGTCAGTATGCAAACCCATCTAATAACATGGGTGACTTTAAATTAGAACGCAAAAAAGGGTTAATAGAATAATGAGTATAACTGCATTTAGTACCACCGCCTCAGAGAATGGTGGTAGGTTAGTTTCTGGTAACATGAATGAAAATCAAAGTCCTTCATCACTTAATGACGGAGTCCGTTCAGCAATGGCAATGCTTCGGTCTTGGGCTAATGATTTAGAGTGGTATGAATATGGAACTGGTTCTAATACCACATCATACACGAGAGTGTCTGCAACTTCAATTTCAATGCCTGTAGATGCAGTTTCTATTTTTCATGTAAGCAGAAGAGTAAAAATTAAAGATGGCACTGGCACAACTGTTTATGGGAGAGTAACTAGTTCTACCTACTCTTCACCAAATACTACTTTAGTTTTCCAATTTGATAGTGGTAGTTTAGGTTCTGGAAATCCAATTAGCGTTAAGCATGGTATTGTTTCCGCAACAAATACATCACTACCAAATGTTGTTCCCACTGGAACTATTCTTTTAAGTGGTGGCGCAACTGCTGATAGTGGCTATTTATTTTGTGATGGCACTGCTTATTCAAGAGTAACTTATTCAGCTTTATTTACTCGCATTGGCACTGCTTATGGTGTTGGAGATGGTTCAAGTACATTTAATTTACCTAATTTACAATCAAAGTTTCCAATGGGTAAAGCAAGTGGTGATAATTTAGGTGATACTGGTGGGTCAATAACGCAGACTCCAACTGGCACAAACTCTGCACCAACTTTTACTGGTACAGCTTTTACACCATCTGGTTCAGTTAGTCTTTCTGGTACAGTCGCAGGACATTCAATTACTCAAGCACAATTACCTAACATAACTTTACAATCTACTGGACTTGCCAAGCAAGAAGTTTCACCTGCAAACAGAGGTTCATCATCTGGTGGTGGTGCAACCTATACAAACTTATCAGTTCCTTTAGGTGGTTCAAACCAAGCACACTCACATGGTTGGTCTGGCTCTAGTTCATTTAGTGGTGCAAGTGTAACACCATCTGGTTCAATAAATACACCAACTTTTACAGGTGGCGCAATGGATATAAAAAATCCATATATTGCGTTAAATTATCAAATTAAATTTTAAGGAATAAAAATGGGAATAGAAAATTATAGAATTTCACCTGCAAATAATCAAAATGTTTTAGCAACTGGTTCGGTAGCTGAAAATACTGCACCCTCAACATTGAATGATGGAGTCAGACAAAGTTTAGCTGATACTAAAAATTGGTATCTTGACGCAGAGTGGATTGAGATTGGAAATGGTGAAACAGCGACCACATATACTAGAGTTAGTGGAACAACTATAACCATTGGAGCAAATGTTATTTCTCAATATCATGTAGGAAGAAGAGTTAAGATTAAAGATGGAACGGGAACAACAATTTATGGTCAGATAACATCTTCAAATTATACTTCACCAAATACTACTGTTGTTATGAATTTTGATAATTCGACATCTATTGGTAGCGGAACAATTACTTCTGTTAAATTAGGTATTGTTTCTGCATTAAATAGTTCTATCGCACCCACCGCACCAACAGGTTCAATTATTATGTGGTCAGGTGCAACTATAATTGACAACTGGTTATATGCAGACGGAACAATGGTAAGCAAGACTACCTATTCAAATCTGTGGAATTTATTAGGCTCGACTTATGGGACTCCCTCTGGAAGTGACTTTTATTTACCAAATCTTAAAGATAAATTCGTTATTGGAAAAGGGGCAACATACAATACTCTTGGTGCAACGGGTGGAGCTTCTACAGTTACACCATCAGGAACTAATTCAGCACCAACTTTTACAGGCACAGCTTCTACCCCAACTGGTACTATTACAGTAGCAGGTACAACTGCAAACCATTCTTTAACCGAAAGTCAAATGCCATCACACCAACACTTTATAACAAATACTGGAAATGGTTTTCCAAACCAATTAATCTCTAACCCTACTTTTACAATGACATCAAACAGTAATGGTGGCGCAGGAAATAATGATTATACTGGGTTTTCTATAAATGCAGTAGCTAACGCAGGTAAAACAAATTCGGTAGGTTCTGGTACAGGTCATAATCATAGCTTAAGTGCTACGGGAAGTTTTACTGGAGTAGAAAGCACACCAGAAGGTACAATAAATACACCAACTTTTACAGGTGCAAGTGCCTCAATCATTAACCCATATATAGCACTTAGTTATATTATTAAGACCTAATATGACTACAAAACAAATCTTAACTCAATTAACACAAATACAAAATGATGTACACGAACTCAAGACAGGTCAAAAACTGCTTGAAAAAGATTTATTTATTTTAAGGACAAACCATTTTCATCATATCCAATCCAGTCTGCAAAATTTATGGAGATTTAGTTTGATTGTAGGGTTCTTTATATTAGTTATGTTTGTTGACGAGATACAAACAATATTCATTGATTACATTATTAAATAAAGTGTAGGTAACAAAAAATTATTAAATAATAAGCCAAAACTACACTGATATGTCTAAAAAATTGGTTGTTGTTCATATTGACTATGTAGTCTGAATACACCAATCTTACAATTATTATTATATGTCAAGATGACAAAGACAATAGCCCAGAAGGGTGTTTGGGCAGAGGCTATCGCCAAAGCTCACTTTTCTATTAAAAAGCATTGCTTAGTATATGAGCCATTATCAGGTGTTGGATTGTGCGACCTTGTTGTTCTGAATACACATACTGGTGATACAGATAAGTATGATGTCAAATTTTGTGGCATGAGATTCTTTAGAGGAAAGATGCGACCAATCAATAGAGTGGCTAGTGATAAACAAAAAAAACTTAATATCAAAATAATATATGTCATGGAAGATGGCACAATACGAATACCAGAAAGAAGAAAATGGAAAACAAAGACTTAATATTAGAAGAGACTCCAGTTGATTATGTGGACTGGAACTACCCTTATTTCAAAATAGAAGAAATGTTATGTAAACACACTGGCTTTCTTGGGTATGATGCAAATTTCATGGATAACTTAGTTCTTCTTAGAGAAAAATGTGGATTTGGTTTTCCCGTATCAAGCTATTATCGACACCCCACTCACCCTATAGAATCTAAGAAAAAAAATGGCGGTGGGACACATACATCGGGCAAGGCAATAGATTTGTCTTTAGATAGAGAACGAGCATTTATTGTTTTAAGAACAGCCTTAGATATGGGTTGTTTTCTTGGTATTGGAATACAGCAAAAAGGTTCAGGGCGTTTTATACATCTTGATACTTGTACTGCTACAGAAGGATTAGCAAGACCTACTATATGGAGTTACTAAATACAGTATGGGCTATCATGGTACTGGCAAATTTACAGTATGGCGAACCTATAACTAGTAATTACCAGTTAGTAAAATTTGAGAGTAAAATTTCATGCCAACAATTTTTAAAAATAAACAAAATTAGATTGAGCCATGAATTAATTCATGCTCTTGAAAATTTAAAAAAAGACGGACTCGTGGAATTAAAATTTACATGCGTTGTTGATGAAGGAGAACCAGTATGAATCCATTTATGTTAATTAAACTTGCAAAACCACTTTTAGGAATCGCAAGTGGGTTATTTAAGAATCCATTAGTGAAACTTGTAGCTGACAAGACAGTTGGGGCTATAAATCACAATATTGAAAAAAATAAGATAATTAGAGTTAAAGAGATAGAGGGTGCAACGAATATTGATTTAGCACACATTAAAGCACAGAAAGACAGCATCAAAGATGAGTTGTGCGTATTGGTATTCCTTTCTCTTTTAATCGCTCATTTTGTTCCTTATACGCAACCTTTTATGGATAGAGGGTGGGAAATATTGGCAAATGCTGACCCAATGTTCTGGATTCTTATTTCAGTGGTTGTAGGTGCATCAATGGGTGTATCTGGAATTACAAAACTTAAAAAATAGCTTGGTAAAAAACAATCCTTATCACCCTTACACTAAAAAATATCCCAAGACGGATATAATGGGTGTCTGTCCGATTTGTAATAAAAATGTTACAAGGGGTTCAGGTTGGATTATGCAAGAATATTTTGAGCCGAGCATACATAAAATATTTGTACACCATTCAAGATATGACAAGTGTTTTGAAACTCATTGTAAGCAAGAGAAAGAGCAAGAAGAAAACAAAAGAAAAAAAAGTCTTGGCTTTCCTCTCAACCCATTAGAAGAACTTTTAAAATAATTCATTATCCTTAAAATCTTGAATATCTATTTTATCAAGTATTGTATTAGTAAGTGCAATGTATGAACCTTTAGTTACATTTAAATCTTCATGCCCCATATAGACTCCAATATCATATTCATTCCAAATTTCATGTGCTTTCCATTGGGTAGCAATCCAAGAGCGGAAAAAATGAAATGCCATGTACTCAGGCATAGCAAATTTCCCAGTCATAAATTTCCTAAATAATCGCAACCTTGTTGGCGCTGAATAATAACGACAGGTCTGAATCCCAAAATTAGTATTACCCATAGCATGAGGAAATAAAATTTCATCAGGGTTATGAATTAGAGGATTATTTTTTAATTGTTCAATCCAATTCGTTAATTTTTTATATAACCCTCTACCAATAGGAACAGGTCTATTATCACCTGCTTCTGATTTAGTATGAGCAACCCACCCTCTAGCTCTATCACATTGACCATTCACTTGAATAAAATCAGTTGAGTTGTTACCTCTCTTTATATCCGAGTATTTCAACCCAAATAACTCTGCATTCCTTAAGCCTGTATTTGCAAAGGTATATAAAATCATGTGCCACAATGGGAACTCTTCATATGTACATTGCTGATTAAAAAATTCAGCCATCATGGGTATAGTCCAAGTGTGCATCAGTTTTTTTAATTTAATTCGTCTAGCTTTACTATCTACCCTGAGAAAGCCACTCTGCTGAATATACTTTTCAGACCTATAATCACATACCCTAAATTCATTATTCATATTGTATTTAACTCTTGCAAAACTTTCTACTTGTCCAAGAAAACCAAACATTCTTTTAGTACGAGATATACTCACACCCACACCTCTTTGACTTTTCACATTGGCTACTGCTAAACGAAAAGCGTCATAATCAGAATAGCCCCATTCCTTAAATGGCTTTCTTGCTATCTGCTCATCAGTCCTCACTATATCACTAACTACCCCAAGTTGATTCACAGTACGAGTAATCCATGCCTTATCACGATGTCCAAATGTTTCTTTACCTCTGAAATCAATTTGCATATTAAGTATCATCTCAGCTACAGTATGATTTAGTTCTTTACGACTAACCCTTAGTTTGCCCATTTTATGCATATTTAAGAGGCGTTCCATCTTAGGGTATAAATCTTGTCTCTTAATGACAGTAATTCGTTGTCTACCTAAGTCAGTGACTTTTCCTTCTATCGGAATATAGGTTTGCCATTTGCCATTACCTAGCTGTGTAATCTGAGAGCCAGATAATTTTTCATACCAGTCTCGTTCAATATTTAATTTATCCATAATGTTTATTAAATTCCTTTCTATATTTTTTAGGTACTTTATGACCATCACAAAAAGTTTCTTCTAATTTATTGTCGACTACAAAAGCCTCATTAAAACCATCTTCATATCCATCAACAGTTTTATTACATTGTAAAACAATCCAATCTTTAGATTGGTCTATATGTTTTAAAAGTTCTATAAGTTTATTAAAATGACTTACATCAGCAAATGCTATGCCATCATTTACATTGCTAATAATTTTCCATTCATAATGATATTTAATTGTCATTTATATATCCTTAATTGTTTCTGTTTTTATTGATTCTTTAAAATGCTGTTTAATTAAATCTTTCATATCCAGAACGATTTTATTTTGTTTGCGCCTTTTCGAAGTTAGTAACGCTTTATACGCTTCACACTTGGTTGTATTAGCCAATCGAATACTGTTCATTAGCTCAAAGTAGTTTCCTTCTTTTATTTTTTTCTTTATTCGCATTATTGGGTCACCTTTCCTTTTTTGTCTAATTTGTTAGTAATGGCTACATAATAGCTATAGTAGCCAATGTTGTCAATAGTGGCGAATGATTGCATATTCACTATTATTGCCTATTCACTAAAGTGTTGACTGGAGTGTTTAAAATTGGCTAAAATGTTAGGTTTATCGAAAAGATTCGTCTTATTGAATTCACTTCGAATCATTTGGCGTAATGTTATAGAGAGCAAAAAACTGGCGGTTTGCAACGCTTATTTGACTAGAACAGTCTACAGGGTAAATCGTGGCGATGTTTTTGCAGGTTGATAAATCTTAACTCTCATACAACCTCTATCGCAAACTTATCTTGAAAAAACTGTTGTTCTAACTCAAAATACCTAGTCTAGTTACTTGTTTCTCTAAAGTTATAAGCCATTTTTATTTAGCCTTATTCACTTAGTATTCACTTTGGTAACTTTTACTATTCACTAGTATTGAATTTTATTCAATGATTATTTGTAGCCAAGTTCACATTCAAGAATCTCTTGCTGTATGGCTTCTTTTTTAGCGTTGGTGTAGTCACGCTGACATGGGTGGGAACAATATTTTTTGTTTTGTTGTTGAGGTGTGTTTACTTGGAACGAATCACCACAATTCACACAAAATTTATTAGCAAACATCACTCTTCTTTACCTTTGTTTATTTGGTTATACTTATCAATTAACTCTAGTAGCACTTGTCCTCTAGTTGCATACCTTCTAGCTATAAAATAATTACTTCTACCATCATCTTCTGCCTCTCGTATTCTTGATAGGTACTCTTGCTTCCTCTCAATATTCATATGCTGTCTGATTTTTTCGATAGCTTTATCAACTTCAACTGCTAAATGACGTTTAAGCATAAAAGCTACATTATGATGAGTTACATTCTTATTTATATATTTAGGTTGGTTTTGTTTAGGCATTAGTAAAAGTCCTTCTCTGTTGAATTTTCAGATAATCTGTTTTGTGGGTCTAAGAATAGATTTGGTGCAACTTTAAATTCTTCCCTAAAGTCAGAAATTTTATCTAAGTTATCAACTAAGTAATTACATATAACACCAACAAATCCAGACTTAGATAAGTCCTTTGTATGTTTTATAAAGTCACCTATCTCAATAGCTTTATTAAAACTTATAATACTTTCCTTAACTAAAGTTGAAATGGTACTATCTTCTGGTTTAATCTTAATAGTTACATGAGTAATTATTGGATTACCTTGATTATCAACTTCATTAAATCCAAATATGGCATGGACTCGCCATGTATCAACTTTAAATTTTAAGATAATACTTTCTAATCTATTGTCTTTGTTCTTATTCATAATTTTTAACCAAATTTTTCTGTTCGTCTAATTGAGACGCTAGTTGACCTGCTAGAGCTATGTAACCACAAGCATCTATATAATCATCAATGTTGTGCTGACCTTCTTTAGTTCTAGCAAGTTTAACTTGAGCCATCATTAGTAATGCATCTGAGGTTGTAACGTCTGTATTAATGAAAGCTGAGAAGAGCTTCGCAATATTTTCATGGTTCTTTACAAAATCACCATGTTGCTTGGCTCTATCACCAGTAATTAAATTACCTGCTTTGCGCAGTATATCTAATCCGAACAACATTAAAAAGGAATGCTGTCATCTATATCGTCACTTTTTACGATTGGTTTTTTTGCTTGGAATGAATCATCTTTTTTCTTAGCTTCAAAAAAAGGTCTCATGTTTACTTTAAAAGTATCAGTAGTACCTTCTTTAACCCACATAGAGATTTGAAATTTACACTTGTCACCCTTCTCAGTTGTATCACTAAGAATTTGTCCTATCAGAGCCTTGTCTACATAAACATTAGATGTAACATTCTCAACACCTGTAAATTTTTTCTCATTGTTATCCCATTCTTTAAATAAAGGTTTAAAGTGTGGAGAGCCATCACTCGTTCTATCTTCTGGTTTTACAAATTTCATTTCGAAATATGCACCTTTTTCCAAGACATTATAATCGTTTGCCATCTTATTTTTCCTTTTGTTATTTTTTATGAAAAGTTTGAAACATTGAACTCAGAACTTGATGTACTCTGTTTCGGTCTTTGTAGCTCAAAATCTATATCATCTTGAGATTCTTCTATGTTTAGTAGAAAGAATTTTTGTAATAAATATTTGTACCCGTATGAATATAAAGAACCACTTGTCTTAGCATCATTCTGATTTCCTTTTAAGGCTTGAGCGACTTTTATATCACCACAAGTTTCAAATCTATTATGTTCATTGCCTTGCTCATCAGTAACAGTGTTATCAATATCAGTTATAATTAATCGTACTGTTGCAACCATTAAATTATTATCAGTAATTTCATAAGTGGAGAATGGCTTGGCATTGAGTCTTGCTGTTATACAGGCATCTTTTACTACCTGTTGCACATCATTATATGAACCTGCTGAGTAACCCATACCAGTTTTAGATTTACTTACATCTTTACATAAACTTATAGCGTAATGAATTTTTTGCTGAAAATTTAGAATAGGCTTAGTGCTAGTTACTGATTTAGTTTCTTTTTTTGGTGCATAAACAATTACTTTTTCTACACCAACTTTTAGTTCTTTTTTATCTGTCATATTTTTTCCTTAGTTGTTATTTTTATAAATATTGAAAATCATTTCCTTGTACTCAGGCTCAATGTTTTTGAAGAAATAATGGTCATACTCAGGCGGAACAACTTTAATAATTGTTGTTGCATCTGCACTTAGAGTTAAAAGATTTTGTCTTATTAGAGCCTTATCTCTTACGGCTGACATTGCTTGTTTCATTGAATCCCATTGCAAATCTGCATAATCATCATGTGAAAAAAACCTACTACCATCTGCTGTACAATAAAGCATATCACCTAGAACATTAGTGCTATGAGCGTAAATACTCATTTGTGATTTGTGGAATGGTTTAATGTCATTACCTATACTTGGGTAGCGCCATATGCGAGAACCCTCTGGTTTTATCTCGCCTGACCTTTTATCTTTATAATCTTTTTTATAAAATCCACCTGCTTTGGGATATGAAGTTTTTAATTCAGTCCAGTGGACTAATTTCCCATCTTTATCGAGATAAGCTATATCAATAAATCCAGTCCACATGACATTAATGCCATCAATAACATAATAAATTGGTCTTTCTAATTGTATAGTTTCACCATCTCTTTTTTCATAAAGAATTTGATATACAATTTCGGTAAGCATTTTTTTTCCAAATGTTCGGTAGTATTCATTTTGCTCACCATCACTAGGATTAACACTAGATGGATTAAATCTTTTGCTGTCATCTTCTATAAAAGTCCACGCCTCATCAATGGTTACATTACCTACTGCAACTTGACCACCCCAGTCACCTAACCATTTTCCCCATTCCATGAAAGAACTTCTTTCCATTTTTCTTTTATAGTCCTTAAGTATTATATACTTCATGAACCATAAAAAGTTTGGAGTATTGATTGATGAATTACTTAACCATTCAATCCCTTGCCTTGCCCACTCATTACCAGTAGTAAAGTTTAATTTTAATTTTTGTTCTTCAATTAATTCTGCTTGGGTAACATCACGATTAGGTTCTGTTAAGACAATAGCATTACTTTGACCAATTCCTGCTTCGTTATTATTTGCCTTAACAGATTTCTCTACCTGAGAAACTTTGTTTTTCTTTACAGCTTTCTTTTTTGCTTTTTTAACTGCTTTAACAAACTTAAATTGTTCTGGTGTATATTTTTTTATTTTAGACAATACTATATACCATGTAGTTATTTAACCAGACTGCGAAGTGCATTGTAAAATACATTGCAGGTAATAAAATAATAGTTGCCAATATTTTTCCAACTACCGATGCAATTTCAAAATATGTTTTTATAATCTTTTCCATAATAAATTTCCTTTTTTTAATAAGACGAACCACCATAGGGGAGACCTTTTAAGTGTTTGGTAACAGGTAATGTAACCAACTTAAAACCTATAAAATTTGATGATTCGTCCATAAGAACAATAGTGTCCATAATGACAACATTTACAACCTAATATTAACATTAATTTAAAATAGTGAATTTTAAGTGAAATTAACGAGGTATACTATCAAAAATTATTGCACAATCATTGTATACTTATTTGACTATGTAGCCAAATATGGCTATAAATAGGAATAATAAATTAACAAAAGGAAACACAATGAACTACAAAGAAAAAATAACAAACGAATTAGCATCTCATAAAGATACTTTAATTACTAACGTACAAACAATGCTTATTGATAAGTATAACTTAGGCAGTTTTAAAATTGCTTATGCAAATGTTTTTCAAAAACATGATGAGTATGGCTTTAATCGTTATAGAGATAATAAATGGTTTGACGTTGTTGACCAAAAAGATGACTTGGTAACTGTTCAAGTTAAAGATTACTGGTCAAAACAAATGAAAGATTGCGAAACATACAATGTTCATTTTAACCCAACTAAATTAACTGCACTACAAGTTTCTGATTTAGCATTAAAATATGCAACTAATAAAGTTGAGAAAATGTTATCTTTTTATGAAACTAGATTGCATGAAAAATTAGATGACACTAATGAGGCACAACCAATTACTAACTTAGAAATAGTATCTTTTGGTATTGAGGATATTTTTTATCCAGTTACTAGATTAAAAGTTGAGGTACAAAATGGTGCTAAGTGTGAATTAACTACTAGCATAGTTTGGAAAACATCTGAACTAGGCAATGCGTTTTTTCAAATGCCTACTAGATTTCACAATGCTACTGACCCAAAAGGTCGTAAAGTTGCTAGACCTAGTTTTGACGCATTTGCTTATGCAATATGTGATAACAAAGAGGCTTACTCTGAAATGGTTAGAATCAGAGTTGCTAATGAAAAAATTGATAAAGAGTACGCAAGAGTTCAAAAAAGATTTCAAGATAAAATTGATAATTGGACTGCTGAAATGAATAGAGAATTAGATGATGTTACTGCAAAAAGACCAGTAGCCTTAGATAAGTGTGCTTAAACTTAATTGTAACTTACACCTCATACATAGTTGTGGGGTGTGAGATACAATTCTTAAAGAAGATTAATTAATCAAGTTCCCTCGTTCTACCTATTCTTCTGCCTTTTTTATACTCAGGGTGTACTTTCTGATGAACTTCGTCATCAACATAACACCAATCAAAATCAATCCTACAAACAGGCATAACCCAATCTAAATTTTTAGTCTTTACTAATTTACTATGAAAGAGCCATTGATTAGTTTCTTTAAAATCATTTTCTGTTTTGTTTAATTTTTTTGTATCTTTACCTTTGATATGATTATTCCCAATTTGGTATAATCCATTTTTATTATTATTGCCTACAAAGTAACTACCATCTTTTAATTTACCATATTGATAACCATAAAATTCCGCCTCAGATTTTTTATATCTTTTATCAATTAACCATAGTGCATGAGAATTTTTACTTCTTAAAACAATTATATGTTCTTTATCAGCTAAATAATTAAACACTTTCACCAAATGTATTGCATCGTCAGCCATATTAAACAGTTTGACTTGGTAATTGACATCAATCTCACCCATTATAGGTGTTTCCATATTCATATTCTCATAAACTTGAAACCAGTTTATATTTAATACCTTTGCAATTTTGACAGCTAAATCGTGTTCAAGACCTCTCTTATTATTTATAATTTTATTTAAATTAATCCTGTCCGCATCAATAAGATTGGCAAGTTCAGTCTGACTCATACCTTTTTCAGCTAACAGAGTTTTTAGGCTATTTTTCTTTACCACTACTTTTTATCCTTTCATTACTAAATTAGTCGTTACATACCACCTTGTAGCCAATAAGTACAAGTTTATTATTAATTATATCAACATTTTTTATTAAGGTTCAATAAACTGAGCAATAGAGCTAAATATTTAATGGTGACTTATGTTGCCAAATCGTGCTAATGATTCGTACAAAGTAGCCACATTGGTTACAAGAGTACAAATTGTTAAGAAACGGAAAGAGAATCTAATGCTTTTAAAGGAATACAAAGAAAAAAATAACCTGACATTAAATGATATGGCAATCAAATTTGGTGTTACAGGTCAAAATCCAAGACAAACCATAAGACGATGGGTAGAGGGATTAAGAGTCCCCAGAGTGCATTACTCAGCAAAAATAGAGGAACGCACACAAGGTCAGGTAAAATTTATGGATTTGGTAAATGGATATAAAAAAAGACAGAGTTCTTAATATAGGGTCTCGTACTATCAGCTTAGTTTTTGAAAGACCTGATTTTCCGAAAGACCACTTGTGCGATTGCTATGGAATGTTTGACACTAGGGCTTCTAAGATAAGCCTTAACGATACATTGTGTATAGACGAACAAATCTGCCAAACCCTGTTGCATGAAGTTTGTCATGTTTTAGTCGATGAGGCTAAATTAAATACAGGCTCACAATTATTATCTCAAGACAGCGATGAAGAGTTGATGGTTTCTCATATGGAAACTGGTCTCTATTCATTTTTTAAAAACAACCCGATGGAAATTGCAACAATATTTTCAGATATTTTGAAAAACAATCCTCTGGTTATTAAAGCGATTGGTAAAATTA
>Ga0308015_10000909_pt1 | contig 12717 bp, 8 predicted proteins | sample Neamet231_FD_203128 | JGI IMG/M metagenome (GOLD analysis project Ga0308015, IMG submission 203128) | Marine microbial communities from water near the shore, Antarctic Ocean - #231 | ecosystem: Environmental > Aquatic > Marine > Unclassified | place: Southern Ocean | collected 2014-07-28
AAAGAAAATGCAACTAATATAATTATAATAAAAGCAACGACAACGGCTATATTATAACGTCTGAAAACAGTATTAATGCCTGCTTGATAATGCACTGAATGCCTTAACGCTTGTTTGAGTAAGATTCTAAGTAATAAGTTAAAGTAGTCATTTAATTTAAACAAGCAGTTTACATAAAAAAGGTAACTTATTTAATGAATTATCTTTTAAAGTAGACTGTTTGAATAACAGTCTACTTAAGAATTAAATAGAGCTAATTATAAATATACGTTAAATTTTACAGATAAACGTAATAAAAGAGCGAGTAACAAGAGCTTTATTTGAGGTTCCTCTTAAAATAAAAGAGGTTGATTAAACGATGCTAGCGACCCATTTTAATGACTCGTCATAGCTATCCAGTAAAGTAATACCTGAGACCTTGTGACTCGTTATTATATTATTCATAGAGTTGCAGTCGTGAGTTTCATAAGCTTTGGCTAACTCGAGTAATTCAAATAAAGATCCTTGCTCACCCAACAACGCTGATTCAATCTTCTGTGAAAAAGGTAGGTTTCTTACAACCTCTTTCATAGGTAGGCATAGTATTGCGTCTAAGTTGCTGAGTATACCAGTTAAAAATGCCATATCTTTAGACGCCTTAAATGGCTTTTCGTTGGCGATAAGTTCCATCATTTTAGCCCGTACTAATGACTCTTTAAAAAGTTCGGATGGACTTTCTGAAGAGAGCGCAGACATTGAAATTATCGCAACATACTGTTTAACTTTATTGGCCCCCAAATAAGTAATAGCCTGTTTAATTGAGGTGATTTCAATGTTGCCACATTCTGATGCACTATTGACTACTTTTAAAATACCACTCACTAATGTTACATCGCGGCTAATAATTTCAGCGAGTTGATTAAAATCTAAATGAGGTTTATAGGCCTCTAAAAATAATTGTATTAAGTTGAGTTTAAGCGGAGGAATACATGTACCGGCTTTAATTTCTGGCTTATGAAAAAAGTAACCTTGATAATAATCAATTTCCATTGCTTTTAATATTTCAAACTGCTCCAGTGTTTCAACACGTTCTACAACAATTTTTATTTTACTTTGAGTCGATATTAATTTATTTTTAAGCGTTTCAATTTGCTTGAAAGAAATGTCTTCAATATCGATTTTAATAATAGAGATATACGGTAATAGACATTCCCATTTAGTTGAAAAATCATAATCATCTAAGGCAACAACATAACCTTTTTTATGCAGTTGAGAGACATGAAAAATAAGTTCATCGGTAATATTAATGGTTTCGAGTAATTCAACCACAATACTTTTAGCATTAAATAATAATGGTGTATTTTGTAATAAAGTAAACTCATCAAAATTAATGAAAGCGAGCTTACCAAAACATAGGGTCGATAAATCACCAAGTATATGGTTTTGTAAAATAACTTTAGAGGTAGCTTTTTCTGGACTTGCTTCCTTGAACACATTATCAAGACTATCTCTAAAGAGTAGTTCATAACCAATCGTTTTAAGATTGATATCTAATATCGCTTGTCTTGCTATGAATGTACTATGAACTTCTTCCACTTTGACCATCCGTTTTTATATTCTTATTTTTAATAATAGACCTAATCAGCTAATTTTGTTGACTAATTGATACTCAAAAAAAATAAACTTTTACAATACGCTTATTACAACCTAAGTAGATGAGGTGATATTTATAAACTGATATTTCATACACGCTAAATTTGCTAATACAGATATAAATAAAAGAGTAATATCCATAAAAATACAATTTATTCACATTAATACCTTAATTATCGTGAAACAAGCTTAATTTTTTAATGATTCCGTCTATGATTAAGAGTAATATAGCGCCTTTTTTTTACGCCCTTAATTTGCGTTCAGTTTTAATGCTTAGTATTGCTCTTCGTAACATGATGAGTAACAGCTAGGCAATCGTCGGAGAAGTAATTTTATGCCATTTCAGGTAGGTCAGCGTTGGATCAGTGATAGTGAATCAGATCAAGGGTTAGGCACAGTAACAGGGGTTGAACACCGCTTTGTTAATATTGTTTTCACTGCTACAGGTGAAGCGCGCAAATATGCAAAAGAGAATGCCCCACTAACGCGTGTTATTTTTAATCAAGATGACCTTGTTCCTAGTCATGAAGGCTGGTCTTTAAAAGTAAGCTCACACAGTGAAGCCCAAGGCATAATTACTTATGAAGGCATTCGACAAGATACAAAAGAACAAGTCAGCTTAAAAGAAGTGATGATAGATCACTTTATTAAATTTAATAAACCGCATGATCGCTTACTCAACAGCCAAGTAGATCGCTTAGACTGGTTTCGTTTACGTAAAGACTGCTTAGCACATCAATATGAGCAACAGCAATCAGATTTAACAGGGTTAACGGGCGCGCGTGTTAGTTTAATTCCACATCAACTTTATATCGCTGATGAAGTAGGTAGCCGTTTTGCTCCCCGTGTATTACTTGCCGACGAAGTTGGCTTAGGTAAAACTATTGAAGCGGGTTTAATTATTCATCAACAGTTAGTCACTGGCCGTGCAAAGCGTATTTTAATCATCGTACCTGAATCATTAATGCATCAATGGTTAGTCGAAATGTTGCGTCGCTTTAATCTCAACTTTAGTATTTTTGATAATGAACGTTGCGTTGAAACAAGCCAAGATAATTATGTAGATGGTAAAAAAGCGAACCCTTTTAGTTCTGAACAGTTAGTACTTGTTAACTTAGGATTTATCACTAATAATCCTGAATGGTTCGATGCAATAAGCAGCGAAGATTGGGATTTAATGATTGTTGATGAAGCACATCATCTGAATTGGCAAGAAGACAAACCAAGTATTGAATATCAATGTATCGAGCAGCTTGCAAAAGTAATCCCTGGTGTTTTATTATTAACTGCGACACCTGATCAATTGGGTCATGAAAGTCATTTTGCACGTTTACGCTTATTAGATCCTGACCGTTTTTACGACTATCAGAAGTTTACCGAAGAAGAGTTACATTACAGTGAGGTTGCTGATGCTGCCAATGCGCTAGTTGAAGGTGATAAGTTATCAGACGAACAAACATCTACACTGACGCATTTATTAAAAGAATCAGATATCACTACTGAACTTACTCAGTTAAATGAAGGCGATGAAAAAATTTCTACAACTATACGTCAAAGCTTGTTAAAGCAGCTACTGGATAGACATGGTACTGGTCGTATATTGTTTAGAAACTCACGTAATACTATTAAAGGCTTTCCAGCACGAAAATTAGTGCCTACGGCATTAGCTATGCCGGAACAATATCAAGAGAATATCAATGCGTTTATGCTTAGCGATAGTCCCGAGGTTTTAGCTCAATCTAAACAAGCTAAGTTTATTTTTACACCTGAAATATTGCATAGTTTAGATCAACAAAATGAAACATGGACCGATTTTGATCCACGTGTAGAATATTTAATTGAGTTATTACAAACGCTCAAAAAAGAAAAAGTATTGGTTATTTGTGCCCATGCTCAAACGGCGATCGATTTAGAAGCAGCACTTCGTATTAAAGAAGGTATTCGTAGCGCTGTTTTTCATGAAGGTTTATCTATATTTGAACGTGACAAAGCGGCCGCTTATTTTGCTCAAGATGAAGACAGCGCTCAATTATTATTGTGTTCTGAAATTGGTAGTGAAGGACGTAACTTCCAGTTCGCACACCACCTAGTACTTTTTGATTTACCCCGTAATCCGGATTTATTAGAGCAACGTATTGGACGCCTTGATCGCATCGGTCAAACTGAAATTATTCGTATACATGTGCCTTACTTTGAAGATTCTGCACAGCAATTGTTATTTGATTGGTACCATCAAGGTATGCAAGCATTTGAGCATACCTGTATTACGGGTCGTGTGATATTTGAAACTTTTGGCGATGTATTACTTTCATTAGCACTGACCTGTCAGCAACAATCAACAGCCGCTGAAGCGCTTATTAGTGATAGCTGGAAAAAACACTTAACAATTAAAGCTGAACTAGAGTCTGGCCGAGATAAGTTATTAGAGCTTAACTCTTCTGGACAAGGTCGAGCTCATGAGTTGGTTGAAAAAATTCAAAAAGTTGATAATGATATTGGGCTACCTCAGTTTATGTTTCAAGCTTTAGATGTTTTTGGTGTGCAGCAAGATGATAAAGCCGATAATGCTATTGCGTTGAATCAAAGTGAACACATGCTTAACAGCAACTTTCCTTGCTTACCCGAAGATGGCACAACCGTCACTTTTGATCGAGATACCGCTTTAGTTAATGAAAATTATCAATTATTAACCTGGGATCATCCTATGGTTCTCGGTGTACTAGACTTAGTACTCAGCGACGAAATAGGTAATGCAAGTATTGGTTTATTAAAAAATGAAGCATTACCTGTTGGGACCTTTTTCCTTGAGTGCTTATTTACAGTAGAGGCTACCGCGCCACCGCATTTACAGCTTGGACGTTACTTACCCACTACACCTATACGTATTCTTGTTGATAAAAATGGGAATAATTTGGCCGAAAAAGTCAGTGAGAAAGTGCTCGATAAACAGTTATCGCCCGTTAAAAAATTAATGGCATTACAACTGATCAAAGCACTTAAATCACAAATAGGGCCATTGGTTGGTAAAGCCGAAATACATGCTGGTGAACATATTGTTGCGATTCAAGAAAAGTCTTTAATGGCAATGCAAAATAAACTCGATTTAGAACAACAAAGGTTAACAGCCTTAAAAGCAATAAACCCGAGTGTGCGCCAAGAAGAAATTGATTTTATTAGCCAACAGCGCGATGAATTAACGCACTATATTGATAAGGCGCAATTAACCTTTGAAGCCATTCGCATGATAGTCGTTACTCACTAGGTATTTTCAATGTATGAATAAATGAACAGAACTAAATTTACAGGCGTTACCGTTATTAAATTTAGTTCTGAGTCATCAACACTATTGTATTAATTTTTAAGACTAACCATGAGAAAATAATGAGCGCAAATCCTGATTTTATCTATTTACCACCCATGTCGCCTTACCTTGATATTGTTTATCAAGACAATGATATTGTTGTATTAAATAAAGCGAGTGGTATTTTAAGCGTTCCAGGTCGTTTACCCGAACACCAAGATTGTTTGCAAAATCGAGTTCAAAGAGTACTCCCTTCAGCAACCATCGTTCATCGGCTAGATATGGCCACTTCAGGTTTAATGATCATGGCCTTAAATAAACCCGCACATGTCGCTATTAGTCGTCAATTTGAACAAAGAAAAATAAAAAAGAATTATATTGCTCGAGTATTTGGTCAAATGAAAGAGCGTGAAGGCAGTGTTGATTTACCACTCATAGGTGACTGGCCGAATAGGCCTAAACAAATGGTTGATCATGAAAATGGTAAAAAATCATTAACGCACTTTAGCGTACTCAGTCACAATAACCCGGTAAACGAGCACCCAAGTACTTTAGTGGAATTAACGCCTGTTACAGGACGCTCTCATCAACTTAGAGTCCATATGCTTGCTATTGGCCACCCTATTCTAGGTGATAGACTGTATGCACACAAAGAAGCATTAGCGATGAAAAATCGTTTACAGTTGCACGCTTTAAACATCTGTTTTTTTCATCCTACAACAGAACAGGCTATTACGTTTAACGCACCTTGCTCATTTATCTAACATTATTTATTTTCTGGTCGATATACTTTAGGGTCATTACAAAAATAGCCCCATAAAAATTCATAACATAAGTTTATTAAGGTGTGCTCTTGAATAAGATAAACCCTATGAATTGCAGAACAATACAATTCTTTCCTGTTATTATTTTATTAATTACTTTTTTTTGTTCAATCAGTTTAACCTGGGCTGAACAAAAAGAGAGTGACAGTGACATGGCTAAAGAGATCATAATAAAGCCACCTATAGAACTAACGAAGCAGCACAAGGATGACTTAAAGCACTATTTAGCGAACGACCACATGAAACCTTTATTAGCCGGTCCCGATGATTACATCACGTTAGTGCAAAAATATACCAGTGCTAACAGTAAAGGGGTAGCAATATTACTACCCGAATGGCAACAAGGTGCAACTAACCCTAAAGCCATTAATTTTTTACGTAACGCTCTGCCCGCTCAAGGATGGAGTACCATAACTATTCAGCCAAATAACAAGCCCCAAAATTTCCCCTCATTAGCGTTAACAATAGCGGAGCAGAAAAAAGAAAACACGACGACACTTAAGGGATATAAAGACAAATTAAGTGCACTGTTTAATGCCGTAATGAATACAGCAACAGAGTACCCTGGCATTGTATTAGTGATGGCTCAAGGTAATAATGGAGCATTATTAGTCGATATATTAAGCCAAGAAAATAGTGTAAAACCCAATGCTCTCATTTTACTCAGTAGTTACCGCCAAAGTAATTATGCATTAATTAATAGTGCCAATGAAGACTTTGCACGTCAATTGGCCTTTTCTGAAATCCCGACACTAGACCTTTACCTTAAATATGACAATGCCATCATATTAGCTAAAGCCCTTCAAAGAAAATTAATGGCTAGACAAGAGCTGAAAATTTATTATCGACAACGCCAATTACATAATACGGTTACAGGGTATTACCCAGAACAAGAACTACTCAGTCAAATAAATGGTTGGCTCAAAACTATTGGTTGGTAAGTATCAAAGAATACTCTCGTGACTTAAAATTTTTATACATAACGCTTGAATAACCCTATATAAATACATCAATTATAGAGTTATACAGTACTTAAAAAACACCTCAGGTAACTAAAAAACTTAATAGCCCAGTGACTTTCACGCCGAGAAAGAGAGGTGCTTATCTAAGCGCTTTAGTAAAAAAAGTAATTGAATGCTAAATATTTACCCACATTAAACATTAAACATTAAACAATTAATCAACACACTTCATATTATTTAAGCTTTTTTTCAATAACATCATAAGCAGCTTGAATTTCTTGTGTTTTTTCTTTCGCACTTTCCATCATTGCGGGAGGTAAACCTTTAGCAATAAGTTTGTCTGGATGATGTTGAGACATTAATTTTTTATACGCTTTCTTAATAACAGGTAAAGTAGCGTCTTTACTGATGCCTAATACTTTATAAGCATTATTTAGTTGTTTTCCTGTAGTAGGGGGTTTTCCTGTTCCCTGCTGTCGGTAGTTACTGCCTGATTGTTGCTGATGAAAACTCGTTCCTGCTATAATCATTTCTAATAAATTATCAAGTTCGCGCGCTGAATAGCCTAAAAATTTTGCGATGGTATGTAAAACCGTACGTTCAGAATTGTCTAACTCCCCGTCACTAAAAGCCACTTGAATTTGTATTTCTAAAAACATCAACAGTAAATCTTGTCTATTACCCATTAAGCGTTTAAATTTGATAAGTCGGTCTTTAAGCGGGAAACCTGACGACTTACCTTCTCGAAACGCATCTTGGGCTTGTTCACGCAAATCAAAACTTAAATTTAATTTATCCATATAAGCACTAGCGAAAGCAATTTCATGACTGGTTACTTGCCCTTTTGCCTTCGCGACATGCCCCATAACTGAGAATGTAGTATAAAAGAAAGCCGCTTGCCTAGAAACATCATCCTCTTTTCCATCGGCTAAGCCATTAAAATTAAACCCTCTACCGCGATCAAAAATATGGCCAAGCCAAAGACCAAGCAAAGCACCAAAGAAGCTTTTACTCAACATAAAGCCAAATAAAAAACCTAAAACCTTACCCCAAATATGCATATTCCTAAAATATCCTTAAATATATCGCGTTTATAAATGAACTATGACAGAAGAATTTCGCTCAACTGAAAAAATTGCTATATCATAAAGCAATTAGCCGTTAAAATACTTGATTAGTCGCTATAAAATCAATTTATAAAATTTTTCACCATTTTCGGACAATAAATGCCTTTTTCCCGTATCCTAATGATTACTTTTACTACACTACTTGTATGCTTATCGCAAAAAGTACAAGCCAACACTGACAGTGAAGTTCAGTCAACTAAAACTAATACGGCTCAGTGTCCCCTACCACTATTTAATGACATATCTTTAGGTATGCCTGTGATTGATAGCAGTATTCGTATTTCTTCTTTAGAAGCCAGTATCGAGAAAGACCAGAATGCACTTTTCTCAGGCTCAGTACTCTTGGTGGATAAAGATCAAAAAATTATGGCTGACCAATTAGCCTTCAATCGCTTAAAAATGCAAATGGAAGCTATTGGCAATATACATTATCAAAGTGACACTATTAATATTTTTGCTGACACATTAAGTGCAAGTAAAGTTGAACGCTCAACTAAGATGACCGCCGCTTCATATCAATTAGACGGTAACCCTGGCCATGGTAAGGCCAAAAGCCTTTCGATTAATGGCGAGGGAATACTTAGTTTAATCGATTCAACTTTTACCACGTGTTTGCAAGAAGTGCCTGACTGGCAAATAAAGGCCTCTAAAATTAGTTTATCGTCTAGTGGTGATTTTGGTGAAGCATACAATGCACAATTTAGAGTCTTGGATGTACCAATATTCTATATTCCTTATTTTTCTTTCCCCATATCAAAAAAGCGTTTAAGTGGCTTTTTATACCCGCAGATAGAAACAACAGGTAATACAGGTCTTGAGATTACAGCACCATTTTACGTCAATATTACGGAGAACTACGACGCAACAATAACACCGCGATATATGTCTAAGCGTGGTCTTCAGCTACAAACAGAATTACGCTACCTAATAAACGAGCAATCAGGTCAAGTTGATGTTGAGTATTTAAATAACGATAAAGAAATAACCGCCAATGACGATGCTCGTTATTTAGCACGTTTCCAACACGTAGGGACTTTTTCAGAAGACTTTCGTGCTTACGTTGATTTTACGACGATCAGTGATGATAATTATTTAGTCGACATAGGAAGTGCACAATACAGTTCTAATGATGCTTACTTGTATCAAACAGCTGAGTTAGCTTATTTTGGAGAGCAATGGCAAGCAACAATACAATTGCAAGATTTTGAAATTTTAGGCGATCACCAACCTAGCTACAAAACATTACCGCACCTTGAATTATCAGCTCAACAGCCTTTAAATATATTAAATGGTCAATTTGAAGTTTATTCTGAAGTTACTAACTTTCAAACATCAGAACAAAATCAAGTAGGCGCTAATCGCTACCATGTTGAAGCGGGTCTTATGTTTCCTCTAGTCAGACCTGCATGGTTCCTAAACTCTGAAGTAAAAATTATGCATACGTATTATCAACAAAACGATATTACTCAAGGTAGTACTTTAGAAGAAACAGTAGAAAGAACATTACCTAAGATACGTGTACACGGCGGTATTAATTTTGATAGAGAGTTTTTCGCTTTTGGTCAAAACTATCGACATACTTTAGAACCTCAATTACAGTACCTTTATGTACCTAAAAAAGATCAATCAAATATTGGTCTATACGATACAACCGAATTACAAGATGATTTTCATGGCATCTTTCGTGATCGCAGCTTCAGTGGATTAGATAGAATAGCCTCAGCTAATCAATATACGTGGGGGGTTACAAGTCGTTTACTTAATAATAATAATTTAGAAATATTACGCCTAAGCCTTGGTCGTATTCACTACTTAGGTAATAACAATACGGATCTTGCCAATGCTTCTTTGTTAACTGATAATGGTGAACTTAATGAAACAAGATCATCATTGGCTGCCGATTTATTTTATCGGATAAATCACCAATGGCAAGTTAGTGCAGATATTCAATATAACACCTTAGAAGATTTTACCAATAAAGGGCAAGTAAATATTGATTATCAAATAAATAAATATAACCTAGTACAATTGAACCATCGCTATACTCGTGATGTCTCAGGAGAGAGCCTAGAACAAACCTCTGTATTAACAAGTGTTGAAATCAACAAGAACTGGACCTTTGTTGGCCGTGTTACACACGATATACAGCAACATAGAAGTTTAGAGACGTATGCCGGATTCCAATATGAAAGTTGTTGCTGGGCTGTTCGTATAGCCTACCATAGGCATATTAACTCAAATATAGATTCAATAACGGATACTTCTGAGCGAGATGAATTTGATAGGGGTATCAGCTTAAAATTCATTATTAAAGGTTTAGATGGAAAGCAATCAGCGATAGGTACTCAAGAAATGTTTGATAAAAGCATATTTGGCTATAAACGTCCATATTACTTACAAAATTAGCGCAATACGCAGAATTTATAACTTATTTAATATACTTAATCACAAGATAACATAATGACAAATACTCTAAATAAAATACTATTAGCATCAACCCTCATAGTCGCAACAATAACGTCTATTCAGGCCAAAGAAAAGTTACTCGACAGAGTAGCAGTTATTGTCAATAGCGGTGTAGTACTTGAATCAGAAGTACAATATCTATTGAATGATATCAAGCAAAAATCTAAAAATAACAACCAAGATTTACCTTCTGATAAAGCATTGCGTATCCAAGTAACAGACAAATTAATTAATGACAGTCTGCTTACTCAAATAGGTGAACGTATGGGTATTCAAATTAGTGATGCTCAACTGGAGCAAACCATTAATAACATGGCAAAAGAAAGCCAGATGACTTTGCCACAACTTCGCCAAGCAGTAATTAACACAGGCACTAGCTATGAAAAATATCGCGAAAATGTACGCACCGAACTTATTACAGGTGAAGTAAGTCGCAGCAATGTAAGGCGTCGTATTTTTGTATCTCCACAAGAAATTGCAAATTTATTAAATGCAATGAAAGAACAAAGTAATAATGATATTGAATATAATTTAGGTCATATTTTAATAACATTTCCCACTAACGCTAAGCAAGCAGACTTTGATAATGCAAAAAAACGAGCCGATAAGGTGGTAGAACTCCTTAATAGTGGCTCTGACTTTACTAAAATGGCCATTACTTCTTCAGGTGATGCTAGCGCATTAAAGGGGGGCGATTTAGGTTGGCAAAATATTAATGAAATGCCTACGCTTTTCTCAGAGTTAATTAATGATAAACCCAAAGACACTATTGTGGGTCCAATACGCACTGGCTTAGGTTACAGCATAGTTAAAGTCTTAGATGTACGCGGTAGAGAAATTGTTGAAGTTGAAGAAGTTAAAGCACGTCACATTCTAATTCAACCTTCGATTATATTAAGCGATGAAAAAGCTCAGGCGTTATTACAAGGCTTTTTAAATCAAATAAATGCCGGTGAAGCTACCTTTGAAGAATTAGCTAAAGAACATTCAGAAGGGCCAACATCAGTACGAGGTGGTGATTTAGGTTGGGCAGATCCACGAAAATACGACCCTGCATTTAAAGACGCTTTAGCGACAATGAAAAAAGGCGAATATCATAAACCATTCCGCTCTTCTTTTGGCTGGCACATTATACAATTAGAAGATCGCCGTATGATTGATGCGACTTCACAAATGAATGAAAATAGAGCACACCAAATCCTATTTAATCGTAAATATGGTATGGAAAATGCGCGTTGGTTACAAGAAACACGTGATGATGCCTATATTGAAATATTTGATGAGGCGGTTAGATAATGACACAACGTATCGCTATTACCCCTGGAGAACCTGCTGGCATAGGTCCTGATTTAACAATCCAAATTGCACAACAAGCTTGGCCTGTTGAAATAATTGTTATTGCGTCTAAAACTTTAATGTTAGAGAGAGCTAAAGCACTGTCCTTACCATTAAATATAATAGATTATGACAAAGAAGCACCGATTACATCACAAAAGGCAGGGACAATAACCGTGCTTGATGTTGAGCTTTCTCAGCCCTGCACCGCGGGTTTATTAGATAGTGCTAATGGCGCTTACGTTGTCGAAACATTAAGAATTGCTAGCGAGAAGAATATATCGGGTGAATTTAACGCTATTGTTACTGGCCCGGTACACAAAGGCTTAATTAACCAAGCAGGTATAGCATTTAGTGGGCATACCGAATATTTTGCCAGTCAAGCTAATTGTGCCGATGTTGTTATGATGCTAGCAACTGAAGGCTTAAGAGTGGCTTTAGTTACGACGCATATACCATTAGCTTATGTTGCTAAGGCGATTACACCTGATCGTTTACAAAAAGTGACTCGTATATTACATAAAGATTTACAAGATAAATTTGGTATTCAATCACCGAAAATTTATGCGTGTGGCCTCAATCCCCATGCAGGTGAAGATGGCCATCTTGGTCGTGAAGAAATAGAAGTCATAGAACCAACATTCACAGCACTACGTGCTGAGGGTATAAATATTATTGGCCCATTGCCTGCAGATACTATTTTCCAAGAGAAGTACTTAACGGATGCTGATGCAATACTTGCTATGTATCATGATCAAGGATTACCTGTATTGAAATATAAAGGTTTTGGTTCTTCTGTTAATATTACACTCGGTTTACCGTTTATTCGCACTTCAGTTGATCATGGAACCGCATTGGAATTAGCTGGTACTGGTACCGCAGACTCTGGCAGTTTCATTGAAGCCATGAACAATGCTATTCACTTAGCTAAAAACAATAAAATAATTAATTAAGAAAGAGTTATGAACGACAAAAAACATTTAGGTCATCAAGCCAAAAAACGCTTTGGACAAAATTTTCTCCATAATGATGCTGTAATTAGTGACATTGTTGATGCCATTAACCCCGAA
>Ga0308015_10000910_pt1 | contig 12713 bp, 8 predicted proteins | sample Neamet231_FD_203128 | JGI IMG/M metagenome (GOLD analysis project Ga0308015, IMG submission 203128) | Marine microbial communities from water near the shore, Antarctic Ocean - #231 | ecosystem: Environmental > Aquatic > Marine > Unclassified | place: Southern Ocean | collected 2014-07-28
CTCAAAAGCATATCGCGTACAGTTGCAAAGTCAACAAATTTCTCTTCTTCGGTCATTGGAAATCACTCAAGTGGGCGTAGGTGTTCAGGTCGTGCAATCACTGTCTTCTGCATGTTGCCGTCTTTAACAGCAACAATCCAGGCAACTCCTTGACGGCGTTCAATAAATCCTGTGCGGCCGTGGAAACGGCGGTGAGGCATACCCATTTGTTGGCCACCGTCTAGGACGATAGCAACACGGTCGCCTTCTTCGTAATGATGCATTACGCGGCTAATATTTAGCTGGCTTCTCTCGCTCTTTCTGCGGCGTAGCATACTGCGTGTTCCTTGACGTGAACCCTTTGATCGCTTCATGATGGTGACCTCCAATTAATCCGAACTAGCAATAACGCATCTTCGGAACACTTCGGCGACCTGCCTTCGCCATATAAGAACCGCGACGCGGTAATAAGGCTCTCAAAGGGTGATTGCTTAGCAATTAAATCTCAATCTGCATGAATATCTGCAACATCTAACCAAATGACGTCACACTTGGCTTTGATGAGAGAAGAAATACTCGGTTGGGTTCTTCCACTATCGCCATGAATAGTTTCTTTGACATAAGTACCAGATTCACATCGAAGGGTGAATTCAATTTCCCTTTCTCCGTTTTTATTAGTTTCAATTACCAGGCTATTGGTCTCGTAAACGACTCTTCTGCGGATTAAATCAGCGCGTCGATGAGAAACACGTTCTGGAGTTCTCTGTGCTAATTTGACTCCCGCCAAATTATCAACAACATCGCGAATAAATTCATCCGTTGGAAGTTCAAAGTATACAGGTGCAGGTGGTCCCGCTTGCATAATACGTTCAACTAGGACTGCTTTAGTACCCGTTTTTGAGAGGCTCAATGAAGTTGCCAATTCAACGAGTTCACCCTTTTTCATAGCAAGTAATTCCTCTTCGCTTGGCGCAACCTTTTCAGTTTCAATGACCGATGGTAATGGTTTGGTGTGGTCATCATCTTTATCGCCACGACGATTCTTTCTACGTTTGTTTTTCTTACCTTTGCCTCGTTCTTGAACATCAATATGTGTAAGGTCAACCGGACCGGTTAGAACTGCAAATTCATCTTCACTCAACGGTACTAACTTGAAGCGAATTGAATATGATTTTTCAGCAGGAGTTTCTTTGATTCGAACAACTTCGCTGCGGTTACTTTCCCGCATGCTAGTAATTATTACAGAACCTTTAGCAGCTTCATTAAGATCAGCCATTGCCTGAATTAAATCAATTGTACGAGTTTTTGGTGCCTTGAATTCAATAACAAATGGGCGCCCAGTACCCATGCAACGCACATCAATATCCTCTCTTCCCATGCCATGGAATGAGTGTTCAGTAGCACCAAATCTTTCGACTAAAGGATTGCCAATTAAATCTTGAACACTCTTCAAATATTGTAATCCAGTTTCATTACAACGCTTGCAACCTCTTCCTTTACAAGCACGGCAAGGCCAACGGGTTTGAGGAATTCCTCTCTCCAGTTTTTGGTATCTCCCATAGATGTAAACCGAACGGATATCTAATTCTACGGTTAGAGTCAATACGTCAATGAGTGCAACAATTTGTGGTTTGTCACTAACTATTTTTACACCCTCAAGTCTGTTGCTTAAATTCTTGGAAATCTCTGCTACCAATCCTGTTTTCAAAGCGTCACTACCGCCAGCGCCGAAACGCTTACGAATCTCTTCTTCATTTTCGATTTGGTCTTTTGGAAAGCGAGCACCTAATTGCACTCTTTTCAATTCATATGGTTTGAGAGCATCATAAATTATATCTGCTAGCAGTCCTGATTCTTGGTATAAATTTTCACAGAATGGGCATAACGGATTATCTTCTCTAATTTTTTCTAAGTGTGTGTCGCCTCGTATTATTGAGGTGCGAATGTTTTCTCCTGCCTGCTGGATTGTTTGGTCAAACATTTTCTTTCCACCAATTCGTCCTAGGCAGTGGTCGCATGTTCCAATGCGAACCAAGTGCTTGTGACCTGCAGGTGATGGTGCGCGTGGAATCTCTTCGACATGGGTGGTAAGCTGAGCAGCATCCTCCATGTCACCGTCATCCATGTCGCCATCATCAATAGGCTTAGCAGTATTCTCAGTAGTTGCTTCAGCATCATCCCATAGGGTATAATCGGTTTGCCCGAAACCAGCATTGGCGTATTTCATCCAATCCTCTTCATCAGGGCCCTCTTGTTCTTTATCAGACATTTCAATCACCACTTTCACGGGGTCAACCCCAAAGACAGCAAGTTAAGCCGGAAGCCAACCCTTCATCAAATGTGTGGCTCAGTGAAAACTAAGAGTTGCTTATTCTGATTCACTTAAATTGGGTTGGCGGCCAGCGATTAAGCCAAGAGCAGCAGTAGTTAGAACTAGGCTTGCGATTAATGAGAGGGCGATCATTGCGGCAGAATATATTCCAAAGTTACTGAACAATCCCATTGGGGATAGCGAGATAACGAGGAATCCAGCAATATCAGAAGCAGCACTTCCTACCAATGCCAAACCACAAGCACCACCGACTCCAATTAACGCAGCATGGTGGTCCTCTCCATTTCTCCTTCCCTCTCGATATCTCTCAGTAACGTGTATACAATAATCAATACCAACACCTAAAGAAATCGTTGCAATAGTTACGGTCACGATATTGAGGGATGCTCCAGCAGCATACATTAGCCCGTATAGCCATACCACCACAAGAAGAATTGGAACCAATGTTACAGTCGCTTGCTTAGGTGATTTGAAACCAATTGTCAGGGTGATAAATACAAATAATGAACCGAGTAGGAGAGAAGATTGCATTTCATTTTGCATTGCAGTTGAAGCCACATATCTTGTCACAGGTCTTTCCGATGGCATGACCCAAGTCAGTGGTTTGTCATCGACCTTTTGACCAGCATTGAGATAAGTTCCAGAAGAGAGATTAGTGAACACACTTAGATCTCTCCACAACTCTTCCATCCCCTTTTTCATACTAGGGAAATCTTCTGGCGATGTAATACCAAAGCGAATTAGCATTCTTTCGTATTCTGCAGGTTCACCATTGATGTCAAGCCAAGGTTGAGTTTGGTTTAATTCAACAGCAGGAGCGATATATAGGCGTACGATTGATGCTGGGATTGAAGGAATAGGTCCAGCACCTGGGATGCCGTATAGGTAGGTATAACCATAGAAAAATATCAAACAATCTCTATCTTCAAAGTCTGCAATATTGCTACTTCCACTTGAATTACAATTCATTCCATGACCTTCTTCTTCAACCAGCCATCCCGCTTTTTCAAACGGAGTCGTATTGTATCGCATACTCGCTTGTGCAAAATATAGTAATTCATCTAGCGCAAGAATGTCAATATTACCATCTGGTTGTCTTGTTATTTTGTCCGGAACGTCTTCTGCATGAACATTCATTTCACCTCTAAATTCATCGATTGCAGCGAACACAGTTGGGTCTGCTACATCACCTTCGATCAACAATACAGCAGGTTCGCCTTCATCTGCGAATCTTAGTGTAATTTCATTGACTCCCATGGCAAAATCGGAACGCTCATCAAGGAAATCTTCAACAGCAAAATCACCTTCTAAATTAGCCATTCCAATAGCGGCAGGAATCGTTACTAATAGTGCTAAAAACGCAATAACAAATGAATTTTTTCTAGTACCACTGCCCGATGAAACTATTTTCAAAACCTTCTCCGTAGAGCGGTTCTTTCGAGAATTAGCAGTACTTGTGTTGACTCCACGCTTTTCCAACCATTCATCTAAGGAAAGTCGAATCAGTGGAGCCCATATTCCAGTCAAAAGGAATGCGGCAAATATCCCTAATGCAGCTTCAATTCCAAAAGACCGCAATGCAGCAATATCACTGAAAAGATTAGCCGCAAAAGCAGACATTGTTGTCAACGATGTTAGTAAGATTGCGCGACCAACTCTTGACAGAGTGGTCGTTGCAGCAGATTCAGAAGATTCACCAGCATTTCTCTCTTCTTTGTAACGGTGTAAGGCGTGTAATGAATCATCAATACCCAAGGCAAGAACCAATATCGGCAATAGATTAGAGAATTGAGAACGAGCGATTATTGTCCAACCAAACATCTGCGTAAATGCAGCAAAGTGTCCAATTAAACCTTGCATCCACAATAGCGCAGCACCTAAGGAAAACAATACGATTAGCACATCAGTCCATCTCCGTAAACTTATGAATAACAATCCCGTAATAGCCAAACCCATCAAGAGAATCAATCCCCCACTCGCTTGCAATTCTCGGTTAACCTCAACATTTACTCCTTGGCCTAATAATAATGTAATAGTAGTTCTATCATGACTTCTTAATTGCCCTTCTAAATCCATATAAGACCATTCAGTTGAACAGCCAGCACCGTCTTCAGCCAGTGCTTTACAAATATCAGTATTATATTGCGGAGGGTTAAGAACGAGATTTCCATCTGCAATCCTATAGCCACCGATTAAAATTCCATCATCGGTGAATTTGATATCAGTTTCTTGATGCGAATCTTTCCATTTTAATTCCCAACCCATATCTTCTAGAAGGCCTCTATCAAATTGAACCAATAACCATGTGGCGCTTGCAGACCATCTTCCCTTGCCCATTTGATGTGATTCCCATTCACCGGTTTCGGATAATTGACCGCCGATAGGACCGGTGATATTGGATGTTGCATCAGCAACAAATCCCCTATCCAATGACAACCATCTCAAGAAGTAATTTTGACTTACTTCTGCCATTCTTGCTGCGGCTAAATCTATGTGCTCCTGAGTTAGGTTTAGGTCATCAAATAAGAGACATTCAAGCTCACCACAATCACTCCAATTAGTGACTGCGGGAATTGCAGTTCCAAAAGGTGAAAGCGCATCTTGAGTAAGAATCGAAGTGCCATCCATAAAACTTCTAAAATGGTCTGGTAATGACATACTGCCATTGGTTTGCTGTCCGGTTACGTCACTGATTAATGGCTTTAGTGCAGGTGCTAGAGGATGATTCACAATCACTTGCTTTTTTGCATCAATTTCTCTCAATAATTCAAGATTTAGAATACCAGCAGTTGGCTGATTAATTCCTTGCCATTCTTCACCAGCAGGAACCATTTGAGGTACTGGTGGTAGAGCCGAATAATCAGGTGTTCCATCAGGCAGTAAAGGAACAGGTTGCCATTCATCAATTGGCGGGATATGCTGAGGTTGTCTTGCAGAAACTAAGAATCCAAGAATTACTTCAGCATTGCTGAATTCTTCATTGATAATCTCCTGTGCAGTTAATTCAGGGGAGTCCATTTCATACGATTCCATATCTATTGGTTGTAGTGCAGTCATTGCCCCAGGGATCATCAATAGCGTCAGCAGGAATACAGCGACGTGAACCTTGCGACGGCGTGGAATTAACCACTGAGAAACCGCTTCAAAGGTGATGCCCATGACTTATGGGCAACCGCCTTTAGTTTTGAAACCATGTTTTCACAGAATTAATCATACCAGTCAATTAAAATCATATGTTGTATAGCCAATAACATGGCAATAATGATAATTCTCAATCAACAACCATATGACGGAACCGATGTTACTTGGAATGCGCTGAGATTAGCGAAACAATTGGTTGATGATGGTGAAGAGGTTAGGATTTTTTTGATGAATGATAGTGTCGATTTAGCACGCGATGGAATAGAGCCTCCAGCAGGTGTTGAAGATATGGTGCAAATGACCAGGAATTTGATTGCTAGTGGCGTAGTTGTCAAAGTATGTGGAACTTGTCAGCAAAGATGCGGTGTTGCCGTTGGACAGCCATATTATGATGGAGCCAATTACTCGACTATGGCTGAATGTTCAGCATGGGTTAGAGATAGTGAAAAGGTTCTAACTTTCTAAGCAAAGGATAATTATTACAATGTTTAACTCATATTCTGGGCCAATATCAAGTAGTAGGGGCATTGGAAACAGTTCATGGAAATTACACTGAATGGCGAAATAAATCCTCCACCACTTGCTTTTTTTGTATTCGGATTTATTGTGTTCTTGCTTGGCTGTATTTGGCCTGTATTTATGGTGGACGACTTCCAAAATGAGTTGGAAGCATCATCTTGGCCAACGACCGATGCTACTGTTGTAGCTCTAGATGTTTACATCTATGAATACCAGTGTGGCGACTCTCAAAGTTCTGACACATGCCGAGAATATCTCGTTAACTACCATCTGCGATACATGATTAATGGAACCATCTTTAATGTCGAGGAATCAGAGGAGGTATCTCATTTTGATTCCCGTGTCTGGGAGGTTGATTACCCAGTAAATTCGACTCGTGAAATCGCATACAATCCCGAAAACCCTGAACATTTCGATGTAAATCCCGAACATTATACTCCATTTATTGCACCTCTTATAGTGCTCATAGCATCTTCACTGCTCTCTATACTATTCATTATCGGTGGCGTAAAAAGCCTCTTCAATTCAGATAGACACCAAATCTCAAGTGATCAGGAAAAGGGAATGCTTCCGCAATCAAATGAGAATATTACATTCACCTATGCCAAAGGTGCCTGGGGGGTTCGTATCTATGATCATCCAACCGTCGAAGCATTAGCACAAAAACTACTATCATTCAGTTGTACATATGAGCAAATTGATACGTTTTTTACGGCATGTCAAGCAACTGAAGGGAATAATGCCACATTCGATGATAGAATTGATTTAGAGTGGTTGAATGAAGTCAATCAAATGGTTGAACAACACAATTCAATTGCAAAATATAATTGGATACAAAAAGCCAACATCGCTCGGATTATTTTGCTTCTAATCTCAGTAATATTTGCACCGATTGCTCTTATTTTCGTATTGCCGGTTTGGTTAACATATTACGCATTACCTTGGTATGGATGGATACCGGTATGGGGAGTTTTGACTCCACTTGGTCTCGTCGTTATCACCAGAAAATTAGTTGCTGAATTTGCATATAAAATCGATCAAGGACTAGCGGCAACACTCATGGATTTCCTCAATAATGACGAATATTAAACACAGTATATTGATCAACAATTTGTCTTGAGCAATATGAGATCTAGTAGTTTCTCTTTGCAGCCCCTCTTCCAAAACATCCGAATCTCATGTCCAAGGCGCTAAAGAGTTAAGCGAATAACAAATGATTAAGTGAAGATGCATTTTACTGGAAGTATGGCAGAAATTTTCCCTACTATCAGTGCAAAAAACTTGAACAAAGAGAAAGTAGCCATCCCCGATGATTTTTCGGAGAAGAATCTCATTGTCATCGTTGCCTTCCAACGATGGCACCAGGATCTTGTCGATGAATCCATAGAAACTCTTGAGAAAGAGAACATGAACGACAACCACCACATCATCGAAGTACCAGTCATAAAACAATTCTCAAGGCTTCGACGGATGCGCTTGGATGGAGTGATGCGAGCAGGAATTAGGGACTATGACATTCGTCAACGCACAATAACGGCTTACCTAGACAAGCAAGTGTTCAGAAGTAGCCTAAGCATACCCAATGAGGACACAGTGTATTGGTTCTTGGTCAATCATACTACGAAAGCCATTCTCTTGAGAGGGTCAGGAGTAATCACGTCTGAACAAATAGATCAAATCAAATTAGCTTCCGAATAGGCGCTACATGATGACTTCAATCCCAAAACAGGGGGGTTGTGGCCAGAGATTGGCCCCTTCATCTAGTTTAAAAGGGTCGAGTTTGTGCCCAAAATCACGGCCATTGGTAAACTGGTGAATTCTACAAATGGATGTGTTTTGTTGAGTAGAAGAGAATCAAACCAAGGGATGGGGTATTTACAGATCCGTATATTGCACGAACAAGCCAAGCATTTACCTGGTAATTTGATTACTGAGTACTTCAATAAACTGGAAATGGTTACTGGGACAGGGGTTGTGAATTCGATCCCGACTTGTATTGTTCGAGTGGAACATGATGGCATAGATATTTTGAAGATGAAAGATGAATTGAAACAGAGTTTGATCATCGATAAAATCCTTCTCGAAGGTGATGGTTTCGCATATTTGAAAGTAAAAACCCCTGGGCCCATTCAACTTGTTATTGGTGCTGAAGGAGAAGCATGGATTATGCCGCCAACATATCTTTCCAAAGAGAATGGGTTTTTTATGACGATACATGGCACCCCTGATGGATTGAAAAGAATCAAAGATAAATTAGAAGTATTGATCCCGAAAAAGATGGAGATGAGGATTTCAAAACTGCTCATCGGTGATTGGATGATTGCTCCGAATCTACCTGTGAGGCGTAAATTAGTGATTGAAACTGCAGTAGAAATGGGCTATTACAGCGTCCCTCGAACATGCAATCAAAATGACATCGCTGATTTGTTAGGGATTAAGCAAGGAACTGTTGCTGAACATTTACAACATGCTGAAAGTTTGATTATCAATTCTTGGACTCAACATACGTCTCGTTCAGAGTCCTCAGACTGAGATTATGTTTGCCACCACGAGACGGACTGAAATTATGGTTGCCAGCACGAGAAGTAAACATCCCAAAATGGTGAACGCCCTTTTGACAAACTTCGGCTCGTCGGTTCTCGATTTTATTTTCTCGCCGAGGTTCGACCAAACAATCATGGCGAGGATCCCGCCACTTGTGGTGATGGTAGATATCGCTACGATTCCAGTAATTCCTCCACCGAAATCCTGCAAGAATAAAGTCATCAGCATGAAGACCATGGCCCATTCCTTGCCATTCACATATTGCATTAGAACCCCGGTTTTGAAGCCTAACAGTGGGATAACTTCGGGAAAGTTTTGTATTTTTTCAGATCGCCCTAAGTATAAGATTCCAAAGGCGATTAAAAACATGAATAAACTCCCAATGACCTCCATTGCCACACGAATTTGTCCGTCTTCATCGAAGTGATCAACGGCCAAACCACAGATGAAGTGAATGGAGATGAAGCCTACCGCCATTCCCGCAATCAGGGGAAAATTACTCTTCTTACCGTGCACAACCGCATGGACGGTGCAGGTGATGTTGTTTGGGCCAGGTGTGATTAAACCCGCGAGAAGCAATCCCAGTAAGAACGCTAAAGAATCCCATGGCATGATTACGGCCTTATATCGGGAGGTATAGTCATTATGCATCCTTAGAAGTGGATATGCCGGTCTGTCCATGTTCTCTTCGAAGGCGAGATGTACAACGGTTTTGATGGTGAAGTCAAGAGAAGTTGATGGGTGTTTTTACGAAATTATAGGGTCAAACAGTATAACCCATAAGTGAATCCGAGGATATGAATCCCGTAGATGATGTACATTCCGGACATGTTTTTGGACTGAAATCCATGAAATCAATCCTTCTTGTCGTGTTAATGATTTCAATGTCACTTTCCGTTGGTCTTGTGGAACTGAACAAAGCCCCTTGGCTTGTTGAAGACGGTGAACGCGAACTTGGAGAGGCCAACACCCCGATGCACACAACCGCACCTTCGGTTTCCTATTCCTCAAGCACGCTCACTCTTTCCAACAACACCGCTATGACGCCACTGAGCGTCACGAATTCGGGTGGTACGACTGAGTTTCCGGTGGCAATAGATCTGACCGGCCAAGACTATGATTTTCTCGATTTAGCTGTTGATTCTAATGGATACAGCCATGTTACCGCTTATGAAGGACAAACTTTTGATCTCGTATATTCAACCGACACCAGTGGGGCTTGGGTCGAAACAATAGTTGAATCCTCAGGCAAAGTCGGAATGCACAACTCAATCGCTGTTGATTCCACAGGCAGCATACACATTGCCTACTTTTCGCGGGAGGATGGTTCAGGAACTGATACGCAGGATCTCAGGTACGCTTCGTGCTCATCTACGTGCTCATCATCATCTTCATGGGCAAAAATCACCATTGACGACTCTGGGACAATGGGCCACTACACCTCCATTGCCATCGATTCAAATGATGAATTGCATATTTCATATGTGAATTTTAGTGACTACACTTCCGATGGTGTCGAAAACGATGGATCAGTGAAGTATGCCACATGCGCCTTAACTTGTGGTTCAGTATCTTCATGGTCGACTGTTGATGTTGCTGAAATCCTGAACGGTTCCGCTGATGGCGGTACTGCAATCGCAATCAATTCAAGCGATTCAGTACACATTGCCTACCATTGGCAGGATACAGGTGACGATAATAAACTAAGATATGCCAACTGTACTGCATCGTGTGAATTGGATACCTCATGGGTAGCCACAATAGATAATATTTCCTCCATGCATTCTCTGTCTGTGTCAATGGCAATTGATTCGAACGACGTATTACATATTGCTGCCTTTGAGCAAAACGATGGCGACCTCATTTACCTCGTATGTGCCTCTTCATGCACATCTACCTCCTTCCCAGATACCTCCTCATGGTCAAGCATTAGCGCTGATACCAGTGGCGATGTCGGCGGACGCGTCTCAATTGCGCTTGATTCAAATAATAATCCACACATATCTTATCAACTCACTCCTCAGTATATCCTTGAATACGCCACTTGCACTTCATCGTGTCAAACCGACTCGAGCTCTTGGTCTCATTGGAACATGGAAAATCAACCGGCTTACACATTTGGTACATCGATTGCTGTCGATCAGAGCGACGATAGCCTACATATCATCCATACTAGTGCGGCCAATCAAGCAGTCCACTATCTCAGCGCAGATACCGCTCCATATTCCATAAGTCCAGACCTTCCCAAGGGTTTGAATCTCGATTGGAGCAGCGGAAAAATTTCTGGAACAACGAGAGAATGTTGTTCCTCCGCGGTCTACACCATTACCGCAAGGAATTCATATGGTTCGGATACCACAACACTGACAATTACGGTTACAGAACCACCTTTGATGTCCTACGATTGGGGTCCAGGAAGCACCAAGTCCTCTCATCTGAATATGTCAACGAGCCAAGTTTCTGCCGGAGCTTTCAATACCTGCGCCATTATGAAAGACGATTCCCTGATGTGCTGGGGGAGTGATCAGTACGGGCAAATGGGCAACGGTGCAACAACAACAACCGATCAAGTCGAACCCATTTCCGTCAACCTGCCCACCGGTCCAAAGGCCGTTGCGGTTTCTGTTGGAGGAAGGCACGCCTGCGCTCTTTTGGACAACGGTTCTTTGATGTGCTGGGGGAGTGATCAGTACGGGCAAATGGGCAACGGTGCAACAACAACCACCGAGCAAGATGAGCCCGTTTACGTCAACCTTCCTTCCGGACGGACTGCAGTTGGGCTTACCGGGGGCTGGTTCCACGCCTGCGCTATTCTTGATACAGGTTCTTTGATGTGCTGGGGTCTTAATACTAATGGGCAGTTGGGAAATGGTGGCACCACTGACGAAGACTCACCAGTCTCAGTCGACCTTCCCACCGGCCGGACCGCCGTTGCGGTTGATGCTGGGGAAAAACACACCTGTGCCATCCTTGACAACGGTTCTTTGATGTGCTGGGGGAGAGATCACACGGGGTACTTGGGCAACGGAGCACCCGAAAGCGATGAAACATCCCCCGTTTACGTCGAACTTCCCACCGGCCGAACCGCCGCTTCAATCGTTGCTGGTAAGGAACACAGTTGCGCTATTCTTGATACAGGTTCTTTGATGTGCTGGGGTCTTAATAATAAGGGGCAGTTGGGAAATGGTGGCACCACTAACGAACCCTCACCAGTCTCAGTCGACCTTCCCACCGGCCGAACCGCCATCATGATTTCTGCTGGTAAAACTCACACTTGTGCCGTTCTTGATACAGATTCTTTGATGTGCTGGGGATCGGATGGCGCTGGGGAGTTGGGCAACGGAGCAGCAACAACCGGCGATCAATCCTCGCCTGTTAGCGTCACCCTTCCCACCGGACGAACTCCCGCCTCAATAAGTCCTGGTGGTCCTGGGGCTCAGCACACCTGCATCATCCTTGATGACGATACCATGAATTGCTGGGGTCGTGATCTTGAGGGGCAGTTGGGCGACGGTGGAACCGTCGTCAACCAACCCTCACCCGTTTCGGTCTCGGGCAGCCACACATGGGATGCCACGACAAACTTGACTAACAGCACCCTGCAACTCGTACATAATGTGGCTATGAGTTCGCTTTCTCCAACGTTCAACGCTGGCTACGTTGCATTGACTTCATGCAACAGCACAGGGCTACCACCTGGCCTCTCAATAAGCCCCACCACATGCGTGCTTTCTGGTACACCGACGGACTCTGCCCGCACGACGCTCACAATTACTCCCGCGAATGCAGCAGGCGACGGTTTTAGTGTCAGCCTCATCGTCAATGTAAGTCTTCAAGCTCCTAACATTGTGTATGAAGATACACCGTTCACGTTCACCAAGAATACAGGCATCGGTACAGTTTCCCCACTCAACACTGGCGATGCGTCCACGAACTGGTGGATTGATTCGTATGATGATTTGCCATCAGGCATCGACTTTGATAATGAAACTGGTGCGTTCACTGGCATACCAACTGCAGTGACTGCTACAGTTACATTCACAGTTTGGGCGAACAACTCAGGTGGTAATATTTCAACAACTGTTGACATCTATGTTCGGGACGAAGCACCATCAACGATTGATTACCCTGGCACTCCGTACACGTTCACCAAGAATACTCCGGCCAGTGGAGCAACTCCAACCTATGCTGCCGGTAC
>Ga0308015_10000917_pt1 | contig 12671 bp, 4 predicted proteins | sample Neamet231_FD_203128 | JGI IMG/M metagenome (GOLD analysis project Ga0308015, IMG submission 203128) | Marine microbial communities from water near the shore, Antarctic Ocean - #231 | ecosystem: Environmental > Aquatic > Marine > Unclassified | place: Southern Ocean | collected 2014-07-28
GTAGTCCTCGAACTCCTTGGCCTTGTTAGCCAGGTCCTTGAGCGTCGCCTCGTCGTCGTTCAGGGTACGCTCCATCGACGCACGCGCTGACGCGATCAGCTCGCCACGGTGGTCTTTCGCCGCGTTGCGCTCCTTCTCGATGGGCTTGCCGTAGCCTTCGAAGCGCTTCAGCGCCAGCGACATCTCGTTCGGGTCGGACGACTGCAGCACCTCGCTCAGTCGCGTCTTGGCGGCCGTCACCTGCTCGGCGGCTACGTCTTCGCAGAGCTTGCGGTTCAGGTCCACCTGCTCCGGATAGCCCTCGTACCTGCCGACCGCGGACGCGATGGCGGGGTAGTCGTCGGAGCCGACGAGCCGCTTCAGCTCGGCGTTGATGTTCCGAAGCAGCATGTCGTAGCGGCGCTCCAGCGCCCGCCGCGCCGCCACGATCTCGCGGTCGCCCGCCGCGCTGGCGGCCTGCTCCTTGCGCGCGTCGGCGGCGGAGAGCAGGTTGGAGCCTGTGTCGAGCTCCGCGGCGTCCTGCGCCTTCTGCTCGGCCTCGACCGCGGCCTTGGCGACGTCCACCTTCTCCTGGTGCGACGCTCTGTCCGCGCCGGCTTTGACGATGGCCGCCTCCTGCTTCTCGACGTCTTTCTTCTTCTTGGCCTTTTTCTCGCCCTTCAGCCGCTCGTGCTTGGTGGTTTTCTGCTTCAGAATCCCCTCGGAGTCCTCCTGCACCTTCTGCAAGCGCTTCAGCTTCTTGTCGTCGGCCTTCTTCGCTTTCTTGACCTCCTTCTTCTTAGGCTTCTTCTTGTCGTCCGACTCCTGCGCCGGGAGGAACGACTCCGACTCCGTGAGCACTAGCGCTATCTTGCGCGGATCGTCCAGGTTCATTGCCTGCCGCAGCTTCTCCGTGACAGTGTCCCGCAGCCGGTCGCGGTGGCGCTTCAGGGTATCGAGCGCGTCGCCCAGCCTCTGGCCGTGGTGCATTGAGTTCTGCGTGAGCACCTCGTCCACAACTTTGATGTCGGAGCTGCGCAGCGCGGCGGTGATCTGCTCCCGGATCTTGGTAGACCGCAGCACCAGCTTCGTCTTGAGCGCATCCCGCGCACGGCGGCACTCCGATGGGTACTCGGCGTAGAACTTCAGCTCCTCCTCCATGTCCGGTATCAGCGCGCTTTCGTTCTTGGCCATCGCCTCGAGCTTGACGATCGCCTCGTCGACCAGCTGCTGGATCCGCTCCCCGGCGCGGTTGAGCTCGTCCTGCACGTCTTGCCCAAACCCCTTCGCCGCAAGCATCGCGTCTTTGATCGTGATCGGGTCCGTCTCCTGGCACGCTTCGATGAGGTCGCCTTTGGCCGTCTCGACGATGGAGTCCAGGTGCTGATTCAGCATGGTCCACTGCGTCGACGTCTCCGGCGAGTAATCCTCGTACAGATTGACCAGCTTCTTCACCTCCTCGTAGTCGTCCGAGTGCATGACCGACGACATCTCGCGAAGGATGTCTCGAGTGAGCGCGCCGCGCCGTCTCTCGAGGGCCTTTCTTTCGGCCAGCACATCCCGCCCCATCGACTCGGCCGCGCCTAGGAGGGACGCGATCGCGGCGGCGTCCGGCTTGGCAGCGGAGGCGGCGCGCTTGAGCTTCGTGCGCATGTCATCGACCAGGTCCTTGCGGTGGTCGCGCACGTCGGCAATGATGTCCTGGAAGCGCGAGCCGGCGTTGGTGAACGTCTCGAGGCCCGCGTCGATCTCCGAGATGACGTCCGTCGCAAGCAGCGTGCGCAGCTCGGCGAGCCCAGCGCTGGTCATCTCGTCGATCTTGGCGTCCAGCGCCTTGCGCGCCTCCTTCAGCTCTTCGCGAGGGTAATCGCCGTACAGCACAAGCAGCTGCTCCATCTCGAGCACCGTTGCGCTTTCGGTCTTGCAGATCTGCTCCATCTCAACCTTGGCGGTCTGGATCAGATCGCTGAGCCGCTCCTGCGCCGCGTCGCGCTCGACCTTCACGTGGTCCTCGTACTGGTCGTACCGCGCGATCTCATTCTTGATGGTGCGCGGCTCCGTGGCGGAGCATAGCGTGAGCAGCTTGTCTTTTGCCTTGTCAAGCGTGCGCTCCCAGTGCTCCTGCAGCGACGTGTAGTAAACGTGCACGTCATCTGGGTGGTCCTCGAAGGTCTCCAGCGCCTTGGTGATCGACTGCACGTCGCTGGATCGCATCAGGTCCTGCAGCTCTCGCTTGATGCCCTTGACGTTGCTCATGAGCTTGCGCTCGAGCGCCGCCCTCTCCTGGTGCACGCGCCGCCCGAAGTTCTTCGACTCCTCCATCGCCTCCTTCATGTCGACCATGCTTGTGCTCGACGCCGCCTGCCGCAGCTTCTCCTGCATCTCCGAAACAACCGTTTCCAGGTGCTGCCGGGCCTGCACGAGCTGCACCCCGACGTCCGGATCCTCGTCGAACGGCGCGTATTCGGACAGCAGCCCCTCGATTTCAATCGGGTCTTTGGATTCCGACGCGTCCTTCAGCTTTGTCAGCGCCTTCTCCTGCATATCTTGCAGGTGTTTGCGCAGCTTGTTCTCGGCGTCGGCCGTCAGCGGGTCCGTCAAGTACGGCTCAGCCTCCGCAAGCACGTCGATTATCTCTGTCGGGGTCGAGGAGGACATCACCACGCTGATCTTGTCGAACATCTTGTCGATCAGCTGCTTGCGCGCCTTCTTGGACTCGGCCAGCACCGACGCCAGCTCCTTCTCGCTGTCCTTCGACACCGCCATTGCCGCGTCCAGCGCCTCAATATCGCCCCTCGCTGCCGCCGAGCGCATGGCCACCTCGGCGTCGCGCTTCGCCGCAGTGAACTTGGCCGTCAGCTGCCGGCGCTGCCGCGCCACGTCGTCGGGGTACGGCTCGTACTTCTGCAGCGTCTCGGCGATCGTCGCGATGTCCGAGCCCTTATCCTCGAACACGCGCACCAGCTCCGCCTTCGCCATGTCCAGCAGTTCCTTTCTTCTTGTCAGCGCCGCCAGCTTCTCGTCCTTGATGTGCTCCTCTGGCTCCGAGTACATCGCTAACTCTAGCAATCCCTCGTCGATCTCCTGCGGCAACTCCGCGGAACAGAGCTTCAGCGCAGCGGTTTTGGCGGTCTCGATCAAGCCCGTCCAGTGTTTCTGCAGCCCGTCCCACGTGGTCTTGACGTCCGAGTAATCCTCGTACTTCTTCAGCGTCGCCGTCACCTTCACAAACTCCGGCGATCGCGTCATCTTCATGAGATCACCCTTGGCGTCGCCCAGCATGTCTGTCAGGTGGTGCTGCAGCTCTTTTCTGGCGCTGGACATTGAGTCGCCGTACTGATCAGAGTCGTCGATCACCTTCTGGATCTTCGTAGGGTCCTCCTCTGCCAGCATGTTGGCTAGCCGCCGCTCCATCACCTCCTGCATGTTCCGCCGGTGCTTCTGCAGCGACTCGTACGCCTGCTTCACCTTCTCGCCGTCCTGCTTGTGCTCCTCCAGCACCTGATCGACCTCGAGCACGTCCTCTGAGCGTGCAGTCTTCGTGAGCAGATCGCGCACCTTGGTGGCTGTCACCGCCTGCTTCGTCTTGATCGCGTCGCGCGCCTTGCGCACGTCCGCCGGGAACTTCTCGAAGCGCTCCAGCGCCAGCGTCATCGCGCTTAGCGTCACGTCTGGATCGTCCACTATCTGCTGCATGTCCTTAATCGCATCGTCCACCAGCTGCTTCCTTCTCTTCCGAGCGTCCGCCGCCTCCACGTCCACCGCGTCGCCGTACGCGCCGCCCGAGTACAGCCGCAGGCTGTCGTCGATCTCGACGGGGCTCTCGGCGTTGCTGATTGCACGCAACGCCTGCCGCGCGTTGTCGAGCAGCTCCTCCGCGTGCTGCTCCAGCGCATCCCACTGCGGCTTCGCCTCTGACGGGCAGCCCTCCTCGTACCGCTTCAGCGCAAGCTTGACCTCCGCGTAGTCGTCAGACTTTCGCAGCTCCTGCAGCTCCTTGCCTACGCTCTTGGACAGGAGCGTCCGCTTGCGCTGCAGCACCCGCCGCTCTGAGGCCACCTCTTTCCCGTACGGCTCCGCCTCCTTCAGCGAGTTCTCGACTTCCACGGGCGAGTCGGAGTCGGCTGCCGCCGCCAGCCGCTTCTTCACCTTCTCGTACAGCGTTCGTCTATGCTCGCGCAGCTTGTTCATCGAGTCGCCCATCCGGTCTGCCCCCGACCCCGCCTTCGACCACTTCTCCAGCAGCCGCTCCACCTGCTCGATGTCCGACCCTCGCAGCACCAGGACAATCTCGTCGCCGGAAGACTCCACCGCAGCGCGTATTCGCGCCTTGAGCTTCTCCGTCGCAGGCCCGACCTCCTCCCCAGGGTAGTGCCGGTACTTTGCTATCGCCAGCTCCATATCCTTCAGGTCCACGTTCTCGTTCAGCGCCGACGCCAGCGACTCCATCTTGGAGTTCGCGTCCATGATCAGCTCCTTGAGCCGCGTCTTCACCGCCGCGATCTCGCCTGCCGCCGCCTCCACTATTGGCCCGCGCTCAAAGTCGCGCAGCGTCCGCTGGATCGTTCGTGGGTCGGAGGACGCCGTCTGCTCTCGTAACCTGTCCTGCGCCCGCGTGAGCAAGCTCTCCCAGTGCTCGCCCAGCTCTCTGAACAGCGATTCCGTGTCCGGTGAGAAGTCCGTGTACTTGGTCAGCGCTGTGGTCACCATCTCAAAATTTTCGGACCGCAGCGCGCCCGCAATGGCCTCTCGCGCGTCGTCGAGCAACTTCGTCTGCCGCTTCTCGATCGCCGCCACCCACTGTGCCATGCCTTCACCAAACGGCTTCGCTTCAAACAGCACCTCTGCCAGCACGAGCAGGTCCTCCGAGCTCAGCGCCTGCTGCATCTTCTCCCGCATCGCCGTGTTCAGCCCGGTCAGCCGCTTTCTGAGCCCCTCCACCGCCGGCGCAATCTCCGGCATCCGCAGCATGCCGTACTCTTCCAGCGCCGCCTCGATCTTCCCCGGGTCGGTCTCGGCCTCCAGCCGCGCCAGCTTCGTCGTCACCGACATGGTCTCGCTCCGAATGCGCTTCTCCAGGCAGTCGCGCGCGCTGCCCATGCCGTCGTCGTCGGGGTACGACTCGAACTTCTCGAGCATCACGGCCATCTCGCTCAGCTTCGCCTTCGGGTTCTTCGCCAGCGCCGCCGTCTTCTGCCGCGCCTCCTTCAGCAGCGTCTTCCTCCGGCTGTCCACCACCGCGTACTCCTCGCACATGTCCTGGTAATCGTCGAAGCGCAGCAGCTCTCTTCGCAGCACCTCCGGGTTGTCGCCGGTCGAGATCTCCTTCAGCCGCGCAGTTGCCGACTCCTGCATGCCGGTCCACACCGCCTGCAGTGCCTCGTAGTGCGGCTTCGTCTCCTCCGGGTAGCTGTCGTACAGCATCAGCCCCTCGGTGATGTCTTTGAAGCTATTGGAGCGGCTCAGCTTCTTCAGCTTCGACGACGCCTTGCGCGCCAGCGTGTCGATCCGCTCCTGCAGCTGCCCGCGCTCCAGCTGCAGGTCCTCCTCGAACTCGGCGCTGCCCGCCAGCAGCGACACCATCGCGGGGATGTCGTCCGAGCGCGCCATCTGCTTCAGCTGGCTGCGCATCTGGTCCATCGCGCGCCGCCGTCCCGCGCAGGCTGCTGGATGGCCTGACTGCTCTCGTTTTCACACTGTGGAGCGTGGTGTGTGGAGCGTGGTGTGCCTACTATAGTGCCTACCAGTGTTTACTATGGATCTGCAAGCTCTGACTGCGACAGTGGCAGCCGAAGTGGGCCTGCCATCTTCAAACTGTGGCACCCAACTCGCGCGCTCATGTTATCAATACAGCTGTACTGTATACAGGTACTTACGTACAAGTACGTAACGTAGCTCGGTAGCTGGCCGGGGCACGCTCGATCCTTTTTGTGCCCTTGTCAGTTTCTGCTCTGGATGTTCCTGGTTTCCTGGGATCCTGGAAGAACCAGCTCCGATATCCTAAACCAACTTGAGGATCTTGGAAGTTGGAATCCCCCGAACAATCCGTTTGCGAAGCGTGCCGTGGTTGCCGACGCGCCCATGGACGTCGCGCCGGAGGTCGTGTTGGGTTGCGACGCGTTGCGCTGGCGCGCTTACTGCGACCGCGATAGCCTCCGCTGGTTCGTGGTAAACGAGCTGATGCAGGAGACGCTCTGGGCGGACGTCGCGCTGGCGCGGGGGATCATTTCCGGCGCGGGCGCGAGGCCGCCGCTGCGCACTGCAGCAACGGCTGGACGCCTACAGCGGCAACCTGCGGACGCTGCGGAAGGGTCGCCACCGCGATCGCATTCTCGAGGTCGCGGCGATGAACCGGTCGTGGCTTGAGTCGATCCTCGCGGCGATCGAGGCCGCGGGCGGCGAGCGGTACATGTCACTCGCGTGCCTTGACGGTGCCGTGGCTCGCTACTGCCAACTCGAGGCCCTGCCGGGGCCGTTCCACTTTGGCCGCATCGCGCCGTCAAAAGCGGCCTGCGATGCCAAGGCGTTCGGCGACGCTGCGCCGGAGGACACGCACGTGGGCGGGCGCGGTTGGGGCGCTGCGGCGCGCAGCCAAACCGCCTTTGAGCTCGGCGGCGAGCCGATCGAGCTGCAGGCCGTCACGTACGGCATTGGCAGCGCGATGCGGCACTTCATCTTTGGAAAGCTGCAGGAGGCGGAGATCGCGGAGGCGGCGGCGAGCGAGAACCGCTTCCGGACTGAGGCGGGCCGCGACTCGGTGTGCTGGGGCATCGCGCTGGCGCGCACGGCCTGGGGCTGGTGTCCAAGCCGCGCAGCGTGCTGCCCAGCTCCGAGTGGAAGGCGCAGGGCGCGTTCCCGCAGCTGGCGGCGGTGCGATCGAGCGGCGGTGCCCGGCTATCGCAGGCCTTTGTGCTTGCTTTTGCCGAGGACTATTTAGTCTAGCAAGTCGCGGTGCGGGCGGATCCGGCTGCTGTCGAGGCATACAGACCGGTGCCACAGGTCTCGCGGCAACGGATCCAGGACGTGATGAGACGAACTGCAGAGTACACTTGGTCAAAAAGAGATTTGGCCATGGCGTGTGCAGGTCGCACTGGCCCGATCACCCCTCTCCCCGATCTTGCGCTCCGAAGTATCTGCTCGAGCCTATCTTTTCCTGAAGCCATCGCAAGTTGCTGCAGCTCCCGCTTGTCCGCGCTTGTCCAGGCTGCTGTTGCTGCCACTCCCGCTGCCGCTGCCGGACATGATGATGCCCGTGTCCGTCTTGTCGCGGTGAACAGGAATGTGTGCAGTCCGACCGCGTCGAAGCTCGAAGACGTGCGCGGCTCGTCCACGTCGCGCTCCTCGTCCTCCTCGACCGGCGAAATGTAATACGATACGATGCCAGGCACCGCGTCCCCGAGATACTTCCGAAACGCCTCGTATGCTGGTGTTCGTGGTGTTCTTCTGCGCTTTCATCTTGATCTAGCCGTCCACCTAAAGTACCATCTCGATCGACCTCGAAAGTTGCGGAGCGTTGCGACTGGCTCCCGAGCTTGCGCTTCAAAATTACTCCCGTAAAACGTTGGACTTTACCCTTGCTACAAGCCCATTAGCGTGGTGAGCATCTCGGCCGCGCTCATGTGCTGCTCGCGCTCCAGCGCGGCGGCCTTGGTGCGCGTGCGCAGCGTGCCCCGATTCTGCGGCTGCGCCTCGGGCTCCGGCTTCTTTTTGACCTTGCCGGGCAGCACGTGGAAGAGCGTGCTGCTGCGGTCCTCGACGATCTGCTCGTAGCCGCTCTCGCCCACCACGCGCCGCAGCGGCACGTACTCGTGGTAGCGGTACGTGATGGTGTTGTCGCGGTAAACACCGCCGTACCGCCGCCGCACCACCGGGTTGCCCGGCGGCACGTCGGAGCCGCCGCGCACGCCGCCCGAGTTGCGCCAGCGGTCGATCTTCTCGCGGCCGCGGATCTGGCCGCGCTTCGGAGTCTCCTTGAAGCACCACTGCCGCGCGTCCGGGTTGAAGACCTTGGGGCGCACGCCGCTCTGGAAGTCCACCGAGTCGAGCAGCGCCGCCGCAAGGTTGGGCGCCAGCACGCCCGCCTCCGCCGCCTTGAGCGCCTCCTGCACCTCCGCCGTGGTCGGGACGTGGCGCGGCATCTCCACCAGCTGCTGCGCCGGCGCGTACGACGGCAGCAGCGCCGCCTGCTGCCGCTGCATCTGCGCCTGCGCCGTCATCTGCAGCGCCAGCGCGTGCGCGTGCGCCTGTATCGCCACCTGCGTCGGCGCCGGCAGTGCGGCCTGAGGCCGCCCGCCGCGTGGCGCGGCCTGCGCGGTGCTCTGTGCGTCGCTCTGCCGCACCATATCGGGCGGCACGTGCGCCTGCGCCGCCGCCGCCGCCCGCGCGACATTCCCAGGCTGTGGCGCCTGCGCGGTGCGCGGCTGCGGCGGCGGCACCGGCGGCGCGGCGCGGAGCGGCTTGGCGACCACCGGCGACGCCTCGTCCGAGAAGAAGCCGAGCGCCTCGGCGCTGCTTTTGGGGCTGCTTGAGCTCGCCGCTGGGGCAGCTGGTGGAGATACACGGAGCTGTTGCGGCTGGTTGCCGCTGTAGCTCGCGGACTCCGGCCTCGCGGGCTCCGGAGGCATCACCACGCCACGGTGCGGCCCCTGGTGCGTCAGGATCAGCCCGCCCGCCGTCATCTGCGGCAGCGCGTGCCGCTGCTGCAAGTGCGCCACCGCCTGCCGCTCCATCTGCCGCAGGTGCTGCACCTGCGCCTGCGCGTGCGCCTGCGCATGCGCAGGCGCACGCGCCTGCTGCTGCGCCTGCTGCAGCTGCCGCAGCCGCTGGTCCTGCGCCAGCGCATGCTGCTGCGCCTGCGCCACGCGCGCGCGCGACAGCTGCTGCAGGTGCAGCTGCTGCACGTGCGCCTCGTTGATGGTTTGTGGGGCGTCCGCCGATGACGAGGCCAGCACGCCGCCCGCCACGGTGGCGTGCATGGCGCCGCTCGCCGGCGACAGCTGCTGCACGTGCAGGTGCGCCGCAGACGACGCGGCCAGCGCGCCGCCCGTCGCGCCTGCCATTGTGGCATACATGGCGCCGCCCGCCGCCGCCGGCGGCGGCGCGCCGCTGGCCAGCCCGGTCGGCGGGCTCGTACGCTGCCGCTTCTCCGGCGCCCCGCTCAGCGAGTCGCAGGTGTAGATGCTCTCGCCTCCACGGCCGCCGTAGCCGCCGGCTGCGGCGCCGTGGGCGACGGGCATAGCGGCGGACGTGGCAGCCACGTCTGTCGCCGTCGTTACCGGCTGCAGCATGGACACGGACGGCGGCGCAGCGCCGGCCATCCTGGCCCGGACGGCTAAGGCCGCCGGTGGCAACGTCGATGCGATCGGCGGTAGAGCGGCCGCTTGTGGCGCCGGTGGCGGCCCGGGCGCGAATGCATGCGACGCGACGGCGTTGCCAAACACCTCTAGCAACGCTGGAACGTGGTTCATCCGCACGCGGTGTATCCTGGGCTGCAGCGGCCCGAGTGCTTACCCGTGAACGCCGACAGCAAAGATTCTGCGATCCGGCCGCTGCGAGGGGCAAGTTCCCCTCACCGGCCGCGCTTCTCATAGGGGTTTGCTACAGTAAGCACGGTAAGCTTATACTGGGCTCGATTCGAGCCAGATACGGCCGATTTCGGTGACCGCTCTGACCGTATTGGTTAGCGACGCCGACCGTATATCGAAGAAAGGGATACCTGCCCTGCCTTCGCCTGTATGGCCCTCCTGCCTGCCTGTGCTATGCTGATGGCCGTCCTGCCTGCTGCCCTGCTGTGTGCCCTGTACCTGCCTGTGCTGTGCTGCCTGTGTTCCACTTCTGTGCCGGGCTGTGCCCTGCTGCCCTGCAGAAACGCCGCGCCCCAAGCCATCATTTTCGCTACTGTAAGCGCGAACTGCGTCGCGCGGCGTCCACAGAGGTGGAAAATGTGCCGATCCATGGATGGCCATGTATTTCCCCCCATGTTGTCCCTTCGTGTCGAAGCGCAACCGTGCCGCAAATATTTGGCAACTCGCGCTGCTGCCATGTTGCCAGGGGGGCGAGCGGCTGCTGCTGTGTTGGCATCGCTTTTTTGCTCACCGCTCGCATGCTCCGGCCACCAGGCTTCGCGCTGGTTGCGGTGGTGGCGGCGATGGCGCTGCCAAATACCGCCCTCGCCGCCGCGGACGCGTGCCTCAACAGCACGAGCGAGGGCGGGAAGATTTGCGCGTGTGTGCTCACAGCCGAGGAGCCGCAGGGAATGGAGACGGGGGAGCTGCTGCTGAACCTGGCGGCGACGCTGATCCTGGTGATGCACAGCGCGCTGTTCAGCGGCCTGACGCTCGGGCTGTGCGGCCTGGACAAGACGAGCCTGCAGGTGAGCGGCTGGGCTGCTGTCCTCTGCTCCGCACCCGATGCGCAAACCCACGCGGTTTTGTCTGCTGCCCCTGACACCCTGCTGCTCCCCACCCTTGGCCAGGTGATCATCGAGTCGGGCTCCGAGGCTGACAAGAAGCACGCGGCGATTATCGAGCCGATCCGGCGCAACGGGAACCTGCTGCTGTGCGTGCTGCTGGTGGGCAACACGATGGTGAACGCGGCGCTGGCGATCTTCATGGGCAAGTTCACGGGCGGCTTCTCCGGCTGGCTGATCTCGACGTGTTTGATCCTGGTCTTTGGCGAGATCACGCCGCAAGCCATCTGCTCGCGGCACGGGCTGATGATCGGCGCCACCATGGCGCCGCTGCTCAAGCTGATTATCGGCATTTGCTACCCGATCGCCAAGCCCATCTCGATGGCGCTGGACGTGCTGCTGGGGCAGGAGGTCGGGATCAGCTTCAGCCGCGGCGAGCTGGTGACGCTGCTCAAGCTGCACGCGGACATTGGCGACATCAACGACCAGGAGGCCGAGATCCTGCACGGCGTGCTGCACTTCTCGCTGCTCACCGTGGACAACTGCATGACGGCGCTCGACAAGGTCTACAGCGTGCCGATAAGCGGCGCGCTGGACGAGGACACCATGGACTCGATCTACAAGACCGGCCACTCGCGCATCCCGGTGTACGAGGGCTCTAAGTCCAACATAGTCGGCGTCATCTTCGTGAAGGACCTCGTGGTGCTCGACCCGGAGGACGCCGTGCCCGTCTCGGTCATCTGCAGCTTCTACGACCACGAGCTGCCGTACGTCACCACCAGCGACAAGATGCTGGACGTGCTCAACCTCTTCACCTCAGGGCACGCGCACATGGCGATGGTCGCCGAGACCCCGCTGGACGTCGCCGCCGCCAAGATCGCCGCGCAGGCGGACGAGGCGCAGGCCGCAAAGGCGGACGTCGAGTCCGGCGGCGGCGGGCCGCCTATGGGCGACACCGGCCGCCGCAAGTCCATCTTCGACCGCTCGGTGACGTCGCCGAAGAGCAGCAGCAACACGCTGGTAGGGCTGGTGACGATTGAGGACCTGCTGGAGCAGATCCTGCGCCAGGACATCGTCGACGAGGCCGAGCGCGACATTGGGACGCACAAGCGCGATCCGAAGGCGCTCGCCGCCTACCTCATTGCGGGCGGCCACGTGGACGCCAGCGGCCACACGATGCAGCGGCTGCAGCACATGGCAACGACCTCTGACGCGGACGACGTGAGTCCCCCGCCCCGTGCCCGCTGCCCGTCGTTGTGCCCCGCGCTCTCTCTCGCTGACGACCTACCCCCGCTCTCCTCTCGCACCACGCGCTCCCAGGTGAAGAACCGCGCGGGCGAGCTTGGCCTCGAGACCTCGAGCGTCGACGCCCCCCTGCAGACACCGGGTTCGCCGACGTCTGACAACCTTGGCGACATGAACATGGGCGGCCTCTGATGGGCGAGGATCTGGTTAGGCGATCGCCGGTGAGCGGTTTTGATTTTTGTTGAGCTGCCTGCGGGGCACGAAGCATAGACGCGAGCGCGAGAGAAAGAAAGTGTTTCGAGCTCCACTCGATTAATTACAGGCTCGCACGAGTATCTGAGGTACTTGCTGCGCATCAGGGAGTACAAGTTGTCAAACAGCAGCGACAGCTGCCCCGGCGCCGGGCAGAGCCACTCCCCCCTTGAACGCGCCGTCGTCCGCTTTGATCGCCTCGCAGCACCGTCCTCTCGCCGGTCAGCACCTTGCACTCCTCCAGGCCCTCGCCGCCGTGCTCCAGCACCGCGGTGATGTGGATGCCCCCGTTCCTCATTTGCAAAACACGACACGAGCCGACTCACAACATCGCAATGACTGTCTTGCTTGGCGGAAAAAGGACATCCGCTCTGTATCGCAGCGCCGATCGTCGAATCGCGGCGGCCTGCCGAAAAGGCGAAGCCAAGGCGCAGCGTGTGGGCGACAGCGTGGCGCCTTCCGTTAGTGTGGCGCCTTCTGCGCAGCTGTGGGGCGATGCCACCCGCGCCTGCCGCGGCCACGTGGCTCGTGCCGGCGCTCAGCGGCGCGGCGCTCAGCGGCTTCTTTCTGACGATGCTGCACCACCACAAGCGCGCGCGCACGGACTGGTGCCGGCCGCGCGCCGAGCGACTGGCCGCCTCCGACGACGACGAGGCTGATCTGCAGATTCCCGAAGAGCAGCTTCTAGTTTGCCGCTGACCAAGCCCGAGCAGGTGCAGGCGGTCCAGTACGTACTGTAGCTGTGGACGAAATTTTAAGAATATATCGCTCCCCTTCATCAAGAATC
>Ga0308015_10000918_pt1 | contig 12670 bp, 15 predicted proteins | sample Neamet231_FD_203128 | JGI IMG/M metagenome (GOLD analysis project Ga0308015, IMG submission 203128) | Marine microbial communities from water near the shore, Antarctic Ocean - #231 | ecosystem: Environmental > Aquatic > Marine > Unclassified | place: Southern Ocean | collected 2014-07-28
GGTTTGAGCGTATGCCTTGTTCTTATTGAAGGTTTGTGATCACAAAAATAATGATATTTGCTGTGACGCTTAATCACAGGTGCTGTGATACCTTAAACTATGGCAATCTAGGGTTGACCATGACATAAATGGCCTAAATTAGTATTATACTTGAAGCAAAGGATTAATTTATGGCTGATGCTAAGCAGCCCAACCGGCCGTTATCTCCCCATCTAACTATATATCGTCCGCAAATGACCTCTATTTCATCAATTTTTGTGCGGATCACTGGCAATGCGCTTTTGGCTTCAACGCTATTACTGATCTGGTGGTTTTTAGCAGCGGCGACAAGTGCCAGCGCCTTCGAATCTGCTAATTATGTGATCACAAGCTGGCCTGGTGATATGGTTATGATACTTTCGCTTTGGGCGTTGTGGTATCACACGCTTGGCGGTGTGCGTCATCTTATTTGGGACACAGGTCGTGGTCTCGAGTTGGTGGCTGCGGAACGCATGGGGTGGGTGATGATCATTGGCTCGTTGGTGCTTACTGCACTGACTATTTTTTGTTTTTAGAGGGCGTTAAACATGGCTTTTTTGACTGATCGCAAACGTGCCAACGGCATGGGTGCTGCTAACACTGGGACTGCCCATTTTAGGGGAATGACAGTCTCGTCAGTGGTCTTACTGGTTTTAGTGCCTGTTTTTATCTTTATTGTTGGCCCTCTGATTGGCGAGGATCATGACACGGTTACCACTTACTTTTCACGACCCTTTCCGGCTCTAGTGGCTTTGCTTACCTTTGTCGTAGGTCTTGTGCATTTTAAAAACGGGGTTACCGTTTTGATCGAAGACTATGCTCAGGGGCTGGCACGCAAAATTTGGATCATAGTAATGACTGCCGTTTCCTACGCAGCAATTGCAACAGCTATTTTCGCCATCGCGCGCATCGCACTTTAAGTTCTGAGGACTACACCTATGGCTGCATATGAATATGAAATCCACGATTATGATGTTGTGGTTGTTGGGGCAGGTGGCGCAGGTCTCCGCGCAACCCTAGGCATGGCTGAACAAGGGCTGCGTACTGCATGCGTGACCAAAGTGTTTCCAACTCGATCGCACACCGTTGCCGCTCAAGGTGGAATTGCAGCAAGTCTTGGCAATATGGGCCCCGACAGTTGGCAGTGGCATATGTACGATACGGTAAAGGGTTCTGATTGGTTGGGTGATACCGACGCGATGGAGTATCTGGCCCGTGAAGCTCCAAAAGCCGTCTATGAGTTGGAACATTATGGCGTACCATTTTCGCGTACTGAGGAGGGTAAAATTTATCAACGCCCCTTTGGTGGCCACACCACAGAATTTGGCGAAGGCCCTCCAGTGCAGCGCACCTGCGCAGCGGCTGACAGGACAGGCCATGCGATTTTACATACACTTTACGGGCAATCTCTCAAAAATAATGCTGAATTCTATATCGAATACTTTGTTATTGATTTGGTTATGTCTGAAGATGGCGTCTGCCAAGGCGTGGTATGCTGGAAGCTAGATGATGGTACTATGCATGTTTTCAATGCAAAGACAGTCGTTCTTGCTACGGGAGGCTATGGCCGGGCCTATTTCAGCGCCACATCTGCGCATACCTGCACAGGTGATGGCGGTGGTATGGTAGCTCGCGCTGGTTTGGCATTGCAGGATATGGAGTTCGTGCAATTTCACCCCACTGGGATTTATGGCTCAGGCTGTTTGATTACAGAGGGCGCTCGTGGGGAGGGTGGCTTTTTAAGTAATTCTCAGGACGAGCGCTTTATGGAGCGATATGCGCCCAACTACAAAGACCTAGCACCAAGAGACTATGTCTCACGTTGCATGACAATGGAGATACGAGAAGGACGTGGTGTTGGCCGATCTGGGGATCACATCTATTTAAATCTAAACCATCTTCAGCCGGAAGCTCTGGCTGAGCGTTTGCCTGGAATATCTGAATCGGCTAAAATTTTTGCTGGTGTCGATGTAACTAAAGAGCCAATTCCAGTTCTGCCTACCGTACATTACAATATGGGTGGAATCCCTACCAATTTTTGGGGTGAAGTTCTCAACCCAACTAGTGCTAATCCAAATGCAACTGTTCCGGGCCTTATGGCGGTGGGGGAGGCGGGCTGTGCCTCTGTGCACGGGGCCAACCGCTTGGGCTCAAACTCCCTAATTGATTTAGTAGTCTTTGGTCGTGCCGCGGCTATCCGTGCTGGCAAAACTGTGGATGCTGCGGCTCCGCCGGTGGCGATGAATCTTCCATCTGTAGACCAAGCATTTGATCGTTTTGACACATTGCGTCATGCCTCTGGGCAATCACCAACTGCTGATCTGCGCCTTGAGATGCAAAAAACTATGCAGGCAGATGCAGCTGTGTTCCGTACCTCAAAGACTTTGCAGGAGGGGGTAGATAAAATGACTGTGGTTGCAGAAAAAATGCACGATATTAAAGTTACTGACCGAAGCTTAGTTTGGAACTCTGACTTGATGGAGACGCTTGAGTTAACCAATTTGATGCCCAACGCGATGGCAACAATTGTAGGCGCTGAAGCCCGAAAGGAAAGCCGTGGCGCACATGCGCACGAAGATTTCACTACGCGGGATGATAAAAATTGGCGCGTACACACCATAGCGCGTGTGGATGGTGCCAAGGTGGAGCTAAGCCATCGCCCAGTTATAACCGCTCCGCTGACGACTGAGGATGAAGGCGGAATTTCTTTGGAACAAATTGCTCCTAAAGTGAGGACCTTCTAATGCCTTTTCTAGCGATGTGTGTCGTTTTTATATTACCCAAAGTGAGCGAAGTTGCGGCTGAGATATTGACCAATCAACCTACGTCGGTTGTTTTGGCCTCGCGGGTCATTTCTCGTCAACAAGTTATTGATCAGAGTAATAAAATCATCCGGCGTATTTCTGGGCTTAATTGTATAACTGACAAATTGTCATTCGGATTATGGCAATGATTCAAACCTCTAAAGTGATCCTTGGCTTGGTCGAATTACATACTAAAGGGAGCCTTCAGTGCTCTTTGAGTGGAGAAATAAAATGGTACAACTGACACTCCCAAAAAATTCGCGTATGACCCGCGGCAAAGTCTGGCCAAAGCCTAAAGGTGCAACCAATTTGCGCGTTTTTAAAATTTATCGCTGGAACCCAGATGATGGGAAAGCCCCTCAAGTTGACACATATTTTGTTGATTTAGATACCTGTGGACCAATGATTTTGGATGCCCTAATAAAGATTAAGAGTGAGATTGATCCAACGTTGACATTCCGCCGGTCGTGCCGAGAGGGGATCTGTGGCTCTTGTGCCATGAACGTAGACGGTATCAATACCCTAGCCTGTATCTATGGCATGGATGAGGTGAAGGGTGACGTAAAAATTTATCCGTTGCCACATATGTCGGTAGTGAAAGACTTAATTCCGGATTTGACGCATTTTTATGCGCAGCACGCGTCAATCATGCCGTGGCTTGAGACTAAAACCAACCGTCCTGCAAAAGAATGGCTGCAATCTATTGATGATCGCAAAAAGCTTGATGGCCTATATGAATGCGTGATGTGCGCTTGTTGTTCCACTTCTTGCCCCTCCTATTGGTGGAACGGCGACCGCTACCTTGGACCTGCCGCACTTTTGCACGCTTATCGCTGGATCGTGGACAGCCGTGATGAGGCAACGGGTGAGCGTTTGGATCAACTTGAAGATCCGTTCAAGCTTTATCGTTGCCATACGATCATGAATTGTACTAAGACCTGCCCAAAGGGCTTAAATCCTGCGAAATCAATTGCTTCAATTAAGGGAATGATGGTGGAGCGATCAGTTTAACTTAGGTTTGGTCTGTGGAATTTTTGATGGGTTCAAACACGATCAGGGCAATTCCAGATATAATAATACCTCCCCCCAGCATGGTTTGGATGGTGGCAATCTCTCCTAGAAAAAACCATCCACCGGCCATAGAAAATAATGGCAGGGTAAGCAGATAGGGCGCTGCTTCGCTGACCGGTATGCGCCTTATTAACGTGTACCACATATAATAGCCCAAGGCTGTCATAATTAGTCCTAGGTAAGCCACCGTACCCCAAACAACCCACCCAGCAGATTGAATTGCTTGCAGCTGCCCAGTCTCGAAAAATGCTGACATTACAAATAACTGAGGAAAAGCTAGAACTGCTACCCAAGCCGCTACCGTGAGCCCTGAGATATCTTTGAGGTGACGCACCATGGCTTGACCTGCGGCCCAAGTAATTCCCCCGCCAATTACCAACACCACCGACCAAAGTGCGTTGCCGATGCGTGGCTCCCCTGTGATTTGATATACGCCAAAAAAGGCAATAGTGATCCCAACCCAGCGCCGCCAGCCGGGCGTTTCTTTTAGAAAAATTGCGCCAATTATAACTAAAAATGGAATTTCGAGCTGTATGATCAAGGCTGTTGCTGAGGCCTCTAGACCTGAAAGCCCAGTGAATGTGAGACTATATTGCAAAGTGGCCGATATGAAGGAAATCAGCAGCAACATACGAATTTGCCCACCGCTGGGTTTGATAAACCAAACCAAGGCAAAAGCCGTGACGCTAAAGCGAAAGGCCATCAGTAAAATAGGAGGGAAATGTGCTATAGCTGCCTTTGCAAACACAAGTCCAATTCCCCAGACCAACGCTACACCCAGTCCTAGAGCGATATCCATCAAACGTGCGTTCATAGTTCATTGTAACCTAAGTGTATTCAGTGTCAGGGTCATTACCGGCGCATCAATAAGTCGTTTTTATGCAAAAGCGGCCTCAAGAGCAATTTCGACCATATCGCCAAAGCTTCGTTCGCGATCTGCTGAGGGTAGAGCTTCGTGGGTGATTAGGTGATCCGAGATTGTGCAGACTGCCAAGGCTCGCCGGTTGTAACGCGCAGCCAAATTGTACAATTCGGCTGTTTCCATTTCAACTGCAAGAATACCGTGGCGGGTCATTTGTTCGGTGAGATCCGGACGTTCATCATAAAATACATCGGCAGAATAAATTCCGCCAACATGGGTGCCTATATTACGCTTTCTTGCAGCTTTAACGGCGGCCTCTAATAATTCATAATCAGCGCATGGAGCGTAGTTGATTTCCTTAAACATACCGATAGAAGGTGTCGATAGACTGGAGGCAGTCATAGCAATCACCACATCGCGTAGTTTAACCTTTTGACTCATGCCTCCGGCTGAGCCAATACGGATCAAAGTTTTGACATCATAATCCTTGATTAGTTCATTTACATATATCGACAGGCTCGGCATACCCATACCAGAACCCTGAATGGTCACAGGATGGCCGCGCCATGTACCGGTATAACCCAGCATGCCCCGCACTTGATTAATGCACTTCGGATCGTTTAAAAAGGTTTCCGCCGCCCATTTTGCTCGTAAAGGATCGCCGGGCAGTAATACTGTATCCGCAATCTCTCCAGGTTTGGCTCCGATGTGTATGGTCATTTGGTTACCTTGAATATTTGATGAAAGGGGTAAGCATGCCAATGCGATCATAGAGCTGCCGCGCATTGGTATTGAAATCTTGTGTCATCCAGTAGACTGATGGCGTGCCGTTGGCGTCAGCTGCGGCATAAACAGCTTCAATTAATGCTCGCCCAATGCCTCGGCCGCGGACACTGGAATCGATGAATAAATCTTGTAGGTAACATACATCTTCTGCCCGCCAATTATGCGGATGGTAGATATAGTGAACAATGCCAATAGCGATATTGTCCAGTTCAGCTACTAAGCCGTTTTGCATCATATGCTCGAGATCTATTAACCGTGAGAAGGTGAGGTTATAAATCTCAGGCGTAACATCACTATCATAAAATGTTAGATAATCGGACCACATTCTTGCCCAAGCATCCCGATCAGTGACCTGTAACGGACGTATAGTTAGCGTCATATTTGGATCCTCAGGTTTGGGCAGAATGGGCTCCGTCGGCCAAAGATTTGACGAAAGCCAAAACTTCGGCCGGAGATTTTCCAGAGCCAATTACATCTACAATGGCTGAGCCTACGACAGCACCATCGGCCACAGAGGCGATGTCATGGGCGTTTTCAGGTGTCCGGATGCCAAAGCCCACAATGATTGGTAGGTCGGTGGCTGATTTGATGCGCTCGACCTCTGGCGCCACATCTGTGGCTTTTGCTGCTGCAGCCCCGGTAATACCATTGATGGATACGTAATAAACAAAGCCTGAAGTGTTGGTGAGTACTTTCGGCAAGCGTTTATTGTCGGTTGTTGGTGTGGCCAGGCGGATGAAGTTCAAGCCGGCCTTTTGGGCTGGAATGCACAGTTCATCATCTTCTTCTGGTGGTAAATCTACTACAATCATACCGTCGATACCGGCTATCTTGGCCTTATCCAAGAATTGTTCAACGCCATAGGAATAAATTGGATTGTAGTAGCCCATAAGTACAATAGGAGTGGTGCTGTCTACTAAGCGAAAATCTTGGACCATTTGCAAAGTCCTTTTGAGGCTCATACCCGCCTTAAGCGCACGTTGTCCTGCCAATTGAATGGAGGGTCCGTCGGCTATTGGATCTGTAAACGGTAGTCCCAGTTCAATGATATCTACGCCCGCTGCAGGTAGGCCCTTCACCACCGCAAGTGATGTGTCATAATTAGGATCACCGGCCATGACGTAAGTGACAAACGCTTTTTTACCAGCGGCTCTGAGTTCTGCAAATTTTGCGTCGATCCGTGTCATATCAAGCCCTTTAAATTTGTTACCTACTGACATGCCGCAAAGGCAAGCAGAGATCAATATACATCGATCAGACTTGAAGGGCTAATCTGTGGTATTCTACTTTGTATGAGCGGATGCGCAGTTATGCTTGCTCTAGCCCCTAGGCGCAGATAAGAGCGCAATTAGAAATTATGGAGTGCATCATGGGTTTTAGAATGGGTATCGTTGGCTTGCCAAATGTGGGGAAATCTACTTTGTTCAACGCTCTAACAAAAACAGCATCAGCCCAGGCTGCAAACTTCCCCTTTTGCACCATTGAACCGAATGTCGGTGAAGTTAACGTACCGGATGCCCGGTTAACTAATTTGGCTGATATAGCGAGTTCCGTAAATATAATACCAGCCCGTATGACGTTTGTGGACATCGCAGGTCTGGTCAAAGGTGCCAGCCAAGGCGAAGGACTAGGCAATCAGTTTTTGGCCAATATTAGAGAAACAGATGCAATCGCCCATGTAGTGCGCTGTTTTGAAGATGGCGACGTAGTGCATGTGTCCGATCATGTAGATCCTTTAGCAGATGCTGATACGATAGATACTGAGTTGATGCTGGCAGATATGGAAAGTGTTGAGAAGCGCTTGCAAAATGTTTTACGTAAGGTGCGGGGTGGGGACAAAGAGGCGGTTCAGCAAGAACGTTTGTTAAGGGCCGCCATGGAAGCACTGGAACAGGGCAATCCTGCACGCACTGTCAAGGTTGATGAAGATGACGAAAAACAGTGGAAAATGCTACAACTGCTTACAACAAAACCCATTCTATATGTTTGCAATGTGGGTGAGGTCGATGCAGCCAAGGGCAATGCGCATTCTGATGCTGTGGCTCAAATGGCCGCGGCACAAGGCAATAGTCATGTGATAATTTCCGCGCAGATCGAAGAAGAAATTAGCCAGCTGGAGGACGATGAAGCTGAAATGTTTCTGACGGAAATGGGTTTGGAAGAAGCTGGCTTAGATCGGTTAATTCGAGCTGGTTATAAGCTTTTGGCTCTTGAGACCTATTTTACGGTTGGGCCAAAAGAGGCGCGCGCTTGGACTATCAAAAACGGTACCTCTGCGCCGCAAGCCGCCGGTGTTATACACGGGGATTTCGAACGTGGCTTTATTCGTGCCGAAACTATAGCGTTTAAGGACTTTGTAGATTTGGGAGGGGAATCTCCAGCTAAAGAAGCAGGTAAAATGCGCTCTGAGGGCAAAACTTACATCGTACAGGATGGTGATGTGATGCACTTCTTATTCAATACTTAAAACACCTATCTATACGTTATGTAGGGAGTCGTTGTTGTGGCTATTAAACTAATTATCGATACAGATCCCGGAATCGACGACGCTATGGCGTTATTTTATGCAATTTCTGATCCTGGGATTGAGTTAATTGCTTTGACCACTGTTTTTGGCAACGTCACCACGACCCAGGCGACAAGAAATGCTTTATTTTTGTTAGAAACCGCTGGGATTGATATCCCAGTTTCTGAGGGCCTTCACAAACCTCGTGAACTTCTGGCTTATCCACCTAGCTCTCATGTGCATGGGACAGAGGGCTTTGGTAATCTGCTTATTGAGCAACCGAAGGGGCAGGCAGTTTCAGAATCTGCACCAGAATTCTTGGTGGAAATGGCCCGTGCGCACAAGGGCGAGTTAGTGGTCTGCCCAATTGGTCCCCTGACCAATATCGCTGCCGCACTGGATCTTGACCCAGAATTTTGCAATAATCTAAAACGTTTGGTTGTTATGGGTGGAAGTCTTAGGGCTGGTGGTAATATCACCCCGGTAGCCGAGGCTAATATTTATCATGATCCGCATGCGGCTGATTTTCTTTTTCGCCATGGCAGCAATATTACGCTCGTGGGGCTTGATGTAACCAACCGCGTAATTTGTTCTCGCGACTACTTTAGAAAACTGGCTGAGCAGAGTCCCATATTGGGCGGTATGGTTAACCAGATGGCTGATTTCTATATAGATTTCTATGAAACAGTGGGAAAATTTGAAGGCTGCGGCATGCATGACCCCTCGGCCTTGATAAACTGTGTAGCACCTGATCTGTTCGTGACCGAAGACCATAAGTTAAGCGTCATTTGTTGTGGAGAACAATCTGGAGAGACTATTTCAGATTCAAGTTCTGTGGGTGAAGCGGTTAAAGTCTGTGTTGGCGTAGACGCCGACGCGGTAAAGAAAAAGTTTTTTGAAAATGTTGCAAAACTAAAGTAAATCCTGCTTGTCCCCAGTGCAACTCCCCGCTAGACGGGTCGACGGAGACGTGGCCGAGTGGACGAAGGCGTCCCCCTGCTAAGGGGATAGGCCTGAAAGGGTCTCGTGGGTTCGAATCCCATCGTCTCTGCCACACCCCCTTTATTATCATATAAACCAGTTAAACAAGGGGTTTTGGTTGCTGCATCAAATAGGCTTCGTCACACGTTACGTTGCACACCGTAGCAAGCCACTATCTAGTCCTCGATTCGGTAATCAGCATGTTCACCACTTTGGATAGGCTGAGGTCTAATTCATTCTTAAGCTGATAGATGTATTCTCTGTTTATTGGTGTAAATTCTATGCGTGTCCTGTTGCGAGGGTCATCACTTATTTGATTACTGTCGGGTGTTGGTTCTTTAAGCTCTTTGGGCAACGAGCTTCGCTCCTTATCCATGATTAGTAAGCCTTTGAATTTGTTGTGATTGATATGTTCGCTGAGATGGTCTCCACATAAGGAGTTTTCATCTGGTAACAGTTGTTATGCAGCTTCCAGTACAACTTCACCTACAAGATTGGTGATTTCTTCTCAGGTGAGCCAGCAATCAGGTTTTTTGATGAGCATACTGAGATTTAGCGTTGTTTACGGAGCTAGTCTGGTAAAGATAATATCAGGTGAAATATCACCACGTCGTGAGGTTCTCAGGTGTCACTACGTCGCAAAGTTCTCTGGATAATTCCGCGACCGCGGAAACTTTAGGAAGATTTGAGTTTTTAGTAGTGTACTACGAATTTGTGAAAGGGAAACACCTAGCTATCTGGGTTTCATAAAAGGATCACCCAGCGCGTATTTATTATAATAATATAGCTGTAACATGCTCTCTAGTCGATCTGAGTATAGTAGGTCGGGCTACCCACACCATGAGATCAACGAGAGAGATCACAGGATATCGCCTGAGTTAATAGTCAAGGTAACGACACCAGCGACAGTAGGTTCAATAATTTTGGGACTTTTAAATCCGTAAGTAGTTGATTATAGTTGACATTGCATTTTTGTAATGCTACATTTAGTTATGGCTTAAGATGTTGTAACGTTAAAAGCCATTCGGCTTCGTACGTGCGGCGTTAGAAGCCAGTAGTAGCAAGTTATATATATTCACCGTCCTCCCGATGCGTGTTAATATATCCAGCAAACTACAAAAATTCCCGTCTGTGGTCGCTATCTCAGGTAATACTGGCATCTTTGCTTCGGCTTGGGGACTATACTAATAGACCATACTGGCGTTACTTATTATTGTGTGTTGTTAAATTTAATTAGTGCATGTCAATAAGATCGAATATCTTTGGTTGAGAAACTAACCTACATCAGTAGCTTTCACTTGTACTGCTTCAAATAGCAACTGCCAGAATCTGTATATCGTAGGAACCGATCGGTGCCCTTTATCCGAACCAAATAACTTCCCTCAACTAAAACAATGTTCTTTGGTAGGTGTTCTAAGCAAAGGTCTATGAGTTCTTGTTTGGGTATTGAAACCCTTTTTGGTTGGAGGCCATTTTCGTTTTCAGCAAAAACCTGAGTGGAAAATAACATTGCTAGGAGTGCTGAATGGGTTAGTAAAAGCCTCATATGAGATACTCCAATTTATTATTAAACCGATAACGAATTTATGGTAACCTAGGGTCAAGAGTTATTAAAAGTAAGCCACTATGTTTTAAATGTGGGCCGGTGACGGGCCGAGGTGCTTCATTCCCATATGAATTCAAGGGACCTTATGACGTCGTCATAGGTGTTCGTATAGCTTAATTGGTCTGGGTGATAACGGGAGTTCAATTGTGGCTTATAAATTTGGGGCGCGTGTGGCTTTTATATTGGCGCTGGCGGGACAGGCTTCAGTACTGCCTAATTGTATGAAGTGGAGGGACTAACCGCCCCAAACTGTTCTTTCGTATTATTCTATTCCAATGGAGCTAATTTTACTACTAATCGCTACTTTAGGCGAAAAGATAACTTGATTAAGGAGCAAAGCCGGAAAACCTAAATTAGGTTCGACGCATATTACGAAACATCGAAAACGAGTAGATCAGAAGTGCCGCCCATATCATTGGAAAAGCTATCGTGCGGGCTTGGCCAAGCTCTTCATTAAAAACAAAAACTGCTACCAAGAATATTAATGTTGGGGCAATGTATTGCATCATTGCAATGGTCGTCAGCTGCAGGCCCTTTGCGCCATTGGCATAGAGTAATAACGGTACCGCTGTAATAAGTCCACAGCCCAACAGCAACCAAGTGTTGTGTGTCATATTCAGATCAAAATGATTTTGGTCCTGCGAGATGAGCCATGCAACATAAGCAAGTGCGGGAACAAACAGGATGAGTACCTCCAGTAAAAATCCCTGATTTGGACCAATCGGCAGCTGTTTTTTACACAATGCATACAAACCCCACGTAACCGTCAGTCCAATTGATACCCATGGAACTGATCCGTTTGAGACAGCCAGATAAACCACAGCAGCAGCAGCCAGGGCAATCGCAGACATTTGAGAACGCGTCATTGACTCGCGCAAAAAAATCGCGCCAAGGCCGACACTGAACAACGGATTTATATAATACCCAAGGGCTGCGTCGAGTGTACGATCTGTCGAAATCGCCCAGACATAAATGCCCCAGTTGATCGAGATCAATGACGCAGTCAAGCAACCCATTGCAAGCGTTTTAGGGTTCAAAATAGCGGCACGAACATCTTTAGTACGACCCATATATATTAGTAAGATACCTGCAATCGGTACAGACCAAATCACACGATGCGCGACGATTTCTGCGGATGGAAAGTGCGCCAACATCTTCATATAAATTGGTAAAAACCCCCAAAGAAAATAGGCGGCAAAAGCAAAACTAAAGCCAGACAAGGTATCGCCACTGGTCGGCATGGTGGGCTTTTGCATGAATGCTCCGGTGCTGGGGCTGTCAGAGGCAGCAGAGCTACACAATTTCCTCCAGCGATGACTGTATCGTAATAACAACATATTGAAAATAATCAAACAAAAACAAAATTAGGAAGAAAACTAATACTAACCGACCCCTTATACGTTGTGCATGCACAGCCGCTACCGCGGTATCTCTGTTTGCCTACACTTAGGACAGATGTATCTTTCTCGTACAGTCCTATGTAGCGTCGTCGCCTCTAACCACAGTGATTATGTTATCCACTTCAAGCATTAAATTGTGCAGATAAAACCTATAAATAATATTTAGGTGGTGGTCAGAGATCAAATTAAGTTGGGTCATAATGGCTTTAATAATTATTGGTTTGTCTCACTGCTTTGATGAGTTTGTCCCAATAAATTTTGGGTACAATTGAGAACCATCCTTGTTGTTGTTACGCTTGGGGAGCGCTTTATCCCATGGATTTTTTTATCGCATCATGGCCCTTTCTTTATATGTAAGCTATAAAGAATTTTTGTTATTTTTAAAAAGTAAAAGGGTACTAAGATGTTTATTAGATGTGCATTTTTTAAAGGTAAAATTAAGTCAGGAATGGAAAACGCTTTTCACGCTTATTGGCGAGAAAATCTTGTCCCACTTTGGAGTGCCTTTCCGCAGTTGTTGGAGTTACGTGTATTGAATGAAGTGGAAAGTGACGACACTGAGAACCCTTTTCCTCTCGTACTTGTGATGAAGTTTGCTACTCGTAATGATATTAAGGAAGCTCTTGCCTCTTCGGT
>Ga0308015_10000922_pt1 | contig 12659 bp, 16 predicted proteins | sample Neamet231_FD_203128 | JGI IMG/M metagenome (GOLD analysis project Ga0308015, IMG submission 203128) | Marine microbial communities from water near the shore, Antarctic Ocean - #231 | ecosystem: Environmental > Aquatic > Marine > Unclassified | place: Southern Ocean | collected 2014-07-28
AGGCTGCTATTATTGGTTTAAGTTTAGCTAAAAAAACTAAAATTACGGATTCGATCAAAACTCTTAAACAAACTTTAGATTTTATTCAAGCTAACTAAACTTTTCGTGTCATTTTTTGAATTATAATGGCCGATATTATTGTAAAAAAAGCTCCTATAAAGTTTAACCATAAATAACCTACTGTGCTTAAAAAGTATATCAAAAATATAAGAGTTTGAGAAATACAAGCTGAATAAAAAACCGCATTTCCCTTAACTTTTTTAATAAAGAACGCAACTAAAAATATTCCTAAAATTGTCCCGTAAAATATTGAACCAATAAGATTTACTAATTGAATTAAATTTTCGAATAAAGTTCCGAAACTTGCAAAAATTATAGCAATAATTCCCCACATAATAGTGAACCATTTAGATGCCTTTAAGTAATGTGTTTCACTTTTAATTTCTTTGTGATTTCTTTTATAGAGATCTATTACTGTTGTAGTAGATAGTGCGTTTAATTCCGAAGCAGTAGATGACATAGCAGCACTTAATATAACAGCTAGAAGTAAGCCTATGATACCTTTTGGCAAAAAGTTTAAAATAAAATAAATAAATACATAATCTTTATCATTGGGTTCTAAGTCTGAATTTTTTTCAGTTATTATTTTTTTAATATTATTTCTGCTTGTTTTCTCTAAGAATTGTAATTCAATAATTTTATTTTTAATTTGAAGTGTATTATTCCCATCACTTTTTGATTTCACATAACTATATTGTAATTTCTTTTTATCATTTTTAATTTTTAAATAACTCTCTTTTTGAGTTAGGTAATAAGGATCTTTACTTTGCTCTAAATAATCAACAACTTGAGGATTGAAATTAATTGGAGCTGGATTAAATTCGAAAAAAACAAAAACCATTACACCAACTAATAGAATAAAAAATTGCATAGGAATTTTTAGTACTGCATTAAACATCAAACCTAATTGACTCTCTCTAACAGATTTTCCGGAGAGGTACCTTTGGACCTGACTCTGATCGGTTCCAAAATATGAAAGAGCTAAAAATAATCCTCCAGTAATACCACTCCAAAATGTATACCTTTCATTAATATCAAATGAAAAATCTAAAACTTTCATTTTACCTCCAATTCCAGCTATATCAATAGCATTATAAAAATTAATATTATCAGGTAAAGAGTTTAATATTATAAAAAATGCAATAAACATTCCACTCATAATTACAAACATTTGTTGTTTTTGAGTAATACTTACAGCTTTAGTTCCTCCACTTACTGTGTAAATAATTACTAAAATTCCAATCGTTACATTTAATAATTTTAAATCCCAGCCTAAAATTGTAGAGAGTATAATTGCAGGTGCGAATATTGTTATTCCAGCAGCTAACCCCCTTTGAATTAAAAACAGTAATGCTGCTAGAGTTCTTGTTTTGAGATCAAAACGTTGTTCTAAAAACTCATAAGCCGTATAAACTTTTAGTTTATGATATATGGGTATGAAAACCATGCAAATTATAATCATCGCTAATGGCAGTCCAAAGTAAAACTGAACAAATCCCATTCCATCATGAAATGCCTGACCAGGTGTAGATAAAAAGGTAATAGCACTTGCTTGGGTAGCCATAACAGATAATCCAATGGTCCACCAATTAGAAGAATTACCACCTCTTAGATGATCTTTTAAAGAATTGAACTTCCTTGTTTTAATTACACCATATGACACTATGAAAATCAAAGTTCCACAAAGTATAAACCAATCAATTTCAGCCATTATTTACGAGAATTTGAATGTTAGTAACCAAAAACAAAAGACATAAATAATGTTAGCAATAATAATAATAGTATATGATTTATCCCACTTAAACATTTCTTATAATTTCATTTTATTAATTGTTTTACAAAATAAGCTAGTTGGAAATCCTAAAACATTATTATAACAGCCCTCTATCTTAGACACTCCTAAATGTCCAATATAGTCTTGTATGCCGTAACTCCCAGCTCTATCCAATACATCATAATTGCTAGTGTAATATGTTATATCATCGTCGCTTAATTCATTGAAATATACTTTAGTTGTTTCACTAATTATTTTTTGAATTTTATTAGTTGAAATACAAACTGATGAAATGACTTCGTGAGAATTATTTCTTAACAATTTTATCATTTTAATAGCTTCATTTTTATTCTTTGGTTTCTCCAGAGGACAACTGTTAAACCAGACAATTGTGTCGGCAGTGATTAATAGTTCGTTTTGTTTTAAAAATTTTTTCAAATGATCAGATTTTTTTATTGCTAAATAATCTGTGATTTCATGTTTCATTAATTCTTTTGGATAAGATTCGTCAATTTCTTGAGAAATGAGTTTGAAATCAATATTAAGCCCATTTAACAATTCATGTCTTCTTTTAGATCCAGAAGCTAGTAAAACATTGTATTTTTCTAATTTTTTAAAAAACATTAGTTTTATATATTCTGATGGGATTCTTTAAACATCCATTTTCCTTGGGTTTTTAAAACTTGCTCAATAATATCTCTTACACATCCATTTCCACCCTTATGACTGGACACGTAGTCACATATATTTCTGACTTCAGGACACGCATCACTGGGGCAGATTTTTAATCCTACAAGATTCATAGGGTTTATATCAGGTAAGTCATCACCCATATACATTGTTTCTTCTAACAGAAGATTGTTAGTTTTAGTATAATTCATTAGGTCTTTAGATTTATTTGTAGAACCTAAAAAAATGTTTTCAACTCCTAATCTATTTAACCTTGCGCGAATCCCTTCATTATTGGCTCCTGAAATAATCGCAATATTGTATCCAATTTCAGTAGCCAATTTTATTACAATTCCGTCTTTAGTATTGAAGCACCTAGATTCTTCGCCTTTAGAATCAACTATAATTAAACCATCGGTGAATACTCCGTCAACATCAAATATGAAATTTTTTATTTTATGTAACTTTTCTTTATAATTCATAATTTGATTTTATTATTTCTTCAGTTATTTTATTGTAGACATCAAAGTACTTAGTTTCTTTTAATAAATTTAAGTGTTTTTCAATTGTTATTTTATCATTTCTTTTTGCTGGACCAGTTTGAACTTCTTTGAACTTTAAATACTGAGTTTTTTTAAATGTTTCTAGAACTAAAGGTTTTAAAATACTAGGGTCAATATTGTTGTTTTTTAAAATTTCTTCGGCAATTACATTCATATGGTTAGTGAAGTTGTTTGCAAAAACTGCTGAAATATGTATTAATAACCTTTGTTTGCTATTACATTCAATCACTTTGTTTGAAAAAATATCACTAATTTTTTTAACTCTGCATAACTCAATACTTGAATTTGCTTCAATTATTAATGGAATATACTTGAAGTCAATTAAACTATTTACAGTAAATGTTTGGAGCGGGTATAATACCCCATATTTTTTATGCCTTGATAAGCAGCTCATTTCTATAGAACCAGATGTATGAATAACTATACTTTTTTCATTTACATTTAATTTATTACTAATTAAGTCAATAGCATCATCTGAAACACAAATCAGATATATATCAGCAATTTTAATTTTATTAATATCGTTAGAATATGAAATAGATTTATTAAAATATTTTGGAATACTTTTTTTTCTTCCACAAATTTCTATTAAACGAATACCGTTTCTGTTTAAAATCACTTCGCTGAAATGATAAGATACACTTCCTGTTCCAATAATTGTGACATTTATCATGTTGTAAAAATACAAATAATGTATTATGATGAAGAACTAGATTTTTTTATTATTTTTGCAGAAAAATTTATAAAATGACTAATAGAACTTTTACAATGATAAAGCCTGATGCTGTTGAAAACGGACATATAGGTTCAATTCTCGAAAAAATCAATTCATCAGGTTTTAAAATAATTGCTATGAAATTCACTAAACTAAGTTTAGAAAAAGCTGAAAATTTTTATGAAGTCCATAGTGATCGTCCATTTTTTAATGAATTAGTTACTTTTATGAGTAGAGGACCAATTGTTGCTGCTATTTTAGAAAAGAATAATGCAGTGGAAGATTTTAGATTATTAATTGGATCTACAAACCCGTCTGATGCTAAAGAGGGTACTATAAGGAACCTGTTTGCTACATCTATGGGAGAAAATGCAGTTCATGGATCAGATAGTGATGAAAATGCTATGATTGAAGGAGCTTTTCATTTTTCAAATGAAGAGATTTTATCTTAAAACTACTTTAGTTATAATTTCACTTCCTATTTCTTTATTCAAAAGTTCAACTATCTTTTGTTTTCCATAACTAAGTTCTTGTCTTAGGACTGAGGATGATATATTAACATATAATGTTTTGTTTTTTAGAACAACTTCATTGGTGTAAGAGTTTACATTAGTTCCCATTGTTTCCTCCCACAATTTTTGAATTTTTACATTATTTAATCCAGAATTTAGTGTGTTTGACCCTGAAATCATATTATCTAAAATCGTCTTAATACTTTTAGACTTAAAATTTCTTTTCATAGTTTAAACATTTTATATGAAGAATCAATTTCTTTTATTATATTTTCAGTTCTTTCATAATCAGTATCAGAGATGAATATCTGCCCAAATTCGTCATTATTTACTAACTGTATAAGTTGCTTCACTCTATTATTGTCCAGTTTGTCAAAAATATCATCTAAAAGAAGTATTGGGGGCGAGTTTAATTCAGCTTTTAAATAATCAAATTGGGCTAGCTTTAATGCTATTAAAAAAGATTTTTGTTGGCCTTGACTTCCGAATTTTTTTACAGGAAAATCATCTATTTCAAAAATTAAATCATCTTTATGTGTTCCACAACTTGTGTATTGAACAATTCTATCTTTTTCTAAACTATTATTTAATAAAAAAATTAATGATTCATGATTAAGCTGACTGTCATAAGTTATATTAACAGATTCCTTGTTTTGACTAATTGAGTTATATCTTTTTATAAAAACCGGAACGAAATTTTTTAAAAACTCTAATCTAGTTTTGTGTATTGGAATACTAAGTTCAGAAAGTTGATTGTCATAAACTTTAAGAATGTCAATATCAAAAGTTTGTTTTTTTCTAAAAAACTTCAATAATGCATTTCTTTGAAATAGTATTTTCTGATAAGTAATTATAAGATTTAGGTAAGTTTTATTGTTTTGGGAAATAACGTTATCAATAAATTTTCTTCTATTTGAACTACCTTCTTGAATTAAATCTCTATCATAAGGTGAAATCATTACAACAGGGATTAATCCAATATGATCTGAAAACCTTTTGTAGATCTTATTGTTTCTTTTTAATGTTTTCTTTTGACCCTTTTTTAAGCTACATATAATATTTTCAACTTTATTTCCTTTATTAAAATCGCCTTCAATTAGCATAAATTCAGCATTATGATTTACTGTCTGAGAACTTACTGAATGAAAATAGCTTTTGCTCATCGCTAAATGGTAAATAGAATCTAGAATATTAGTTTTCCCAACCCCATTGTTTCCTACAAAACAGTTTATTTTAGTGTCAAGAATAAAATCATTTGATAAAATATTTTTATAATTTATCAATGATAATTTATTAAGAATTAAAGATTTCATTATTAATTTTAAGTCAAATTATACAACCATATGCAAATTATATAAAAATAATTAGTTTTTTCTCTTAAATCATTGGAATAAAATTTTATTTTTACCGAACTAATAATAATTAATCATGGCAACTTATAATAAAAAAGGATTTAAATCTAAATCAAAAAAATTAGATTCAAATAAAAACGAAAGTACAACAGCTGAGGTTTTTGAAACATTAGACCAAAGTGCATCTAGAACAGAGCAAGTCGTTTCTAAATATCAAAACTATATTATTGGTTTTGTTGGAATCACTGTCACTGTAGTCTTAGGATTTTTGGGTTATTCAAAACTGATTGTTGAGCCAATGTCTAATGAAGCAAATAACGAACTTTTTACAGCGCAAAATTATTTTAGCCAAGCTTTAATTAGCTCAGAAAAAAGTGACTCTTTATTTTTATTGTCTCTTAATGGAGCAGATGGTAAGTATGGTTTTTTAGATATAATAAGTAATTACTCTGGAACTGATGCCGCAGATATTTCTGTTTATAGTGCAGGTATGGCATATTATCATTTAAATGATTTTAAAAATTCGATAGAGTATTTAAAAGATTTTGATAGCGATGATGAAATTTTAAAAGCTTTAGCGATAGGATCTATTGGAGATTCATTTGCTGAGCTTGATCAATTGGATGATGCTTTAGATTCTTATAGCTCTGCCGCAAACTCTAGTTCAAATGATTTTACCACTCCAAAATTTTTATTAAAAGCAGGTAATATTGCAACTTTACTAGGGAATAAAAAAGTAGCTTTGAAGTATTATGAATCAATCAAAGTAGATTACCCTAAATCTGCAGAATCATTTTTGATAGATATTCAAATAGAAAAAAATTCTTTATAAATTAACCATGTCATCAGCTTTCAATAATCTAAATAATATTGATTTAAGTAAAATACCTGATGCTACTAATTTAAAATTTGGAATTGCTATTTCAAAATGGAATAAAGAAATTACAGACAATTTACTTAACGGATGTGTCGATCTTCTTAAATCTAAAGGAGTTTTAGATGAAAATATTATTATATCTCATGTGCCTGGAAGTTTTGAGCTTATTTATGCTTCTAAAAAATTACAATTACAAGACGTTAATTCTGTGATTGCAATTGGTAATATAATCAGGGGAGAGACTATGCATTTTGATTTTATATGTAATGCAACTTCTATTGGCATTAAAGACTTAAATATATCTGGTAAATGTCCTGTAATATTTTGTGTTTTAACCGATGATAATATCCAACAATCTATCGATAGGAGTGGGGGTAAATACGGAAATAAAGGGTCTGAAGCTGCGATAGCGGCTATTGAAATGGCTCTTATTTAAAATACTTTCTTGGAACAAGTAGCATTCCAAAACATTCACCTTTTTCTTTTCCTATATGTTTGTGATGAATCTTATGTGCTCTTCTTAGTCCTTTAGCATATTTATTATCAATATTTCTTAATATTTTAATTCTTTGATGAATAAAAATATCATGAACTGTGAAGTACGCAACACCATATAGAAAAATACCTATGCCAATTGGAAGGCCATACCAAAAGTCTAACTCTCCCCATAACACTACAAAGAATATACTTATCGCAGCATATTTAACTCCGAAAAGATCATTTCTTTCAAACTTAGAATTATGATCTTTTTTGTGGTGATCTTTATGAAGATACCAAAGAAAACCGTGCATTATATATTTATGTGAAAACCATGCCATGAATTCCATTAAGCAAAATGTAAGTATTAAAGTCGAGATCCATAAAAAAGTATTCATTTTATAATATATTTAACCTGTATCTAACATAAGATCTAGCTAGAACATTAATTTTTTGATAATTAGGCACCCTTATTCTACTGTTTTTTATTTTCAAAGGATCAGTCTTTCTCAATTTATTGAGAAGTTTTAAATAATATTTATATGCTGTATATACTCCAAATCTTGCTGAAGATGGTAGCAATAATATTCCTTTTAAAGCATTTGTAAAGTCTTTATCAATTTCATTTAAAATAAACTGTTTTGATTTTTCATCAAACTTATCAATGTTTAAATTAGGGAAATACGATCTATTAAGACTTTCATGGTCTGCTTTAAGGTCTCTTAGGAAATTAACTTTTTGGAATGCTGATCCTAGAGACATAGCGTATGGTTTTAATTGATTGAATTTATCTTGATCTCCACTTACAAAAACTTTAAGACACATAAGACCTACTACATCGGCAGATCCATAAATATACTCATCAAATTCTTGCTTGTTTAAATATACTTTTTTGTCTAAATCCCATCTCATGCTTTTTAAAAAACTATTTACTAATTTAATATCGATATCGTATTTTAATAATGTTTTTTGAAAAGAATTTAAAATTGGGTTTAAACTTATTTTGTTAGTTATTGAATATCTTAATTCTTTCTCAAAATTATTAAGTAACTCTTCTTTATTATAGTCGTGAAAACTATCAACTATCTCATCAGCAAATCTAACAAAGCCATAGATATTATAAATATCTTGTCTAATAGAAGTTGATAACATTCTAGTGGCTAGTGAAAAGGATGTACTGTAAGACTCAGTTACAGTCTTAGAGCACATTTCAGAAACCTCATCAAATATTTTTTTCATTTTTTATAATTAAGTCAGCTACCAGTTTTCCAGAAACAATTGCTGGTGGAACTCCCGGACCAGGGACAGTTAATTGACCGCTAAAGTACAAATTTTTAACTTTTCTACTTCTTAATTTAGGCCTTAAAAAGGCAGTTTGCATTAATGTATTAGCTAAGCCGTAAGCATTTCCTCCATAGGAATTATATTCTTTTTCAAAATCATTAACACAAAAACTTTTTTTAAATATAATATGTTTTTTTAATTTTTCACCTGTTAACTTTTCTAGTCTTTCTATTATAATATCAAAATATTTATTTCTTATATCTTCATTATCTTCTAAGTTTGTTGCAATTGGAATCAAAAAAAATCCATTTTCACAATCTTTTGGTGCTGTATTGGGATTTGTAATTGAAGTAAAGTTTGCGTAAAAAAGAGGATCTTTTGTCCACTTAGGATGATCATAAATATCTTGCGCATGTTTTTCAAAGTCTGTATCAAAGAATAGATTGTGATGTGCTACGTTTGGAACTTTTTTATTGAATCCGACATAAAATAAAAGGGAAGAAGGAGCCCAAGTTTTTTTAGACCAGTATTTGTCAGAGTATTGCCTGTATTTTTGATCTAAAAGACTTTCAGTATGAGCATAATCCGCTCCAGAAATAATTAAACTACAATCATGTTTTATTCCATTAATTGCAATTGCATTAACTTCATTATTTGTAACCTCAATTGAATCTACATTAGAATTTATTAAAAATTTAACCCCTAATGATTCTCCGAGTTTTATCATTGAGCTAACTACATCAAAAAAACCATTTTTTGGTTGCCATGTTCCTAATCCAAAATCTGCATAATTCATAAAGCTATAGAATGCAGGAGTGTTTGAAGCTTTTGCTCCTAAGAATAAAACAGGGAATTCAAGTATTGCTTTTAGCCTATGACTTTTGAAACCTTTTCTGACTTCTCTTCTAATATTACTTATAAATGATTTTACTTTAAAAATGGTTTTCTTAGTAATAAGCTCCAAAGGAGAAATTCCTGGCATTTTATATAACATATCTTTCACTGCTATATCATAATTGTTTTTGGCTTCGTCCATGAACTTTTGTAATTGAACAGAACTCCCTTTTTCTTCTTTTTCAAATATTTCTTTAATTTTGTCTAAGGAGTCTTCAATAGAAATAGAGTCATTTTTTCCAAAGAATACCTTATAAGCTGGATTTAATTTCTCTAATTCATAGAAATCAGATCTACTTTTATTGAAATCTTCGAAAAACCTATCAAATACATCTGGCATCCAATACCAACTTGGACCCATATCAAATGTAAATCCATCTTTTTTGAATTGTCTTGCTCTTCCTCCTAGTGAACTATTTTTTTCTATAACTGTAACGTTATAGCCGACTTTAGCTAAGTAACAAGAAGCGGATAATGATGAAAATCCAGATCCAATGATGAAAACATTTTTATTCATTATGTATGTTTAAGACAAAAACAGTGTGCGCACGAGAGGATTTGAACCTCCACGGGATATTATTCCCACTAGGCCCTCAACCTAGCGCGTCTACCAATTCCGCCACGTGCGCAGAACTATAAAGTGACCTGGCTGGGGCTCGAACCCAGGACCCTCTCCTTAAAAGGGAGATGCTCTACCAGCTGAGCTACCAGGTCTTAGTGATTTGGCTGGGGTTCGAACCCAGGACCCTCTCCTTAAAAGGGAGATGCTCTACCAGCTGAGCTACCAAATCTTAATTAGATTTTTAATGGCTGCAAATATAGGTTCAATAAATTTATTAATCAAAGAGAATTTCTTATAAATTTGTTGAATTATATATATTTATTTTGGAAAAACATTCTCTTACTATTAACTCTCACATAATACTTATAGGATACATGGGTTGTGGAAAGTCATCCGTAGCAAAATACATTGCTAATTTTGCAGACTTAAAGCATATTGACCTTGATGAATATATAGTAAATAAAGAGAGTAGAAGCATCTCAGATATCTTTAATTTACGTGGTGAATTAGAATTTAGAAAAATTGAACGTGCTTATTTAATAGAATTGCTAAACTCTAGAGAAAAATTAATTTTATCATTGGGTGGTGGAACTCCCTGTTATTATGATAATATTAATTTAATATTAAACTCCACTAAGAATGTGTGTTTCATAAATACTCCTAATAATGTTTTATCTAAAAGATTATTTAAAGAAAAATCAAAAAGACCTCTTTTAAACTCAATTGATTCAGAAAATAAAATGTTAGAATATGTATCTAAACATCTTTTTGAAAGAATGCCTTTTTATAACAAGGCATGTTTTAAAATAAATTCTAAAGAAAAAAATATTTCAGAAATATCAAGAGAAATTTTAAAAATGATTAGTCTATAAAAGCGTGAGAGTTTTTGTTTCCAAATACTACAGTCACATTTTCTTTAATTGATGTTGAAAGTGAAATTCCTTTAAAATCAATCTTGATTGGAAATTTTTTATGGTTTCTGTCAATTAAAACTGCAGTATTAAAGTTGGATAAAGGAACATCTAATAAATACTTAACACAATGTATTAAAGTCCTGCCAGAGTTTAAGACATCGTCAATTAAAACTATTGATTTGTCTTTAAGTTCTATTAAATCACAATTTAGTTCAATAGGATTTAATGGTTTTTTTTTGTTAATTTTTATAGAAAATAATTGAACTTTATATTTCGATATTTTTTTTAATTCCTTTTCTATTAGTTCAGATAATATAAATCCATTTTTTAACACCCCAATTAAAATAACCTCCTTGTTGTTTATGTTTTTTTCATGTATTTGAAAGGAAATTCTTTTGACAATTTTATCAATACGATCTTGATCTAATATTTTATGTTTTAAATTCAAAATTAATTATTGTTATACATAAAGGTAATTATTCATTTAGATAATCTTGTATATCTCTTCTCTCTTTTTTAGTTGGTTTCCCTTTAAATTTAAAATTATTTTTATTATTTAGTAAAGTTTCTTTTTTTTCTAACTCTACTTTTGGAGTAATATTTAAAATATATAAGTCAACTATTTTAGCACCAACTCTTGAAGGAGGTAGATCTGTTATTTTAAACTGATTTAAAATTTGATTTTTTTTAACAAATATAATCGTGTTTGGAAAAACTTCATAAGATGGTTTTATGGAATTTGAATCTATTTTTACATGTCCTTTTTTGCAAGCATTACTAGCGATTGTTCGGGTCTTGTATATTCTAGAATACCATAAAAATTTGTCGATTCTCATTTAATAATTATATATATATTATATATATCAAAAATATAAGAAAATTGTATCTTGCAGCAAATTTTATATAATTTATGAGAAATTTTTTCAAATTTATTTTTTTTAATTTCTTTTTAATCTTAGTTGTTTATTCATGTAAAAAGGACGACTCCTCTATTGAAGATGTTCCTTTAAAAGATATTGCAACACAATATGTTATAGAAAATGATTCTATTATAGAGTTTCTTCAGACTCATTTTTATAATTATGAAGACTTCGAAAACTTATCAAATACTAGTACTATAGAATTAATGATTGATACAATTTCCGGAGATAACAGTGACAAAATTCCTCTATTTAATCAAGTATCAACTATTAGTATTGATATTGAAGGGGATGACGAAGTGATTACTGCACACAACATGTATTATATTATTAACAGAGAAGGATCTGGAAACACTCCTACGGTTGCGGATTCTGTTTTTGTAGCTTATAAGGGATTAACTCTTGGTAATGATACTTTTGATTTTAGAAAGAGCCCTATTTGGCTCGATAACACATCCGTAGTTAGAGGTTTTAAAGAATTTACTGCCATGCTTAAAAGAGGAGATATTTCTATTAATAATGATGGAACTTATTTATTGAGTAATTATGGTATTGGGACAGTCATTATGCCATCTGCTTTAGGATATTTTAATAATGGTACAGGATTAATTTCCGCATACTCTCCCTTAATTTTTCAAATAAACTTATCTACTTATAATACTACTGATCATGATTATGATGGAATTAACTCAATAGATGAGGATTTAAATGGTAATCACGTCTTTAGTGACGATGATACAGATCAGGACAATTTACCTAATTATAGAGACTCTGATGATGATGGTGATGGTATTTTAACTATTAATGAGTATGATGAAAATGATGATGGGATTGTAGATGATTCAGATGGAGACGGTATTCCGGATTATCTGGACAACGATAACGAGTAGACCCTAGAGGTAAAAAGATACTGCAAGTAAATATAATCTACCCTCAGAAGTTATAAATTGATTTTTTAATCCACCAGTATTTTCCATATACTTCACCTCGTTTTTTTCAAAACCTCTTTCTGCTCTTAGATCTATTTCAAAGTTTGAAAACTTAATCCCTATTCCATATTGTAAACCAACCCTATAATCATTCTTT
>Ga0308015_10000924_pt1 | contig 12654 bp, 9 predicted proteins | sample Neamet231_FD_203128 | JGI IMG/M metagenome (GOLD analysis project Ga0308015, IMG submission 203128) | Marine microbial communities from water near the shore, Antarctic Ocean - #231 | ecosystem: Environmental > Aquatic > Marine > Unclassified | place: Southern Ocean | collected 2014-07-28
ACGTTTCGTTCCTCGATTCTGGCGACCCGGTGAAGCCTGGGCCGCCTGAATCGAGGAACGAAACGTTCACCGTGCATGCCACGAAGCTGAAGTCTTACGAGAAGTGCACCGCGACGGGAGCGCCGGCACAGTGGACGGTCACGCGCGAAGTCACGTACCTGGACGGCACCGCCACCGGCCGCTGCCAGATCAAGCTGCTGGAGGGAGGCAATGTAATCGGCAAGCGAACGCTCGGAACCTTCGAGCATAACTGCACAGTGATGACGCAGATTACGATTGCGGCGGACACGAACGGCGACGCGCAGTGCCTCGGCTGCCGCTGCTGCAACAGCTGCGTGCCGGCGGCACTCTGCCTGCCGCCGTGAGCTCAACGCTCAGATAAAAATATGTTCACTGAATTCAACAACACCGCATCGCCAGCACTCAAGACGGCAACTCCCGCGCCACCAGCCACTCCGCGTGCCCCTGCTGCACCGGCTGCGGCGCTTGCGGCGGCGGAGAGGGCGTCGCCGCCTCCGCTCGCCTGGACGCAATCGCCGGCGACTCCAGCAGCGCGAGCCTCGCCTCGAACTGCCGCGCGATGCCGTCAATCCGCTCGTCGGTCACCCGCTGCTGCCGCTCCTGCGTCTGCTTCAACCCCAGCAGCTCCGCGTCCACCTTGGCAGCGCGCTGCGCAGCGATGCTCTCCATCTCTGTCCCAAACTGTCTAATCCGCTCATGCATCTCGCCGTCGTCCGGCGCGCCGCCCCACCGCGAATCGGCGGCGCCCAGCTCCTCGCGCAGCTGCTGGACCGCGACCCGCATCTCTTGCTCGAACTGCCTCTCCTCGTGCGCCACCTCCGCCACCTTTTGCTCCACGCCGTGCACGTCCGACCCGCCGCCGCTGCCGCCCATCGACCGCCGCGCTTTGTTTCCGCGGTGCGCCGCCTGGATCTTCGTCGCCGCCACCTCCTCCTCCTTGCCCGCGCGCCTGCTGTGCACGGCGCTCTGTGCGCCAATCTCGAAGTGGCGCTGCTGCCGCTTCTTCGGCTTGGCCGCCTCGGCCAGCCGTGCCATGACGTCGCGCGTCGCCTCCACCTCCGCGCGCAGCCCGTCCAGCTCCTCGCGGTGCGCGTCCTCCAGCGCGAAAAACGCCGCCTTGAGCGCCGCCAGCTGCTCGTACAGCTCGTTCAGCGACTCGCCGTGCTGCGCGTCCAGCTGCAGGCTCGAGTTCGCGTCCTCAAGCAGGTGCCCCACCGTCTCCTGCAGCTGCGCCAGCTTCTTCGACGCGCCCTTGCCCGCCCCCCGCCGCGCCGCCTGCCGCGGCTGCAGCGGCACCGGCGGGCGCGCCAGCTGGCGCACCAGCTCGCCGTCGTCGTCGGCCGCGGCGCCGAAGCCGGCCGGCGGCGGCAGCGGCGGCGAGTCCGGCCGCGGCAGCTTCGACGCCACGCGGTGCGGCAGCCCGCCGAAGCCCAGCAAGGGAGCGTTGCGGTTCGAGCTGGTGTGGAACGTGGGGCGCGCGACGCCGGTGCCCCACGCGGACATCGTAGCGTTAGTGTAGGTACTCCTATGGAGTAGGTAGAGCTCCTATGCAGCGTCCTGAGTGCCCGTTCGTGCCAACTTCGCGTCCGCGTTTTGTGCGAGCGCTGTTCCTCTTTTTTGCAGCAGAGATCTACCGGCTGAGGCAGCACAGGCACATACCCTGCGCAGTGACGTACCCGGCAAGCCCCCCAGATGTAGAGAACACAAATGACATGCATGGCGTCCGATCGCGAGGGGGGACTGAGGTAGGACACACGCAGTGGCAGCAGCACAGCAGCAGCAGCAGCAGCAGCGGCAGCAGCTTACCACTGGCCACGAAGGCCACGAAGTCCCGCCTGAGCAAGGGGCCGGGGATGGGGCGCGGCTTCCTGGTGCCGCGCTCGGAGGCGGGGCCCGCGGCGCCGCCCTTCACCGGGCTGCCGCGCGCGGAGAAGACGCGGCCGGCCGCGGAGTTCGAGGCGGAGGCGCAGAAGTACCTGGCGCGGCAGCCGCGCGCGGCCCCGGCGGGGCCCGCTGGGAGCTCAACGCTGCCGGCGGGCGAGGTCGAGTTCCTGACGCTGGACTTCCCGCGGGTGGCGGGGACCATCGGGGACTCATGGGCTGGAGCTTGGCGGCATCCGCGAGTCCCAGGCGAGCGCCGACGCGACGTGGGCGTTGGTGCTGGAGCGGCGCACCGTGGACGGCGAGGAGTGGCTCGGGGCGTACTTGCGCCTGCTGGCCGGCGCGAGCGTGTGCGCGGAGCTGATGGTGGGCGTGAGCACCGCCACGGCTTCCGATCAGGAGCGAGGAGCACGCGAGGAGCACCCGACGTGCGAAGAGTGCTCCTCAGAGCACCCGACGTGCGAAGAGTGCTCCTCAGAGCACCACTCCGCCAAAATGCTGTTCGAGACGGAGCCGCGCCAGCCGCTGCGCATCGTCGGGCGAGGCGGCCGGCTGGTGTTCGATGGGCTCGGCGACGAGCGGACGGACGCGTCGCGCGGCTTCGCCAAGTTCATGCGATGGGAACAAGGCCAAGCCGAAGTCCTCAGCGGCGCGGATCCAGCAAGACGCGGTGCACCTGGCCCGCAAAAAAGAGCTGCATCTCTAGCTCGAAGCCCACGATGTCGCGCGCGATACGCGCTCCGACCTCGCGGTTCAGCAGAAAGCTGCGATCGAGAAGCAAGAGCGCGCCTTCGGCAAGCTGGCGCACCTGACGACGCTGCTGCGCGATCAGATGCGCCTGAAGGAGCGGCAGCAGCGCACCGAGTTCGGCCGCGCCTTCCGGCTCGAGACCAAGAAGAGCCACGCCCAGGAGGCTGCGGCCGAGCGCGCGCGGATCGCGCAGCAGGAGGCGGAGGCCGAGGCGCGCTGCGTGAAAGCGGAGCGCGCGCGCGTCGAGGAGGCCGAGCTGCTCGAGGCAGCGCGCGTCGAGGAGGCCGAGCGGCAGGCGCGGCTGGCCGCGCTGCAGGCGGAGGCGACAAGGACGCCTCGCCGGAGCTGGACGAGCTGGTGGGCGAGCTGCTCGACGCGATGGGATACGGGCGGCTCATGGAGCGGTTCCAGCAGCAGCAGATCGACTTCAAGAGCCTGCTGCTCTTCGAGACCGACGACTTCAAGGAGCTCGGCGTGGCCCTCGGGCCGCGCAAGAAGCTGCTCGCCAAGATCGCGAAGCTCAGGTGAGGTGAGACGGTTCGACGCAATGAACCGCGTGTATGTTCATCGTTGTTGTCTGCAGCGTTGCCCCCCCCTTCACAAAAAGGACGGAGCTCGAGTTGAGCGCCCATCATCACGAGAGCCCCCCGGCTTGTGCGCCCTGTGCCCTGTGCCTGGAGCAGCTGCAGGCATCATGCATCGCATTGTGAGAACGAACATGTTGGCGCGGCCCACGCTGCTGGTGCGGTCGCGTCGCGCGCTGTCCAGTTCGTCGCGCTTCGACGGCAGTTCTACCGCAGCCGTGCACGCGGACGCGCTGGCGTCGGACCGGTCACCGTGGGAGTTCTCGACCGAAGCAGATGTGTCGCCGCCGCTCTCGCTGAGCACCACATTCTCGTGCCCGCCGGACGATGCGGGGCACATCTACAGCCGCATCACCAACCCGTCGCGCGGCCGCTGCGAGGCGCTGCTCGGGGCGGTCGAGGGCACGCCGAGCGACCCTGCGCACGCGGTGCTGTACGCGTCGGGGCTGGCGGCTACGTTCGCGGCGCTCTCGCGGCTGCTGCCGAAGCGCGTGGCCATCTCGGGCGGCTACCACGGCACGCATCTGGTGCTGGACCAGCTGAGCCGCATCTCGGGCGGCGCGGCCTGCGAGGCGATCGCGCTGCCGCCGCCCGAGGAGGCGGCGTCGACGCTGCGGCCGGGGGACCTGCTGTGGCTGGAGACGCCGCTCAACCCGAGCTGCGAGCTGGCGGACATCGCGGCGTACTGCGACGCGGCCAAGGCGGTGGGCGGCGTGCACGTGATCGTGGATGGCACGTTCGCGCCGCCGCCGCTGCAGCGGCCGCTGCTGCTCGGCGCCGACGTTGTGATGCACTCGACGACCAAGTACCTGGCGGGCCACTCGGACGCGATGGGCGGCGCGCTGTGCGTGGCCGACGCGCAGCTGGCGCAGGAGCTCCGCGACGACCGGACGGCGCTGGGCTCCACGCCGGGCTCGCTGGAGGTGTGGCTGCTGATGCGCTCCCTGCGGACGCTGTATTTGCGCGTCGAGCGTCAGTCCGAGACGGCGGCAGCGCTGGCGGCGTGGCTGCAGGCCGCGGCCGAGGGCGAGGCGGGGCACCCGCTCGCGGGGATGGTCCACTCGGTGCACCACCCGTCGCTGCCGTCGGACCCATCGCACGCGGTGGCGCTGAAGCAGATGATGGGAGGGTTTGGTGGCTGCTTGGCGCTGGAGCTGTCGACGGAGCAGGCGGCGCGGGAGCTCCCAGCGGCGCTGACGCTGTTCCGCGACGCAACTTCGCTCGGCGGCGTGGAGAGCCTGATAGAGTGGCGACGAAAGTATGACGACGCGATATCGCCGCTGCTGCTGCGGATCAGCGTTGGGCTGGAGGACAGGGAGCACCTGCAGCAGGACTTGCTCGAGTCGATCACAAGGGTTAGCAGTACAACTGATTGAGTTTGAAATTTACTGCGCAAGCTTGCGCGGTCATTTGCTTGCCTTGGCCGCGGTCATGGCAAGCAGCCTCTCCGAGAACTGCTCCAGCAGATCGTGCACCTGCGCCGTCTCTAGCGCGGCGCTGACCACCGGCGCCACACGCGGGCCGCGCGCAGCGTCGATCTTCGCTTGCATCGAGTCAAGCGCGCTGTCGAGCCGCGTCTGCGACTGCGCATCGCCGCCTGACGCGGTGTACATCGAGAGCAAGGCCGACAGCGACGAGTCGAAGCTTGCCAGCGCCTGCTCGACTGCCGCCGCAGAGGGCGGCGCCGCCTGCTTCGTCGGCACTTCCACGGCCGCCGCTGCTTGCGGCGGCGCGGCCGCGGCCGCGACCGGTGCCACCGCGACGGCCTTGGCCGAACCGCGAGAGCCACGCAGGCCAGCGAGGCCGCGAGAGTCTCCGCGGCCGCGGCCGCGGCCGCGGCCGCGGCCTCGCCCACCGCGCCCTTGCGCTCGCACGATCTTCACCCCCGGCGGCGGCGTCCCCGGTGCAGCAAGCGTCACGCCGCTCGCCGCAGCGGAGAGCACCAGCGACTCCGTCACCCCGGGCTGCGTCGCCACTGGCGCAGCAGCAGCCTTTGCAGTCTTATCCAGCGCAGGCATGGAAGTGCAAGACTTGAACAGATCCGCATCGGCAGGCGAGGTGCCCGCTTCCGGCTCGGGCACGGCGCCGTCGGCAGATCCCAACAGCGTGCCGCGGGGCGGCGACTCTGCTCTCTTGAGCACCGCAGGCTTCGACTTTGCCGGCGACGTGGCCTGCTCAGCCACTGGCGACATAGCAAGCTCCGCGCCGACGGCCGAGTTCTCTTTCCGCAGCGCCAGCCCGTCGACTCCGATCACCGACGGCCCCTCGCAGTTGACCATGTCGTCGTCGTCGAAGTCATCCAGCGACAGCGACACCTCATCCATGCTGACGGCGGGCACCGAGTCGGTGCTGGCGCCCGCGCCACCGACGGCAGCGTCTCGGCTGCTTCTGATCGAGCCGATGACGTCTCGCAGATCGCTCTCCGACGCGCGGCCTTCGTCGCCCTTCTTCCGCAGGAAGGCCAGTGCGTCGAACGACACGGCCACGGAGCCGTCGGGCTGCGGCGACAGGCTGACTCGCACATTGCTGCGCCGAATCTCGTCCTCCTTCGGCTCAGCCGCCACCGCAGCCACCGCCGGCGTGCGCGGAGACGCCGCGGGGGTGGCTTCTGCCACCTGCGGTCTCCGCCCGGACTTGGTTCGCGCCGGGCTCTTGCTTTGCAGCAGGGAGAGCTTGCTCGGCATGCTGAGTTTGTCCGACGGCGTGCCGGGTTTAGGCATCGAGTTCAAGCCAACCGCCCCCGCATCTCGCAGCATCTGCTGCAGCCGATCCTGCTCCGCCGCAGCAAGCTTCTGCCGCGCGTCGTGGTAGCTGCCCTCCTTCTCCTTGAGCTTGAGTTGCGCACGCTCATGCTGCAGAGACGGCGCCGCAGACGCGCTGTCTCGCGTCGACCGTGCGCTGTCACGCAACGATCGGGCGCTTCCCTGGCGAGAAGGCGCGCTGAAGCCTCCGCTGACGTCCAGCGACTTCTGGGACGACTCAACGCTGCTCAAAAACATGTCGGTCTGCACTGTGCTTGCCCACTTCGCGTTGGCAGCCACGGTGGCCGCCGAAGGCAGCGGCCGCTCGTCCGGCGGACTGTGGCTTCCCCGCTCGCCAGCTTGCGCTGCCTGCTTCGGCTGGCGCACCGGCCCGTCGCCCCGCGCGCTCCACAACGCATCCGACGCGTCCGTCACCTCGTTGGCGTTGATGGAATTGTGCTGCACGTCCGGCCCGCCAGCCTTCTTCGCCCACTTTGGCAGCAGCGTCTCGGAAAACTTCAGCACGGGACCAACGGCGGACACCTCGTCCGCCGCCACACGTGGCGCGGAAAGGCCCGACATCCGCAGCGACGGCACAGACCCCGACCCCGGAGGCACGGAGCGCTCCATGGGCGCAGTCTGAGGCCTCACAGCGCTGGCAAACGCGGTGCGGATCTGCGCCACGACGTCTGCGCTCAGGCTCCAGACGAAGATGCAGCCGTCATCGGACGCGGAGAAGAGCTGCGAGCCGTCCGCACTGAAGGCCAGCGAGTTCACCGCCTTGGAGTGGCCTTTCACTTTGCACAGCAGCTGGCCGGTCTGCAGGCTGTGGAGCCGGATGCACTTGTCGGTGCTGGCGACGACCAGCACAGTGCCGCTGGGATCCACGCTGATCCGAGTCGGCTCACCTGGCCCGTCGATCACGAACGAGCGCGTTTGCTTGCCAGTCGCCGTGCTCCAAATGCTGACAGTCCGGCCTGTGCCAACGGAGACGGTCAGCCCGGACGCGCCGGGGACGGAGGCCATGGCCTGCACCGGGCCTTTGGTCTGAATGTGCTGCTCGCGAGCAACGCCGCTGTCGTTCTGGTTCAGCTGATGGACCTGGATCGTCTTGTCCGCAGAGCCGGACGCCAGCCGCAGCTGACCCGGCTGCCCGCTCAAGAACCCGACGCTGGTCACCGCGGCAGTGTGCGCATCTACCGAGCCGTGCAGGGCGTAGCCCTCCGACCCGTCAAAGAGGTGGATTATCCGGTCGCCGCCGGCCGATGCCAGCACTGGCGCTCCGGTTTCGGCCGGCGACATCGCGACAGACAGCACCTGGCCGTCGTGCGCTTCGTGGAACGAGTACAGCTCAAACCCGCCCAGCTCGTGCACGCGGACGTTGCCGTGGTCGTCGCCCGACGCGATGTAAGACGCGTCGTCGGCGCACGCCAGGCAGCGCACGCCGTTGTTGTCGGTGGCGGCGGCCTCGTCGGCGTTCGCCTTCATCGGCCCAAACGAGCTGCCGAGGTGCAGCATCTTGTGCTCGCGCAGCCCGCTGGAGGTCAGCTCCCAGAAGCGGATCGTCGCGTCGGCGGACGCGCTGGCGAGGCAGTCCGCCGGCAGGTCCTTACCGACGTCCGAGCAGCGCGCGGTGGGCGGCGGGATCGCCGCCACCGCGAACACCGCGGCCGGGTGGCCGCGCAGCCGCCGCTTCAGCATCGGGGCTTTCGAGTCGGTCGTGTCCCACACGATCACGGTGCAGTCCGAGTAGATGCACGTCAGCAGGCACGAGTCGCTCGAGAGCGAGAGCGCCACGCAGTCTGGGTACACCGGCTCCTCCGCGTTCTCGCTGCCGTCGCAGGCCGCCGGCTTGGGCAGCGTCCCGACGTACTGCAGCGTCTCGGGCTCGAACAGCCGCAGCGTGCCGTGGGAGCCGCCGCAGGCGATCAGCCGGTCGGACACCGCGAGGCTGAAGCACTGCCCCGCCTTGATGTTGACGTAGCGCTCCACCGTCAGCTCGGAGCCCACGACGCAGAGCTGCCCGCCGTCCGAGAGGCAGTACGTCTTGGCGCCCGTGCCCGTGATGTCGCCGACGCCGCTGCAGACGCCCGCGAACGACGGCACCTCCAGCTCCGGCTGCGCGGCGTCGCCCATCGCCGCCACGCGGCTCACGACCGTGCGCTGCCCGCGCTCGCGCTTGAAGGTCCAGAAGCGCACCTGCTTGCCGCCGCACGTGACGAAGGAGCCGTCCTGCAGCACCGTCAGCGAGCGCACGCCCTTGTACGCGCTGCCGGCGGGGGCCTTCAGCTTCTTGCGCGTGCGCGTGGTCGGGCTGTCGGCGCGCCACTGCCACACGTACAGCTCGGCGTCCTGGCCCTCGCCCATCGAGATCAGCGTCGCACAGTCGGGCGCGAACGCCACGCACGCCACGCCGCTCGTGTGCCCGCGCAGCTCCACCATCACGCGCTTGCGCTCCACGCTCCACACCACGACGGACGGCGCGGAGCCGCCCTCGCCGATCGCCAGGAACTGCCCGTCGGGGCTGAAGCACAGCGACTCGACCGGCTTGCAGCCGGGCGTGCTAAACAGCTCGGTCTGCACCCCCGTCGACGGGTCGAACAGCGAGATGACAGCGCCCGCCGCGGTGGCGATCGCGCCCGACGCGGACGACGTGCTCAGCGCCGCGTCGCGCGCCGAGCTGCAGCCCGCCGTGGCGGTGAGCGAGAGCGCCGGCGCGGGCTTCGACGAGGTCGACTGCATTGGCATGGTGCTCAGAGGCCTGTGCTATATGCGCTGCCCCGTTCGTTCTTCGTGTTTTGAGATCGCCGGCCGATCTGATCGCCCGCCGATCTGCCGAATCAACAAAAATAATCATTTCTGAGTTGACAGCGTCCCCTTCCACGAGAATTGAGGCGATGAGATCGCCGCCCCTGGAGGAGAGTGTGCCGATGCATCTGCTCAGCACTGCTCGCTCCTCCCATCTATCTCCTAAAGAGGAGCTCGATCGATCCACGGTATATTTTTTCGCGAAGGGGCGCCGGCTGGGACCAACGATGGCGCTGCTCATGTCGCTGCTGCAGCACGCGGCCGCCGCTGGGGTCCTCGTGCCCCGCGGCTGGAACATCTACTGCGCGCGCATCGGGCTGCGCAACGAGTCGGTGCAGATGGCGCAGGCGCGGCACCAGGCGGCGGACCTGCTCGCGTCGGGCTACGACACCTTCGTGCTCGACGGGGGCTGGGCGCAGACGAGCGGCGGCGCGCCCAACTCGACGTGCAAGAAGCCGCCCTGCAGCCTGCAGGTACTCGACAAGTGGGGGCGGCCGGCGCCGAGCGACATTTACCCGTCGGCGCAGGCGCCGCCGTACTCCAGTACGTGGGAACGCATATAGTATCACGCGTATGTACGCCCTCGACTGCCTGCCCTAACACACTATATCTGCGACAGGTAGCAGTCGCAGCCTGAGGCCGATGGTGCACGCGGTGAACCAGCTCGGGCTGAAGATGGGCGTGTGGCACATTCGCGGAGCGCACTCGTCAGCCGTCAAGGCGAAGCTGCCGGTCGCGCAGTGCTCCCGCGGCGCCTGCAACGACTCGGGCTACACGGCCGACCAGATCGTCATGCAGCTCCCATGCCCCGTTGGCTGCCAGGCGTGCAACTGGAACCCCTACTGGATCGGCGTCAACGCGTCGCACCCGGGAGCCAAGATCTGGTACGAGTCGCTGGCCAGCCTCTTTATCGACGAGTGGGGTCTCGATTTTGTCAAGTTCGATTGCAGCTACGTTGATTTTCCAATGAAGCACGGCGCGGACTCGATGCGAGAGATCGATCTGTTCTACACTGCGATGATGGCTCGCTCCACCAAAGCGGGCAACAAGCCGATCCTGTCGCTCTCACCCGGCGGCGTTCGCGGGGACAACACGCGCGAGGTGCACATTGCGGAGGCGCTGCCTGGCACAATGTACCGGATCTGGCCAGATTATTGGGGCGGGCTGCCGCGAGGGCAGCTGTCAGAGAGCTTGGCACTGTCTCTGATCGGAATCTACGGCGCGAACTCGACGCTGCCGGACTGGGATCTGCTCGCCGGAATTGATCAGCTCAAGATGATCCTGTGGAGTATTTCCGGGAGCCCGATCTTCTACTCTGCGAAGCTTCCAGCGACGGCGCTTCAGCTCGGCTTTTTGACGCAAGCGCTGTCGCTTCGGCTCAACTCGGAGGCGACCGACCGTCGGCCGTTCAACAGCTCCACCAGCGCCACCAACTCCTCCTCGTTCGTCTTCTGGGCGGCGGGGCTGGGTGAGCAGGGCGAGACCGCGGTTGCCGTCGTCAACACGGGAAAAGCGCACGGCGCTAACTCGACGAGCTTCTCGATCTCTGACGTCGGGCTGGACGCGACCAAGGCCGCAACCTTCGACGTCAGCGAGGCGCTCTTCCCGCCGGCGGTGCCCGACGGCGGCCTCGGCAAGATTACCATTGACAGTAACGGCGTGGTGTCGGTGAACGTTGCGTGCTACGACACCAAGCAAGGCGGCGAGACCAGCGGCGCGCGCTTGATCACGATCGCAAAGAAGGCCGCCCTCAAGGCCGACGACCGCGAGGCTGTGCCCAGCGGGCTCACAAGGCGCGACCTGAGAATGCTGGTGGTGCTGGGCGCGAACGCGACGCGGGAGACGCACAGCCAGCTGTTCGCGGCGCTGACGGCGCGCGGGCACGCGCTGGAGTTCGCCGTGGCCGGCAGCGCCGTGGCCGACGGGCCCGGGCCGCTCCAGCGCCACGGCGTCTGGCGCTACGGCGCCGTGGTCCTGCTCGCTCCGAGCGCGGAGGAGTTTGGGCCGGAGCTGCCGGCGTCCGCGCTGCTGTCCTTCGTCGACGGCGGCGGCGACCTGATCGTCTCTGCTGCCGCCACCACGGGCGCGGCGACGCGCCAAGTCGCCGCCGGCTGCGGGCTGACGCTGGAGGCGCGCGGGAAGCTGGCGATTGACCACGCGGGCTACGACACCAGCGCGGACGCGGCGGTTCAAGGCGGGCACACGGTGCTCGCGGCGTCGAGCTTTGGGGACGCGCGCGTGGCTGGCAAACCGCCGGCGCCCGTGCTGTTCCGCGGGATTGGCATGGCAGCGGCCCACGCGGGCAGCGAGCTGGTGCTGCCGCTGCTGCGCGGGAGCGCCGCGGCGTACTCGCACGCGCCAGCGACCCCCGTGAAAGAGGGCAGCACAGACGTGCTGGCTGGCAGCAAGCTGCTGCTCGTGGCGGGGATGCAGGCGCGCAACGGCGCGCGGGCGCTGGTGTGCGGCTCGCTCGAGCTGCTCTCCGACGCCTACGCGGCGCGCCAGCTGGCGGACAGCCGCGCGAGCGGCAACGGCGCGTTTGTGGACGCGGCCAGCGCGTGGGCGCTGCACCACACGGGCGCGCTGCGAGTGGTTGGCGTGTACCACCGGCTGCTGGACGGCGCGCAGGTGCGCAAGGACGGGCAGTACCGGATCAAGGACGAGATCGTCCACGGGTTTAAGCTGGAGGAGCGGGTTGGCGAGGAGTGGGTCGGCTACGAGGCCGCCGACGTGCAGGTGGAACTGGTGATGCTGGACCCGTACATCCGCAGGACGATGCCCTCGATCGGCGGCGGCGAGTACCGCACGACGCTGACACTGCCGGACCAGCACGGCGTGTTCAAGCTCGTGCTCAAGTACGCGCGACCCGGGCTCACCACCGTGCGCAGCGAGGAGCAGCTGAGCATCCGGCCGCTGCGCCACGACGAGTTCGAGCGCTTCATCTTCTCCGCGCTGCCGTACTACGCGTCCTCGTTCTCGGTGATGCTGAGCTTCTGGCTCGTCTCGGCGTTCTTCCTGCGCACGCTGTAGTAGTAAGCGCAATCGCAATTTTGATATCTACACACTCCGGAGAAGCCGCTGCTCGACTCTCTCTAGAGCCCCCGTGCCGCCAGCGCCGCCATGCGCTTCTCCTTCTCGGACATTCCCGCGTCGGCCGCGCCGCCGCCGCCGCCGAGCGACTGCCCCTCGCCCCACTTGTCGCCCTGGTGCTTGACGACCAGCTCCCGCAGCGCGTCCGGGTCGGCGCCCTGCAGGCTCGCGACCTCCGCCTTGTTCTGGAAGAACTTGAAGGTCGGCATCGCGGAGATCTCGCACGCCTTCGCCACCTCCTTGTTCTCGTCCACGTCCACGCGCACGAACACCACGTGCGGGAACTCCTTGCTCAGCGCGTCGAAGACCGGGCCGATGCGCTTGCACGGGCCGCACCACTCGGCAGCGAAGTCTGCGTGGCGGCGGGTGTCAGCAGCAGCGAGGAGCAGCAGGTATGATCAGTGAGGAACAGCAGGGTCAAGTATTCCAGCAGCTTGACCAGGCCGGAGCACGCAATTGTGGTGAAGGAGCAACATTAGCAGCAAGTTCCGTCGTGGCGCAGACACCAGCGCTTCTCACCGACGACCACGGTGGAGCCGTCGGCCGCAGCTTTAGCCAGGATGGCATCGAACTCAGTTTGCGTGGACGGCCGCTGCATCTTGTTTCGGTAGCACTAGCAGGACCAACGCGGCGGCCGTCGAAGCAGATTTTCGGGTCGAGCTCTCGCCACCCATCCTCTTATTTTCCCCCGCATTCGATTTAGCAAATCTATAACAATCGACTATCAATAGAGGAATGCTCATATAAGTGAGTTGAGAAATCGAGCGGTCCAGTGTCAG
>Ga0308015_10000925_pt1 | contig 12652 bp, 10 predicted proteins | sample Neamet231_FD_203128 | JGI IMG/M metagenome (GOLD analysis project Ga0308015, IMG submission 203128) | Marine microbial communities from water near the shore, Antarctic Ocean - #231 | ecosystem: Environmental > Aquatic > Marine > Unclassified | place: Southern Ocean | collected 2014-07-28
TTTACTTGTTCAGTATTACTGCAGGCAGTGATTGTAAAGTAGACCAAAAAGGTAATACATAATTTAAATACTTTCATAACAAACCTACTATTAATTAACAACAATGATCGAGTTATTATCAATAGGGCAAGTGTTATGCCAGTAACTATATTTAGAGAATTCGTTTGTATTTTTTTTTAAAGTTTTAAGTAGTAACCACATGAAAAATTTAACTAATTACAATTAAAATACCTTGAATATATTTTTATCAAGGTTTAGTTTAAATAGTAAAAAGCCTACAAAAATATTATTAAGAATAATAGTATTCTTGTAGATTTTAAAATAAATGATAACCGTCAATTTTTTAACGCTTAGTTTTTAATAAGGGTGATTACTCTTCAGATACCGAACGAAGTAATTCATTTATACCTACTTTAGCCAGGGTTTTAGCATCAACTTTTTTTACTATAATTGCAGCATATAAACTATATGTACCACAAGCTGAAGGAAGATTACCCGGCACTACAACAGAGCCAGCAGGAACACGGCCATAATGGATTTTTCCTGTTTCACGGTCAAAAACACGAGTACTTTGACCAATATAAACCCCCATAGAAATTACAGCACCTTCTTCTACTATTACACCTTCAACAATTTCAGAGCGAGCACCAATAAAGCAATTATCTTCAATAATAGTAGGTCCAGCTTGTAAGGGTTCTAATACCCCTCCAATACCTACACCACCAGATAAATGTACATTTTTACCTATTTGAGCACAAGAGCCTACTGTGGCCCAAGTATCAATCATACAACCTTCGTCAACAAAAGCACCAATATTGACAAAGCTAGGCATAACCACAACATTCTTACCAATAAAACTACCAGTACGTACACTGGCACCCGGAACTACACGAACCCCATCTGCTTCAAACATCGCTTGAGTATAGCTATTATATTTCATTGGTATTTTGTCAAAAAAAGTACTTTCTGCACCGTCTATTACTTGGTTATCCCATATACGAAAAGAAAGTAATACCGCTTTCTTAAGCCATTGATTTACATGCCATACACCCTCTTTTTTTTCAGCAACGCGTGCATTACCATTATTTAATAGTGTTATAGCATTGAGGATAGCGTTTTTAATTTCACTTGAAACGTTAGATGGTGTAATACGTGATCTTTCTTCAAAAGCTTGTTCAATAACGTTAATTAAGTGTGTTGAGTTTGTCATTAAGCTTCCCTATTTAAAAATTTTTTTATTAAACGATTGGTATTAATTAAGCGCTTGGTATTATTAATCAATTTCTTCTGTTAATCGCAACACTAAGGCTTCTTTTTCTTGAATCGTAAGCGCATTATTGTCTACGGTAGAAATAGTAAATACATCGTTAGCTTTTTCGCCAAACGTGGTGATTTTAGCCGAGTGTATATTTACTTTTTCTTTTTGAAATACTTGACCGACATTTGATAATAAACCCGGTCTATCTAAGGCTATAATTTCGATCATCGTTCTATTTTTTGCATGTGTGTTAATAAAATTAACGCGCGGTGCTACTTTAAATTGTTTAAGTTGTCTAGCAACCTTTGGTTCAGGTAGTACGCAGACATCGACTTGGCCTAACCTATGAACGAGGTCTTGACTCATTTCTTTAGTATGTAAGCTTTCTCGTAACGGTTTATTACGACTATCGAGTACAACAAAAGTATTCACGGTAAAGCCAGTCTTTGTCGTAATAATTTTTGCATCATGTATAGAGAGCTTTTTAGTCACTAAAAAAGAGACTGTGCTAGCAAAAGTATTACTTTTTTCTTTTGTAAAAATAAATACTTCTGTACCCCCTCGATAAGGTATAGGGCTAATAAGTACCAAAGGGTTTTCTCTATCGTGCTCGAGAATATGCTTACACTGTCTCGCTATTTGTTCAGGGGAGTAGCGTAAGAAATAATCGACTCTAAATTCACGCCATAAAGCTTTAACACGCTTTTCATCAATATTAGTTTCGTTTAATAGTGTTAACGCTTGTTGTTGATTTTCTCTAATTTTGGAACGTGTTTCTACCGGTTTTTCTAAACCATGACGAAAAGCGCTTAATGTATTGAAGTACAGTTCTTCTAGTAGGTTTGCTTTCCAGTTATTCCATAAGCTTTCATTTGTACCGCGCATATCAGCGACCGTTAAACAATAAAGATAATTTAAATGCGCTTCATCACGTACAATTTCACCGAAGGTTTTAATGACATTTTCATCATTTATATCACGACGTTGAGCAGTAACAGACATTAATAAGTGATGCTCAACAAGCCAAGCGACCATTTTACTGTCATGTTTACTCATTTGGTGTGATAAACAAAAGTTTAAGGCATCAACAGCCCCTAACTTTGCGTGGTCTCCACCGCGACCTTTACCAATATCATGAAAAAAACCACCAAGATATAATACTTCAGGTTTACGAATTTTTTGTACTATTTTACTGCAAAGTGGAAATTTATGACTGTGCTCTTTTTGGCTGAATTGATGTAAGTTTTTAATAACGCGGATACTGTGTTCATCAACAGAGTAAGCATGAAAAAGATCAAACTGCATTTGGCCAACAATATTATTCCATAAAGGTAAATATGAGCCAATAATACTATGTCGGTGCATTAAGGTTAAAGGTAAACCTAAACCACGTGGGTGACGGACAATAGACATGAACGTTTTACGGCATTCGGCATAATCCAGTAAACCTGAAATAAGGCGTCTACGTGCATAGCGCATTAGTCTAATTGTATGGGAGTGTATACCTTTTATTCGTGGCTCTTGTGCAATGATTAAAAACATTTCAATCATTTTAACTGAGTTCATAAAAATACGATCATTACGCGTATTAATTAAAGTACCCACTAATTCAAAGTCTTCATTAATAGTAGTAACGTTGTCTAATTCTGGCTTTTTAATGATAGCGTCTTTAAAATGCTGTAAGAGCATTATATTTAATTCAGTAACGCGTGCAAGTATTCGGAAAAAACGCTTCATCATACGTTCTACTGGCGCTTTACCCTCATCACCAAAGCCCATCATTTTGGCAATGTCAGCTTGATAATCAAATAAAAGACGGTTCTCACTTCTACCAGCTACAAAGTGCAAAGCAAATCGCATACGCCATAGGTAGTCTTGCGCTTCTAGTAATTCAAAAAATTCGTTAGGGTAAAGATAATTGTGTTCAACTAATTCACCAAGAGAGTCTGCCGAAAAATGTCGTTTAGCAACCCATGCAATGGTTTGAATATCGCGTAAACCACCAGGGTTTGCTTTTAAATTAGGTTCAAGTGTGTACGCGGCACCACGATATTGCTGATGTCTGTTATCTTGCTCTTTACATTTTGCCAGAAAGAATTTTTCTGATGTCCAATATTGGTCTTTAGATAATAAAGGCGTTAACTGTTGAGTTAGCTCTTTATTACCTGATATTTGTCGCATTTCCATTAAATTTGTTACCACGGTAACATCTTTTATTGCTTGCTTTAAACATTCTTTAATAGAACGAACACTGTGACCAATATCCAGTTTTACATCCCATAATTGGGTGATAAAGCTAGATATTTTTTCTTCAAGTTCTAGGCTAATATCTTCTTGCGTTAATATTAGAATATCAACATCAGATTGTGGATGTAATTCACCGCGACCATAACCACCAACAGCAATTAAGCTAATTTGATCTTCATCAAGCTGATGCTGACACCACAGCTTTCCTAATATGGCATCAACAAAGTCGGCGCGTGCAGATAATAAGTCATTGATGTCATTTTCAATAAAGACATCCTTTAACCAGGTATTAAATAACTGGGTTAATTGACATATATCACGTGTAGACAATAAATCAGCACTGACCGCTAACTTTTCAATGAAATGTTGAGGAACTATAGGTGTTGGAACCGTGTGTATTGATGCAGTATTAATAGTCAAGAGCTTGCCTTTTATCAGTGGTTATTTTTATTTAGGTATCAATCTACTATACCAATCTTAATCATTAAGTGATCTGTTGAGAGCTTTAACATTCAATACTAAAAAGGTTTCAATCACAATAGTTAATGGTTGTTTAACCAAGCGACTGATTATTAAGTATTTATTTTGATAGAGCTTTGTAATCTTAATGAATACACATACTATTAGGCATTAACTTGCCCTATTTAATTATGCAATATACGAGCGATTGTTTCTTCTGTACGCAATGTTAAAATTTCACAGCCAGTTTTAGTGACTACTATTGTATGCTCCCACTGCGCAGATTTTTTACCGTCAGTAGTATAAACGGTCCAATCATCTGTTTTATCGAGAATAGTTCCCGCGCTACCTAAATTGATCATAGGTTCTATGGTAAAGCACATACCTTCTTCCATCATAGGATCTTTAATATTACGCTTTTTAGGGTTTAAACGAGAAAGCTTCTGATCATGGTAATGAACAATTTGTGGTTCTTCATGAAATACATTGCCTATACCGTGTCCACAATACTCACGTACTATAGTGTAGTCTGACTTATCAGTAATATAATTTTCAATTGTTGTACCTATTTGGCTAAAGCGTATTCCAGGTCTAACTTTCTCAATAGCTTTGTATAAACTTTCTTGTGTTATACGACATAAATCTGATATTTCTTCTGAAACGTCACCAATTTTAAACATTTTACTGGTGTCACCATGATAACCGTCTTTTATTACGGTGATATCTATATTAACAATATCGCCATCAGTTAATATTGTGCCATCAGGAATACCATGACAAACGACATGATTCACTGAAGTACAAATTGATTTTGGAAAACCGTGATAATTGAGCGGCGCTGAAATAGCGTTTTGAACATTTTTAGTATAATCAGCACATAAGGTGTTAATTTCGTCGGTACTAATACCTGCTTTTACATGAGGGGTGATCATTTCTAATACTTCAGAAGCTAATTTCCCGGCAATGCGCATTTTCGCTATTTCTTCTTGGCTTTTTATGGTGATGGCCATCTTGTTCTATCTCTTTAGGTTTGTGCTAGTCGTTTGTTACTTGCGACTATGCATATAATTATTTATATCAATAATTAAGTGAATATTCTAAATGATATTAAAGGTTTAATAACAAATAATATCTTTGAATTATTCCACCTTAATTAATGTATGAGTCTAATTTCATCGTTATTGATAATAAACGAGCTATTAAGATAGCAAGTTAATCGTGCTTATTTAACTCTAATTTTATCGCGTCAACAAATGCATCGGAATCTTGTAGGTATAAATTATGATTCATGAGTATTAACTCATCATTTATCGCGAGTAATATTGCCGGTATTGCTTGAGTTTCTATAATATCTTGTAGTGCATATATCTCATGTACTTGAGCTTCAGCATCACTAGTCAATTTAGTTTTTTTAAGCACCTTTTCTGGTACCGACAATTTAAACTCTTCAACAACTTCAGTTAAGTGCGCTTGTCCACTTAGCTCATTTCCTTTTGAAAAATGTTCTGCTTGTAGAGTATTTAATAACGCTAACGCTTGTTGTGGCGTTTTACTGCTCGCCCAAGTCATGAGGTTGGCGCATAATGTTGAGTCTTTACCTTGCGCGAGTCCTTTTATATATTCTGGCGAAAAGTTGACTGTCGAAAGATCTTTTACTTCGGCAATTTGCTTTTTAGAAATGATATTGTCACCATCAGCATCAGAAAAATAGGCACAATGCCATAAATTTAAGGTTACTTCAGGTAATGATTGGTTTACCGCATTCACTAAAGGGGTTACGGCATAACTCCAAGGACAGTGACTGTCATAAATGAAAAATATTTCTGCTGCCATTATTTACTCTACAAAAGTTAATACAAAGGGGATTATGTTGATTCTATCTGTAATCTTAGGTAGAAAAACATGAATATATGATGATTTTAACTCGCCTTGCCTTATTATCCCACTATAAATCGTCTTTTGACGGTAAATGATTTTTATCTCGCTAAGAAATGTTTTTTATGGTATAAATTGCGGCGCTAAATTTTTAGTTCGTCTTGTGTGTGTGTATTTTATTCGAAAACTTACTATAAAATAGACTAAACATAAGGTTGTTAGCTTGGTTTAGTGACAATTTAAATCGACTATTTGTGTAAAAATCTTTGCTAAGGTTTTTGGCTTATAAGTCATTATTATAAACTCACATACATCTATTAAAGGTATACCGGGGTGCTCAGCTTTTGGCTTTAAGTCGAAACAAAAGAGTCGTGTATATTGGGTGTATGAACGCTTAACCCCATAAAGGAAAGAAAAATGTCAAACGTTTCAATGCGCGATATGCTTAAAGCCGGTGTTCATTTCGGTCACAAAACTCGTTACTGGAATCCAAAAATGAAGCAATTCATCTTTGGTGCACGCGATAAAGTTCATATCATTAACCTTGAACAAACAGTTCCTATGTTCAATGAAGCACTTAGTTTTGTAAGTAATGTTTCATCGAAAAAAGGTAAAGTGTTATTTGTTGGTACTAAACGTGCTGCAAGTGATGCAATCAGAGATGCTGCTATTAAATCTGACCAATTCTACGTTAACCATCGCTGGTTAGGTGGTATGTTGACTAACTGGAAAACAGTTCGTCAATCTATCAAACGTTTAAAAGATTTAGAGTCTCAAAGCACTGACGGTACTTTCGAAGCGTTAACTAAGAAAGAAGCGTTAATGCGTACTCGTGAAATGGAAAAACTTGATAAAAGTTTAGGTGGTATCAAAAACATGGGTGGTTTACCTGACGTTTTATTTATCATTGATGCTGATCACGAGCACATTGCTATTAAAGAAGCAAACAACCTTGGTATCCCAGTAATTTCTGTTGTTGATACTAACTCAAACCCTGACGGTGTTGATTACATCGTACCAGGTAACGATGATGCAATTCGTGCTGTCACTTTATACTGTGATGCAGTGGCTAACTCAGTGATCAGTGGTCGTGAGCAAAACATCGTAGTACAAGCTGAAAAAGACGGTTTTGTTGAAACTGAGTAATATTAGTTAACAAACTGTTTATTTTCTATTGCCACAAAAGTTTGCTTTTGTGGCAACTTATTTAATATTTATGCCCAACATTAATTTATCAAATATTTTAATTTGGGGATAACTGAAAACTGAGGAATTAACTCATGGCAATTACTGCTGCAATGGTTAAAGAACTTCGTGAACGCACAGCTGCGGGCATGATGGATTGTAAAAATGCTTTAGTAGAAGCTGAAGGCGATATGGAACTTGCGATTGAAAATATGCGTAAGAACGGTCAAGCTAAAGCCGCTAAAAAAGCCGGTAATATCGCTGCTGAAGGTGCTATTTTAATTAAAACTACTGATGGCGTAGCCGCATTAGTTGAAGTTAACTGTCAAACTGATTTTGTAGCAAAAGATGATAACTTCTTAGGTTTTGCTAACAAAGTTGCTGACGCTGCTCTTGCTTCTAAAGCGACTATCGCAGATCTTCAAGCACAATTTGAAGAACAGCGTATTACGCTTGTGACAAAAATTGGTGAAAACATCAATATTCGTCGTGTTGAATACATTGAAGGTGTTGCGTTAGCCTCTTATAGCCATGGTGCTACTATCGGTGTTGTTGTTGCTGGTACAGGTGATGCAGAATCACTTAAGCACATTGCTATGCACGTTGCTGCAAGCAAGCCAGAATTCATCAACCCGGAAGATGTTCCTGCTGAAGTTGTTGCCAATGAAAAGCGTATTCAAATCGAAATGGCGATGAACGAAGGCAAGCCTGAAGAGATTGCTGAGAAGATGGTTACCGGTCGTATGAAGAAATTTACTGGTGAAGTTTCTTTAACAGGCCAAGCTTTTATTATGGAACCTAAGAAAACAGTTGGTGTTGTTCTTAAAGAGAAAGGCATTACTGTTTCTAACTTCGTACGTTTAGAAGTTGGCGAAGGCATTGAGAAGAAAGTTGAAGATTTTGCTGCTGAAGTTGAAGCTCAACTTGCTGCTGCTAAAGCTTAATTCCTATATTTGAAAGACCCTTTTTTGTAATGGTCTAATTGAATAGTTTGAATGATAAAAACGTCTACCTAGGTAGGCGTTTTTTTATACCTATAATTTAGTCTTTATGTGACAAACCCATAATGCGATTAAAACAACTTTAGATTGAATGATTTTCAACCCATTAAAGTACAGTTACGCTCAATATCTAATAATAAAATAGAGTTTTTTCAGTTTAGACTATCGTGTATGGACTAAACGTACTAAAATAGCCGCGGTCTTTTGACACCAGATATTTTACGCTTAAATATTATAACTTTAACCGCGACAGGAATTTTCCCTATGACAACTAATCCAAAACCTGCTTATCGACGCATTCTATTAAAACTCAGTGGTGAAGCACTGATGGGAGATGAGGGTTTTGGTATTGATCCAAAAGTACTGGATCGTATGGCTCAAGAAATAAAAGAGTTAGTCGAAATGGGTATTCAAGTCGGTCTTGTTATCGGCGGGGGTAATTTATTTCGTGGTGCTGGTTTAGCTGAAGCAGGTATGAACCGTGTTGTAGGCGACCAAATGGGTATGCTTGCCACTGTTATGAATGGTTTAGCAATGCGTGACGCTTTACATCGTGCTTTTGTAAATACACGATTAATGTCTGCTATCGATCTAGCCGGTGTATGTGAACGTTATAATTGGGCAAACGCGATCAGTTTGTTAAAGTCTGGCCGTGTCGTTATTTTTTCTGCGGGTACAGGTAATCCATTTTTTACTACCGATTCAGCAGCTTGTCTACGTGGTATTGAAATTGAAGCCGATGCTGTTTTAAAAGCCACTAAAGTTGATGGTATTTACTCAGAAGACCCAGTTAACAATCCAGAAGCTGAACTTTACAGTGAATTAAGTTACGATGAAGTACTGGATAAAGAATTAAAAGTAATGGACTTAGCTGCCTTTACTTTAGCACGAGATCATAATATCCCTATTCGTGTATTTAATATGAACAAGCCTGGTGCACTTAAATCTGTCATTATGGGCAGCAGTGAAGGTACCACAATCTCACATAAAAAGCGTGTTGAGACTTAAGTCAAAACTAAGGGTGAGTAAGTTAGGATAATATGAATGCCTAACTTAAATTAACTTAATAATATTTAGGAAAGTTAACATGATAGATGAAATAATTGAAGATGCTGAAGAGCGCATGGGGAAAACAATTGAAGCGTTGAAAGGCAGTTTGACTAAAATCAGAACAGGCCGTGCTCATGCTTCTTTACTTGATAATATTGTCGTTGAATATTACGGTATGGATACACCATTAAATCAAGTTGGTAATATATCTGTTCCAGATGCACGTAACCTTTCTATTACCGTTTTTGATAAAGGTATGATCAGTGCTGTTGAAAAAGCTATTTTAAAGTCTGATTTAGGTTTGAATCCTCAATCAAATGGCACGTTAATTCGTATTCCATTACCTCCGCTTACAGAAGAACGTCGTAAAGATCTTGTTAAAGTTGTTCGTGGTGAAGCTGAAGGTGGCAAAGTTGCTATTCGTAATATCCGTCGTGACGCAAACTCTGACTTTAAAAGTTTATTAAAAGAAAAAGAAATCAGTGAAGATGAGCATCATCAAGCTGAAGATTCAGTTCAAAAAATAACAGATGTTTATGTTAAGCAAGTTGATGAAGTACTTGTGAAAAAAGAAGCTGAATTAATGGAAATATAAGTCCATTAATTTAAATAACGCCATGTTGTTGCTACTTGTACTAACAGGCGTTTTTTATATATGATGACTTATAAAGAAAGTGGCTTCAATAATGAATGGAATATTGTAAGTGGAACATACTGACATTGTAGCTGAAGAAGCTGATAATAGAAAAACCCCTCAACATGTTGCTATCATCATGGATGGTAATGGTCGTTGGGCACAGCTCCAAGGAAAAGGTCGTGTAGCAGGTCATAAAGCCGGTGTAGAATCTGTTCGTTCAGCTGTTGCAAGTGCTCGGAAATTAGAAGTAAAAGCATTAACCCTCTTTGCTTTTAGTAGTGAGAATTGGAAACGTCCAGAACAAGAAGTTGGTGTTCTTATGGACTTGTTTATGTTTGTTTTAACTAAAGAAGTTAAACGTTTACACAAACATAATATTCGTTTTCAAGTGATCGGCGATTTGAGTCGATTTTCAGAAAAATTACAAAAAAACATTGTAAAATCAGAAGCACTTACTGCCGGTAATACTGGCTTAGTCTTATCTGTTGCGGCAAATTATGGCGGTCGATGGGATATAGCGCAAGCGGCTAAACAACTTGCAAGTGATGTTAAAGAGGGACAAATATCACTTGATGATATCAATGAAGATACACTGAATGAATATACCTGCTTAGCTAATCTCCCCACATTAGATCTACTTATCCGTACTGGCGGTGACTGTCGCATTAGTAACTTTCTGTTGTGGCAAGCGGCTTATGCCGAACTCTACTTTACTGATATTTTATGGCCCGATTTTAATGATATTCAATTTGAAAAAGCCATAGATTGTTTTGATCAAAGAGAACGTCGCTTTGGTCAAACAGGCGAGCAAGCAAGAAAAGAATCCGTATAATTAATAAAGTCTAATTAATAAAGTCTAATTAAGAATGCAAGCCGAGTAATGTACTCAGAGCTTGCCTGACTAGCTTATAGTCTATTACTAAAAAGGGTAGCCCTTGTTAAAACAACGCATTATAACGGCTTTAATATTAGCTCCAGCTGTAATTTCAGCTATTTTTTATTTTCCTATTAACTACTTTGCAATGCTCATTATGGCTATTATCGCTATCGGTGCATGGGAATGGGCTCGATTGATGGGCTTGGTTGATACTTTTCAGCGTTTAGGTTATGTCGTTGCAACCACTGCTTTAACTGCTCTCTTATGGTTTTTATTGCCAGTAGACGAAACGTGGTTAGTTCTATTTGGTGTCAAGCATGAAATAACCTCTATTTTGTGGTTGAGTGTTGGTTGGTGGCTCTCTGCGGTGGTATTCATCTTTTCATACCCTCAATCAAGTACTTTTTGGGCTAAAAATAAATTTATCATTGCTATATTTGGTTGGTTAACACTCATTCCTACCTGGCTTGCCTTCATGGTTTTACGTTCTAATAATTATGACTTGGATGAATTTCAAGGTGCGCAGTTATTAATGTATCTATTTATGTTGGTCTGGAGTGCCGATGTAGGTGCTTATTTTGTTGGTAAATCAATAGGAAAGCATAAGTTGATGCCTAATGTTAGCCCAGGTAAAACTGTCGAAGGCTTTTTAGGTGGTGTACTTTGTGCTGCGATATTAACGGTCATTGTGGGTATTACATTACACTGGAACAGTGAAGAATTTATAACCGCTTTACTTGTTACTCTACTCATAACATCCATTTCAGTGTTGGGAGATCTAACTGAAAGTATGTTCAAGCGTCAGGCTGGAGTTAAGGACAGTGGTACTATATTACCTGGCCATGGTGGTATTTTAGATAGAATAGATAGTTTAACGGCAACGGCACCAGTTTTTGCTCTTTGTTACCTATTACTTGCTTGATAATATTTATATCTTCTCGCATTTTGATGAATTAATTGGGGTAAAAACGTGTCTAAACGTCAACTTTGTATTTTAGGTTCAACAGGATCTATTGGTTGTAATACACTCGATGTTGTACGACTTCATCCTGATAAATTTCAGGTTATGAGCCTTGCTGCTCATGCGAGTGTCGATGTTATTTATGACCAGTGTATTGAATTTACTCCTCAGCAAGTAGTACTTGTTTCTGCTGAGCATGCTTCCTTACTTTCTAAAAAATTGAATGCCACCAATATTAGCAGTATTACTGTTTTATCAGGTGAGCAAGCCTTAATAGATATAGCACAAGATAGTAATACCGATACTGTTATGGCGGCAATCGTAGGTGCAGCAGGTTTATTACCTACACTTGCTGCTGTTAATGCAGGTAAACGTGTACTTTTAGCTAATAAAGAAGCGTTAGTGACCTCTGGCGCTATTTTCATGAGAGCGGTGAAAGCGTCGGGAGCAGAAATTTTACCTATAGATAGTGAGCATAACGCAATTTTTCAATGCTTACCTTCTCACCAACAAACTAAAATTGGTCAATGTCAGTTGCTTGAAAACGGTATTAGTAAAATATTGTTAACCGGCTCAGGTGGGCCTTTTCGAACGGCAGCGATTGAAACGTTAGCATCAGTAACTCCAGCACAAGCCTGTAATCACCCTAATTGGGATATGGGGCGAAAAATATCAGTCGATTCTGCCACTATGATGAATAAAGGTCTTGAATTTATTGAAGCTAAATGGCTTTTTAATGTTGAAGCTGAAGATATTAAAGTCGTATTACATCCTCAAAGTACGATACATTCAATGGTGCAATATAAAGATGGCTCCGTCATTGCACAATTGGGTAATCCTGATATGCGAACCCCTATTGCACACGCATTAAGCTTTCCTGAACGTATTGAATCAGGCGTAGCACCCCTAGACTTTTTTAATGCCGCTTCTTTTGATTTTCAGGATGTTGACTTTATTCGTTACCCTAATTTAAAACTCGCTATTGATGCCTGTAAGCAGGGGCAAGCAGCCTGTACAGCGCTTAATGCAGCAAATGAAATAGCGGTAGCTGCTTTTTTAAACGAAAAGATAAAGTTTACGGATATATTTAAAATAAATGAAA
>Ga0308015_10000930_pt1 | contig 12588 bp, 21 predicted proteins | sample Neamet231_FD_203128 | JGI IMG/M metagenome (GOLD analysis project Ga0308015, IMG submission 203128) | Marine microbial communities from water near the shore, Antarctic Ocean - #231 | ecosystem: Environmental > Aquatic > Marine > Unclassified | place: Southern Ocean | collected 2014-07-28
AGCACTCTTTGGCGTCCAGCCTCATTGACCACAAAGTCGGCCCATGCTATGTCTACGCTTTGCGCATGGCCTAACACAAGGCCACTAGAGGCGCTTTTAATGCTTATTAAGCCATTATGTAAATTTCTGTATATTGATACATTCATTATTTCACCCTCTTATTAACCTAAGGCCACATGTGTGGCGAATATGATACAGAATACGCCTATAAGGGCGCCTAAGGCGCTTAGGCTTAGGCTTAGGTATCTATCTAGCCTTTCTTGCTTGCGCACCTCTAAGGAGGCTTGTAGGCGCTTGTGCTTATAGTCTTTCATTTTGTGCGCTCCTGCCAACATTTTATTTCAAGTTGATAATGAGGGTATTCTAAGAAATCACTATTATTATAATGACGCTCAATAATAACTCTTGCCTCATTTACAGATATTTTAGCTATTGCCGCTAAATTGCCTAGGTTTAAGTCGCTATTGTTCAAGTGTACTTCGATCAATTCTTGGTTTAACATTGTGTTACCTATCCATTAGTTTATAAAGTATATAACTTAGAACCACAGGCGCCATAAGAATAGCGCTAATTAGCATTAGATCATTAATTAAATACATGGTTTATTATCCTGTTGGTTCGCCATTGTTTTTGACACTTAAATAGCTTGTAACTTTGCCGTCAATCATGCCACTAATTAAGCCACCTAAGCTATTACGACAATCCAAAGGGCCGTGTAAAGCATTTAAGCGCCTAAGCTCGTATAAAGTGCGCTCTTTGTTATCTGTACAGCATATAATAGCTAGTGTGTTTTCCCTGTCGTGCTGTTTTGTAATATATAATGTTTTCATTTTATGCCACCATAGTGCTAGGTATAACCATAGCTGATTTAAATTTAGAGGCGCCATTGCCGTGTACTGTGATAGCTACATTTTTCTTTGTACCATCGCATAAGCCACAGTCTACGCACTGTAAACCCTCGCTATCTGCTAGGCACTCAATCTCACCCTCTGCTAGACTATCGCCCTCTAGTGCTACCCTGAACGTGTGGGCACCCATAGATTGATATTTACGGGCTTGCTTAGGTGTATCAGCGCTTACCATGCATAGATCAATAAAACGCTTATCAAAACCCTTGTGGTTGATTTGGTGCGTGTATCCTGTATGACCTAGGCCTAGGCTAGCAATTAAAGCCATAGTGTCATAAGGCGCTGCTGCGGGGTCTCCATAGGCGCCCAGTCTAATTTTTCTGTGTGCGAAATGAGCGCCATGTAAAGCCGTGTCAAACTGTGGATATATACCCCGCTTAAAGCCCTTAAAAACTGCATTTGGCGCTTGACCTACTTGGACATAACAGGTAGTGCCTCTATGTGGGCATGTGCCGCATACGTTTTCATCTTCGCCCGTCTTTATTGCTTTGACGGGGTTAGTATTGGCGTCTAGTATCCAAGTCTGTACCATATCACCTGTTTTGTCATTAGTGGTTGACATAGTGGCAATAACTACTATTTCAGCTCCTGTGAGCATAGACGGGCCTTGATACATAATATACCCCCGTGATTTGGGCGCCTTAGTCTTGACCTTGATTTTGTGTGTGCCTAGTAACATGGTAATACCTCATTTATTTATTGTTAATGCTTGCGTTATTCGATAGGCCTAGATTCTACACTGAGCCTATCTGACAATACAAGTCTATTTTAATATGGCCTTGGTTGTGCTTGTTCGCCTAGTTTTCTACACCATCTACGGAATAGGAACCTTTGCCATTGTGACTCCTTAGCGGCATCTATAGCAGACCTTTCGCCAGCTAGGATAGATGCGTAAATCATATCAGTAGTGTATACAGCGATAGGTGAGGTAAACATTATGCGCGCTCCGCTCGATCTGCTGGTACAATCCAAACATGGGTTGGGTGATCACTTATGTTTTTAAATGGGCGGTATATGCCAGTATGGTCTAGTGCTAGCTTGTTATATACCTCTAACAACTCTAACAGGATGGCCCTAGACGCCTCTGTGTTATGGCTGTTATTGATGTCTAGGGCATTCTCTAATAGCTTGTGCGCTTGTAATGTATTCATGATTATACCTCGCCTGAATTACGTTCTAATTGAATGATAGTTTCTACAATAGTTAATTTGACCTCAGTCATTTGCCTAGCCTCATATAAGCGGTGATCTAAGTCACCTAATTGGCGCATTTGGTCGCTCTCCATTTGTACTAGTTGCGCCATGAATCTATTGGTGCGGGTTAATTTGTCCTGTGTTTCATTTTTATGTACACGTAATAGACTAGCTTCTAGCTGGCTTATATCCTTGTCGTAATCTAGCTGATATTGCCTAATCTGTACTAAAGACGCATGTATGCTAGCTATTAGCTCGCGCATCTTTACCTCAGCCTCTAGTGCCTGTGTGTAGTCTTGTGCTGCCTTAGCTCGTTCAGTCATGGTGGTACCTATATAGTAGTGCGTTTGGCCTTGTGCCTCGCTCATGTATACTAATGCAATACACGTGCCAACAATGGCAAACGTAGGCATGGTAAGGGCTAGAGGCGATATAAGCCTAAAGTACACATAGCACTAACGCACCATAGTAGTGCAATAATATGACGTTATATTGACACTATTGGCTGATAGCTAGGCATGGCAAGGGCTAGAGAGGCGCACCATTATAGTGCTAGGGCGCACCAATGTAGTGCAAGTATCTTAAGCAAGTATCATGCCAAGTTTATACCCGCGCCTATCTATTGGGCGCACGTGCGTACCTAACACATAAGCAAACCAATGTAAACAATATAACCTAAAATAGCGTAAATACTTTGGCCTTGTCATAGCATAGGTATTCACTAGCATAGCTAAGGCGAGCATATAGACGCCTTTACGGGCCTGTGGATAAGTTATGGTACTTATGTACAGGTTATGCACAGGTTACTCATGTGTCCTAGGGCACCCACACAGGCACACACTTGTCAACTTCTGTGACTAATGTACCTAAGATAGTCACGGGTTGACACATGGCCTGAGGTATGTTAAGGCCTTAGGTTTTCCCTAGCATACATCAGGCCTTAAGTCAACATCAGGCCTTAAGCTGACTCATGGGTCATGGGATGACTAGATCGCTGATGGATTCGGAATGTGACTAAAGGACTTGAGTTAGTCACGAGATGACTTAAGGGTCATCCTATGACTTTTAAGGGGACGGGGGGGCTGGCGTGTTTTCTATAATCTAAGGTAGGCGCTCAAGTACAAAAAAGTAGCATTTTGCTTTGACAAAAGTCAATAAAAGATTACAAAAGAAAACATGGGCAAACCCTTGGGAGACACGGGGATGAGAGTTATTCTCATGTAAGCTTTAAAGGACTCTTACGTTAACAAAAGATTACAAAAGAAACACAAGAAATACATTGACTTTTATGACTAAATATGTTATAATATACTTAAGTTGTAAAGCTTCTTTAGAATGTCTTTTAGTTTATCCATTATGATTTATTAAAGACATACTAAAGATTCTTAAGTATACTTAAGTAAGACTCAATCTCAAGAACAAAGAGGTAATTGATTTGTCAGCACCAAAAGAAACTACTGTAGCCAAACGCAGAGGTAGGCCACCTAAGTCAACACTAAAGAAACCTAAGGGGATTATTGGTCGGCCTAAAGGTGATGCTACAATCATCAATGAGTACAAAGCTAGGATGCTTGCGTCACCTAAGTCAGCTAAGGTACTAGACGCTATCTTTGATGCAGCCTTGGACAATGAACATAAGAACCAAGCCTCAGCATGGAAGCTTGTCATGGACAGAGTAGCTCCTGTAGCAGCCTTTGAGAAAGAAATCATTAAGGGTGGTGGCAAGAGTAGTATCCAAATAAACATTACTGGTGTCGGCTCTACGGATGTCTCAGGTTCTCAAGACCCTGAGGAAGATGCTCAAGAAGGGGAGTACACTGTAGTATGAGTGACTTAACCATAGAGCTACTAGAGTGGCAAAAGAAAGTATGGGTTGACCCTACAAGATTTATTGTCTGTGCAGCAGGTAGACGTTGTGGCAAGAGTCGCCTAGCAGCATGGAAGCTTATAGTCAAAGGATTAGAAGCTAACCTACCCAACTCACATGTCTTCTACGTAGCACCTACACAAGGTCAGGCTAGAGACATTATGTGGAAACTATTGATTGAGCTAGGTGGCCCTGTCATTAGAGCTTCCCACATAAACAATATGCAAGTCACCTTAATCAATGGTGCCACCATAAGCCTCAAAGGTGCAGACAGGCCTGACACGATGCGTGGTGTATCTTTATACTACCTAGTGTTGGATGAGTATGCAGACATGAAACCTGAGGTGTTTGAAGAAATCTTACGCCCTGCATTAGCTGACCAAAAGGGTGGTTGTCTATTCATAGGTACACCCAAAGGTCGTAACCACTTCTATGACTTATACAAGTATGCTGAGTTAACGGAAGATGACCCTACCTTTGCCGCATGGCACTTTACCAGTTACGACAACGAAACATTAGACTCAGAAGAAATAGATGTAGCTAAGAAGAGTATGTCTACCCATGCTTTCCAACAAGAGTTCATGGCTTCCTTTAAGAACCAAGGCTCTGAGATGTTTAAAGAAGAATGGTTATCATTCGGCTCTAAGCCTACAGGTGATGGAGACTACTACATTGCTATTGACTTAGCTGGCTTCCAAGATGTTTCTAAGAAGAAAGGTAAGACTAGCCGATTAGATAACTCTTCCCTAGCTATTGTATTTGTCAATGAAGATGGCTGGTTTGTTGAAGATATGATCTATGGCAGATGGACTTTAGATGAGACAGCTCAGAAAATATTCCAAGCAGTACGTGACTACAAACCTTTGTCAGTAGGCATAGAGAAAGGCATAAGCAAACAAGCTGTTATGTCTCCCTTAATGGATATGATGAAAAGACAATCATTCTTTTTTAGAGTTGAAGAGTTAACTCATGGTAACCAGAAGAAGACTGACAGGGTTATGTGGGCCTTACAAGGGCGTTTTGAACACGGGCGTATAACCCTTAACAAGAAGAAGAAGGAATGGCACTCACGCTTCTGTGACGAGTTATTCCAGTTCCCTGACCCATTAACACATGACGACTTGATAGACTCGTTGGCCTATATTGACCAATTAGCTAAAGTAGCTTACATAGGCAACTTTGAAGAACAAGACGATTTTGAAACCTTAGACTCTATAAGCGGATACTAAACATATGCTAAACGATTACAACGAAAGCACTGACCCTATTATCATTGAGCAATCCCTTGAAGATTGGGTATTGACTAAAGTGGACACGTGGGGTGACTACTATGAAAATAACTACGCAGCAAAACATGCAGAATACTATCGCCTATGGCGTGGCATCTGGAACGCTAGTGACAAGACAAGACAAGCAGAGCGTAGTCAGATCATTGCTCCTGCCCTACAGCAAGCCGTAGAGTCTAACGTAGCTGAGATAGAAGAGGCTACTTTTGGTCGTGGTAAATACTTTGACATCAAAGATAACATGGGCGACTCAGAGACTGAGGACATTATGTTCTTACGTAAGAAGCTACATGAAGACTTTGACATGGCTAAGATCAGGCGTGATGTGTCTGAGTGTCTTATCAATAGTGCTGTATTTGGCAATGGTATAGGCGAAGTAGTATTAGAAGAAATCAATGAGATGAAACCTGCGACTGAGGAAGTCATGGGTGGCTCTATGGAAGCTGTGGGTGTCAACATCAGTAAGCGAACTGTAGTACGCCTACGCCCTATCCTACCCCAGAACTTTCGTATTGACCCTATAGCTACTAACGTAGAGGAAGCCCTAGGTGTAGCCATTGATGAGTTTGTCAGTTCTCACTTAGTAGAGCAGCTACAAGAGTCAGGAGTCTACCGAGAAGGATACTTAGGTAACGCTAGTGAGGACTTTGACTTAGAGCCAGATAGTGAATTAACTATACACGAAGATGACAAGGTACGCCTCACTAAATACTATGGCCTTGTACCTAGGCATCTACTAGAGAAAGAACTAGACTATGAGCTAGACGATGAAGAAAAAGAAAGTTATTACATTGAAGCTATTGTAATTGTAGGTAATGAGTCTGTACTTCTTAAGGCAGAGCCTAGCCCCTACATGATGAAAGATCGTCCAGTTGTTGCGTTCCCTTGGGACGTAGTACCTAGCCGCTTCTGGGGCCGTGGTGTATGTGAGAAAGGATACAACAGCCAGAAAGCCCTAGATGCAGAGCTACGGGCACGTATAGACGCCCTAGCACTCACAGTACACCCTATGCTTGCTATGGACGCTACACGCATCCCTAGGGGCACTAAGCCAGAGATTCGTGCTGGTAAGATACTCTTGACTAATGGTGACCCAAAGGAGATTATTAATCCATTCAACTTTGGTAACGTAAGTCAGATAACCTTTGCTCAGGCTCAGGCACTACAGACTATGGTACAACAATCGACAGGTGCCGTAGACTCTTCTGGTGTTGGAGGCTCTATAAATGGTGAGGCAACTGCTGCTGGCATTTCGATGTCCCTTGGTGCTATCATTAAACGACATAAGCGCACCTTGGTTAACTTCCAAGAGTCATTCTTGATACCTTTCGTATCTAAGGCTGCTTGGCGCTATATGCAGTATGAGCCTGAGCTTTACCCTGTGTCTGACTACAAGTTTAATGCTACTAGCTCCTTAGGTATCATTGCACGTGAGTATGAAGTCAGTCAGTTAGTACAACTTTTGCAGACTATGGGCAAGGATACACCTTACTACCCTGTAATGCTTAAGTCTATTGTTGATAATATGAATGTTGCCAATAGAGAAGAACTAATAGGATTGATTGATAAAGCTTCTCAGCCTACACCAGAAGCTCAGAAAGCAGGTGAAGAGACTAGGCAAGCTGAATTGGCGTTCCAAGCGTCCCAGACAGCCGCTCTAAGCAGCCAAGCTAACGAATCTAATGCTAGGGCACAGAAGTTAGCAGCAGAGACTCAGGCAGTACCACAGGAGCTTGAGATTGAACGTATTAAAGCTATTACAGCTAATATCAAGGAAGGAAATGAGGACGATAAGCAATTTGAGCGTAGGCTTGCAGTAGCTGATCGTATTTTGAAGGATAAAGCAATAGAGTTTAAATCACAAGGAACACAAAATGGTATCTCAACGCGACCTCCAGCAAGTAGTGGAGCAAATCAATCAGAGTTACAGCAATCTTTTGAACAAGATAGCCAAGCTAGAGGGGCAGGTGGCAACATTAGAGTCCCCAGCGGCCTCTAATACCACAAAAGCAACCAAAAGTAAAGAAAAATCTTGACTTTTTGTTTAAAACATGGTATAATAGGTAGTATAAATGACAGATAATGAATTAGAAGTTTACTTTAGACAGATGAATGACCTCTTCCGTATGAAAGGCTGGGGTTTACTGATTGAAGACTTAAAACTACAAGTTCCTAACATTGATTCTGTAGAACAAGTTAAAACTATTGAAGACCTTTACTTCCGTAAGGGACAACTCAATATACTTGGTACTCTTCTCCAGCTAGAAGAAACTAATCTACGGGGACAAGAGTCCTTAAGTGAAGATAATAATAATGTATAGACTATACGATTATAAATGCACACTAGGACACACCAACGAACATATGGTTAAAGGCTCACCAGACACACAGAAATGTAAATCTTGTGATGCACTAGCAACCAGACAACTTTGCTCTCCACGCTCTTATTTAGAACCTTTCTCTGGCGACTTTGCTGGAGCAACCCTTAAGTGGGCTAAAAAACATGAGAGCGGTAGAGTACATGCAGAGAAAGTTAACTCCTAATCTTAGGAAGCTTTCATTTTTAATCACTTCTCCACAATACTAAGGTACGGAGTTTAATATGGCAGCAGTTATCCTCGAAAATGAAGAGGACTTTAAAAACGAGCGTTTTGATAGCTTAGATGATATGGCTCAAAATACACAAGACACTACGGAACCTTTGCAAGAGGAAAACCAAGCGTCAAGTGAAGTTGAGACAATCCCTGATAAGTATAATGGTAAATCACTTGAAGATGTGGTACGGATGCACCAAGAGGCTGAAAAGCTCCTAGGTCGCCAAAGCTCAGAAGTAGGTGACTTACGTAAAGTAGTCGATAGCTATATCAACACACAACTCGAAACGCAGACTCCCGCAACAAAAGGAGCCAGCGAAACAGATGAAGACATAGATTTCTATTCTGACCCTGAAAGGGCTATCAGTCGAGCTATTGAGAATCATCCATCAGTTAAAGCAGCAGAAGAGTCAACGAGAGCTTATAAACAGCAAACGTCTATGGCTACTCTACAGAAAGACCACCCAGAAATACCTGAGATTGTAAAAGACCCCAAGTTCGCTGAGTGGATTCAAGCTTCAACTGTAAGGACTCGTATGTTCGTACAGGCAGACCAGCATTTTGATATAGAAGCAGCTAATGAACTTTTCTCTTTATGGAAAGATCGTTCTGGTGCTATTAATCAAACATTACAGGCTGAGAAAAATGGAAGGCAGAAGGCTGTCAGAGAAGGGTCGAATGGCTACACACGTGGCAACCCTGACTCTAGTTCTTCCAAAAAAATCTATAGACGAACTGACCTTATTAACCTTATGAAAAATGACCCTGATCGCTATTTAGCGTTATCTGATGAAATCACATTAGCATACGCTGAGAAGAGGGTTAAATAACCTAACTATAGAGAGTAATTAAAAATGGCTACTTCCGTATATCCCGCTACAGGCGGTATGGTAGATAACACATCAGCAGCAAAGTTCATCCCCGAAATTTGGTCTGACGAAGTAATTGCAGCGTATGAGAAATCACTTGTACTTGCACCTTTAACTAAGAAAATTGCAATGCAAGGTAAGAAAGGCGATACTATTCATATCCCTAAGCCTACCCGTGGCGTTGCGTCTGCTAAAGCAGAAAACACAGCAGTTACCATTCAGAACGCTACAGAAGCCGAAGTATTGGTCACTATTAACAAGCACTTTGAATACTCACGTATGATCGAAGATATTACTAACGTACAAGCACTTGCTTCACTACGTCAGTTCTATACTGGTGATGCTGGCTATGCCCTAGGTAAGCAAGTAGACGATGATCTATTTACCCTTGGTAAGAAGTTTGGTGATGGTGATGGTTCTAACTTTATTACCAGTGCTACGTTCTACAATGATGCTTCTACTGGTACTACAGTATATGCAGCAGACCAGATTATCCCTGCTGACGTATTTGAAGATGACTTCCTACGTGACATGGTACAGAAGTTGGATGATGCAGACGCTCCTATGGATGGACGCTTCTTAGTTATCCCACCTGCACTACGTAATGCTATCATGGGTATTGATCGTTACGTTAGCTCTGACTTTGTTAATGGTCAAGGCGTTGTTAATGGTAAGATCGGTGAGTTGTATGGTATTGACATTTATGTGTCTACTAACTGTCCTACTCTTGAGACTGCCGCACAAAACGGAGCAACTGCTGGTGGTATTATCCGTGGCGCAATGTTGGGCCATAAAGATACCATGGTACTCGCAGAGCAACAGGGTGTTCGTTCACAAACCCAGTACAAGCAGGAGTTCTTAGGAACCTTGTATACTGCTGACCGCTTATATGGTACTCAGGTACTACGTCCAGAAACAGGATTCATGTTAGCAGTGAATGGTTAACCTTAAATAACCACTAATAGGAGTCTTTGGTAGTAACTGGAGACTCCTTTTTTTTCATTTAATTAACTAATAGTGGTAATATAAATGGCTATATACCGAGGTACGGGTGGCTCTGGTGATTCAACACAAGACTCTACTCTGAACGAAATAACACAACAGGCAATCAATGCCGCAGATTCAGCAACAGCAGCATCTAATAGTGCTTCTAACTCAAATACAAGCGCAGGTCAGTCAGCAACTCGCGCAACTAACGCAGCTAGTGCAGCAACTCAATCAGCTTTAAGTGCTACAGCATCTTCAAACAGTAAAGACACATCAGTTGCTCAGGCAAACATAGCTACTACAAAAGCATCACAAGCAAGTACGTCTGCAAGTAACGCAGCGTCTAGTGCCTCTACAGCAGCTACACAAGCAACTAACTCTGCTAACTCTGCTACAGCATCAGCTTCATCAGCATCTACCGCAAACACAAAAGCTAGTGAAGCGAGTACAAGCGCATCCACAGCAAACACCAAAGCTTCTCAGGCAAGCTCATCTGCAAGCGCAGCAGCTACGTCAAATACGAACTCTGGTAACTCTGCAACCGCTTCTGCTAACTCAGCTACTGCTTCTGGCAACTCAGCTACAGCAGCCGCCTCAAGCGCCTCTACAGCAAACACAAAAGCTAGTGAAGCGAGTACAAGTGCATCTACAGCAAACACAAAGGCTGCTCTTGCCACTACTAAAGCTAATGAAGCAGCAGCATCTGCCTCAAGTGCTTCTGGAGCAGTAACTACAGCAATTAATAATTTAACAACAGTATATGACCCCATTGGTGCTTCCGTAGCAATGGCAATAGCTCTGGGAGGCTAACCAAATGGCTAATACATTTAAGAACGCTGGTGTTGCAATAGGTACTTCACGTACTACATTGTATACAGCACCTGCTAATACACAGTCAGTAATCCATGCTTTGTACATATCAAACATTGATGGTGTTAATGATGCTAACGTAACAGTAGAAGTTACAGTAGATGGTGGTTCAACCTACCGCCACATCTGTAAGACTGTTCCCGTACCAGCAGACGCAACGCTCCTTATGGACAAGCCGATCAACTTAGAAGCTGGCGACATACTAGGACTTACAGCATCCGTTGCTGGAGACTTAGAAGTGTTTGCTAGCATACTAGAAATCGCATAAGGAGATACGAATGGCTTACATAGGTAACGTCAGTGCATTTGAATCCGTAGGCACAAGTGAGCTTGAGGATGGTTCAGTCACAGCAGCAAAGATAAGCTCCTCTGTTGCTCTTGGAGGCCCTTCACTTGGCACTGCAAGTATTATCAGAACCAATGCGAACACTATCAGTGAGAACATCACGATACCTGCCAATACTAATGGTATGTCAGCAGGGCCGATAACTATCGCAAATAATAAGACTGTAACCATAGCAGGAACTTGGAGTATCGTATGAGTACGCTAACAGTTAAAGAACTCTCCGCACCAACAGGTGAGGTGATTAAGATTGCAGCAGGTAAGACCTTAGACTTGAATAGCCAAGGGACGCTGATACTTCCTACAGTACCCTCCGCTAAGATGCCCACAGGCTCAGTGTTGCAGGTAGTTAATGCAACAAACACAAATACAGCAAATGGTGGTTTTCTTCATACAACTACCTCGTCTTCTTATTCTGCTGTCGCATTATCTGCTGCAATTACACCTTCCTCAACAAGTTCTAAGATAATGGTTTTTATCAATACTAGTTATTATAGGGGTGGAGCCTCTTCATGGACTATATATGGAGGTGGAACCAATCTAGGGGGTTCTACTCACGGTATGCTTAGAGTTACAGGAGGAGAGAGTTATTGGTATCCTATTAGTCTTTCAACTCTGCATTCCCCTAACACTACCTCAGCAATAACCTATCAACTTTATTCACGGGCAGAAAGTGGTACAACCTATACTGGTGGTGATGGGGATGTGGTTAGCACAATAACCCTAATGGAGATACAAGGCTGATGACTTCTAAATTAAAAACAGACGTTCTTGAGACTGTCTCTGGTAGTGGCACGATTGCATTGACCAACCAGTTAAGTGGTATGACTACGGCTAGCGTACCTGCTGGTAGTGTTGTTCAAGTAGTAGGATTTAACAGTGTTGCTACAACCGCCACCACATCAACTTCATTTGCAGCTACTCATTTGACTCAAAGTATTACACCCGTATATGCGAACAGCAAAATCATTGTTCAAATATTTGGAAGTATATATTTTAGCGCCCATGCAGATCATGGCAGGGGGCAAATCAGAAAAGACGGGAATATCATTACGGTAATGTCGGGTGAAGATATGTTGAGTTATTTTGCAGGAGCTACAGCTAGAGGTGGATGGGTTAGTTCCTTTGTGCAAGTGGCTGCGGGTAGTACAAACGCTGCAACATACGCTTATTACATGAAATCTGGAGGCGGTGGAAACTGTCAGATTTATAGAAACTCAGGCATTTTAATAACAGAAATCAAACAATAGGATAATCTCATGACAGATAAAGTCGCAGCACTACAAGCACTAACTCCAGCAGCCCAGTGGGTACTCCGTGGAGATGAATTAGAGTGGTTGGATGAAGTACAAACTCAACCAACTGACGCAGCAATCGCAGCTAAGATTGTTGAATTACAAGCAGCCCATGACGCAGCAGCATACGCCCGTGACCGCCAAGCAGCCTACCCAAGTATCCAAGATTGCATCCATGCTCTCTTAGATGGTGGAGCTACCTTGACTGACTTACAAGCCTTGCGTACAGCCGTGAAAGCAGCCAATCCAAAGCCATAATAGGAGTAGATTATGACAACTACTATTACAGGTGCTACTGGCATTGATAACATCAAGGCAGCTACGGGTGCTGTGTTGCAAGTTGTTAGTGTTAATAAGACCGATGCGTTCTCTACTA
>Ga0308015_10000931_pt1 | contig 12583 bp, 10 predicted proteins | sample Neamet231_FD_203128 | JGI IMG/M metagenome (GOLD analysis project Ga0308015, IMG submission 203128) | Marine microbial communities from water near the shore, Antarctic Ocean - #231 | ecosystem: Environmental > Aquatic > Marine > Unclassified | place: Southern Ocean | collected 2014-07-28
GAGTCCCGACTCTTAGGTGTGGTTCGCGATGAGTTGGAAGCGGTAAAGAAAGAGTATGGCGATGAACGCCGCACTGAGATAGTAGGCTCGCAACTCGACCTTACTATGGAAGACTTGATCTCCGAAGAAGATAGAGTCGTTACCATTTCTAAAACTGGCTACGCGAAGTCTCAGCCACTTGCTGACTATAGTGCGCAGAAGCGCGGCGGCACAGGCAAGGCTGCGGCATCGGTTAAAGACGAAGATATTGTTGAGCACCTGCTGATCGCTAATACCCACGATACGCTGCTTTGTTTTAGCAGTCAGGGCAAAGTCTACTGGCTAAAAGTGTTCATGATCCCAGTGGCAAGCCGTACTGCTCGCGGTAAGCCTCTCGTTAATATCCTTCCCTTGGAAGAGGGCGAGCGCATCACCAGCATGCTCCCGGTTAAGGACTATCCCGAGGACGAATTCGTGTTTATGGCCACATCCAACGGCACAGTTAAGAAGACTGCACTCACGAACTTTTCCAGACAGCGCAGCGTGGGTCTAAGAGCTATCGAATTGGATGAGGGCGATGAGCTAGTGGGCACGGCAATAACAGACGGTTCTAAAGATGTAATGTTGATTAGTAGTAGCGGCAAGACGATTCGCTTCAACGAAGATGATGTTCGAGCAATGGGACGAACGGCTAGGGGCGTCAGAGGCATTAAGATGCCAAACGAATATAAGATGATTGCCCTTATCATTCCCGATCCTACTAAGCAGATTCTGACGGTTTGCGAACAGGGCTATGGAAAACGAACTCTAGTTGACGATTTTCCTGTCTATGGTCGCGGGGGTCAGGGTGTTATCGGCATCCAGACTAGCGATCGAAATGGGCCTGTAGTCGGAGCAGCGCAAGTGTCTGAGTCCGATGAGATCATGCTGATATCGGATAAAGGTACTCTAGTTAGAACTCGAGTCACCGAGGTATCTGTTCAGGGCAGGAATACTCAAGGTGTCCGCCTGATCCGTCTTAAGGATGGTGAAAATCTCGTAGGCCTCGAGCAGGTTGATGAGCCTGAAGAAGTAGAGGAATTGGAAGCCTCTATTGATGATCAAGCAGAATCAGTTGAGGGTTCTGAGCCTGCCGCCGATCCAGATACGAACGAGTCTGAATAAAACTAGACCACCAGTCATACTGCTCATCGAGAAATTGTGGGCAGTTCGTATTGCTTAAGAAATTTCAAATTAACAAAAACTAATTGTCATAGGTCTATGAGTCAAAACAGCGACATAAACTCGACTGGCAAGATTGCCTATCTAGGGCCGGAAGGAACTTATTCGCAGTTAGCAGCACTTGAGTTCTTTGGGTCAGACGCGCAGCTATTGAATTGTGCGTCCATTGACGACGTCTTCGCTGCGGTCGAGAAAAAGGAAGTAGCCTATGGCGTTGTGCCTGTCGAAAACTCCACTGAGGGCGCGATAAATAACACGCAAGATTGTCTTATAGACAGCTCGGCTAGCATAGTCGGTGAGCAAATTGTATCTATTGAACATAGTCTGCTCGTTCTAGAAAATACATCTAAATCGGATATAAAAAAGATTGCCTCGCACAAGCAATCTCTCGCGCAGTGTCGCAACTATCTGGCAAAGAATTTTCCAGAAGCTGAACAGGTCGAATGTCCAAGTAATGCCGAGGCTGCTATTCGGGCGCAATCGGATTCTGGCACTGCAGCTATAGCGAGTGAGTTGGCGGGTCGGCTGTACAACTTGCAAAGCTTGGATCAGCGAATACAAGATAAGTCCAACAATCGCACGCGTTTCTTGGTGCTAGCATTGGAAGATACGGCTCCTACGGGTTCTGACAAGACGAGTATTTTGGTGTACACAGAGAATAAGCCTGGTGCATTGTTTCGCGTGTTAGAGCCATTCGAGAATTTTCAGTTAAGTCTAACGAAAATCGAAACACGACCTTCGAAGAAAGAAGCTTGGGAATATGTCTTCTTCATCGATTTCGAGGGCCACGCGCTTGATGAGGCCTCGAAAAAGTTGTTTGCCACTCTAGTGCAGGCCGGGGTGGAAGTTAAGATGCTAGGCTCGTATCCACTCTCTAAATAGAATTCAAATATACCTTGCAACGATCTGATCAACCACAGCAATGAACGATATTAAGAACAAAGTAGTGCTAATTGTCGGTCTGGGAATGATTGGCGGTTCCATCGCGCGTGGACTAAAGAAAGCAAATCCAAAACGACGAATAATTGCATGTGATACAGATGCGCAGGCTTTGCAGCAAGCTCTGGACGACGGTGTCATTTCCCAGAGTGGCGAGCTGGCAGCTCTATGTCCGCAGGCAGATATAATTATTCTTGCCGTGCCGCCACTGACCGTTTGTGAGCTTCTGCTAGAGGTGCTGAAGCATATGGCTTCAAACGCCATCATTACCGATGTGGCAAGCGTCAAGTCGCATATTTTTACGTCAAGCCAGCAATTTTCGGAGAAGGCGCTCGCGAAATTTGTGCCCGCACATCCTATCGCTGGTTCCGAGCAGAGTGGTTATTCAGCGGCGATAGATGACCTATTCGAGCAAAGAAACGTAATCCTAACGCCGCACGCAGGAAACTCGCCAGACTCCGTTGCCACTATTAATTCACTGTGGAGAGAGCTAGGTGCAAACGTCCTAGGAATGACGCGTGTAAGGCATGACGAGGTGCTCGCTGCGACTAGCCATCTCCCGCATTTGCTCGCGTATGCAATCGTTGATGTGCTCCTGAAACAGGAGCAGAGTGAAGATATATTCCGCTACGCGGCAGGAGGGTTTGCTGACTTTAGTCGACTTGCGTCTAGCGATGCTAAAATGTGGTCCGATATATTTGTTGCGAACTCGGCTGCAGTCGAGAAAGTGCTCGATGACTATATACAGAGCCTTTTGGATTTCAAGAAGGCGATACAAAAACAGGAGCACGGGAAGTTAGAAGAATCATTTGGAGCGGCAAAACAAGCGCGCGAAAATTTCATCAGTCAGCATTTTAAGCCAAAGAAGCAAGAAGAAATGATAAGTAATCAGCTCAATTTTAATGTCCTACCTGGCGGGCAGGTGATAGGGTCAATTCGTGTCGCTGGCGATAAGTCAATTTCACATCGTTCTATTATTCTCGCGTCGATTGCAAATGGCATAACATGTGTTACCGGTTTTCTTGAAGGAGAAGATGCGCTTAATACGGTGGCTGCATTTCGCGAGATGGGTGTAACCATAGTCGGGCCTGAGAATGGGGGGCTTACTATTTACGGCGTCGGTAAGAACGGACTGCAAGCGCCGCGTAGGTCTTTGTACATGGGGAATTCAGGGACGGCGATGCGTCTATTGGCGGGTCTTTTGGCTGCGCAATCTTTTGATAGCGAGCTAACCGGCGATGAGTCGCTCATGGAGCGGCCGATGAATCGTGTTGCCCAGCCGCTTCGTGCTATGGGTGCAAATATTACGACGGGAGATTCTGGCACTCCGCCTCTAATGATTCGCGGATCAAAATTAAAGGGCATTATCTACGAAATGCCGATTGCCAGCGCTCAGGTAAAGTCTTGCTTATTGCTCGCAGGACTATATGCCGAGGGTGAGACTAAGGTCCATGAGCCGGCCCCTTGTCGTGATCATACGGAGCGGATGCTGCAAGGTTTCGGCTACAGTGTTTCTGTAGACGCAAATGAGGGCACCTCTGCGGTCACCGGCGGTGCCGATTTAGAGGCCACCCAGATCGATGTGCCTGGGGATATATCTTCTGCGGCGTTCTTTTTGGTCGCTGCTGCTATAACGCCAGGGTCAGATCTTACGCTTCAACACGTCGGCGTGAATCCGACGCGTATTGGTATTATAAATTTGTTGCGGGATATGGGGGCGAACATCGAAAGCAGCAATGAGAGGCTTGTTGGTGGCGAACGGGTTGCCGACCTGCGTGTTCGCTACCAGCCGCTGAAGGGCATTGTTATTAGCGAGGCTCAAATACCTATCGCGATAGACGAATTCCCAGTCTTATTCGTTGCCGCTGCCTGTGCTGAAGGAGAAACCTTACTGCGCGGAGCGAAGGAGTTGCGTGTGAAAGAGAGCGATCGACTCGATGCGATGGCGCAGGGACTGGAGAAGCTCGGCGTTGTCGTGGAAACTTTCGACGATGGCATTAAGATTACTGGTGGGCAGATGGGCGGTGGGGCTGTAGACAGCTTCGGCGACCATAGAATCGCCATGGCCTTTACCGTAGCAGGCCTACGATCAGAGTCGCCTATCGATATAGCGAACTGTGCGAACGTTGCCACCTCATTCCCGAATTTTGTACAACTCGCGGCAGAAGTTGGCATTCAGGTATCCGCCCAGAAGTTACCAAAAGTAACTAGCTAAAGAGTCTTTGATGAATAAAGCGCCCGTTATAGCAATCGATGGGCCTTCGGGCTCTGGCAAGGGAACAATATCCTCGCGTGTAGCTGAATCTCTGGGCTTTTCCTTGCTCGATAGCGGCGCGCTCTATCGTGTTTTGGGTATTGCCTGTGATCGGCATGGTATTGACCTCACAGACTCACTAGCGGTGGCAAATCTTGCTAGAGACCTAGATATACAGTTCGGATTAAGAGGTGAAGGCAGTGTTTGCGTAGATGGAGAGGATGTTAGCCTCGCAATTCGGACCGACCTGGGTAGCGACATGGCATCCAAAGTTGGAGCGATTGAGGAGGCAAGAGAGGCACTTTTCCAGCGTCAACTGGCATTTCGAGAAGCGCCTGGGCTGGTTGCAGACGGCAGGGACATGGGGACTACTGTATTCCCTGATGCGACCCTCAAAATCTTCCTAACAGCCAGCTTGGAAGCGAGGGCGCAGAGGCGATACAAGCAGTTGATAGGTAAGGGTATTAATGCTACTCTTCCCGCCCTTTTGCGAGACCTAAAAGAGCGAGACAGACGCGACAGTGAACGAACCGTCTCTCCCCTCAAGCCCGCTGAAGATGCTATCGTTATAGATACCACGGACTTGACTATCGAGCAGGTAGTGAAACAAGTCTTGGAAAACTACCCCTGGCATAGTGGCAAAACGTAGTAAGAAAAGTGTTGTAAATTGTTTCTAGGCTGCATCCCCAGAATTGGCAGTCTTGGAATTTAACTTAATCACCCCGTGAAACTGGTACGCGGCGAGTTGCTATTCACACTAACTGTGTTTTGTAACTCATTGAAAATATTGGAAATATTAATGAGCGAAAATTTTGCAGAGCTATTTGAACAATCCCTAACCGAAATAGACATGAACCCAGGTGCCATCGTAACCGGCACCGTTATAGAAATAGATTCGGACTGGGTAACAGTCCACGCCGGCCTCAAATCTGAAGGCGTTATTCCCCGCATTGAATTCCTCGACGAGCAAGGCAACTTCTCTCTAGAAGTTGGCAACGAAGTTAAAGTTGCGCTTGAGACTGTAGAAGATGGAACCGGTGCTACTAAACTATCCCGTGAAAAAGCCAAGCGTGCTGAATCCTGGATGGAGCTTGAGGCTGCGCACGAGAAGAATGACATCGTAACCGGTATTATCAACGGTAAGGTGAAAGGCGGTTTTACTGTCGATTTGAACAATATAAGAGCCTTCCTACCAGGATCTTTGGTCGATGTTCGACCAGTCCGAGATACGCTGCATCTGGAAGGACAGTTACTCGAATTTAGACTGATTAAGCTTGATCGCAAGCGCAACAACGTCGTGGTATCGAGGCGCGCGGTTCTTGAGTCTGTGAGCACAGAAGAAAGAGATGCTCTTCTCGAGAAGCTACAAGAAGGTATGTCCGTTAAGGGTATCGTTAAGAACCTTACTGACTACGGTGCCTTTGTTGATCTGGGCGGTGTTGATGGCCTACTACACATTACGGATATGTCTTGGAAGCGTATCAAGCATCCAAATGAGATCGTGAATGTTGGTGACGAGATCGACGTTAAAGTATTGAAGTACGATAGAGACCGAAATCGCGTCTCTCTTGGACTTAAGCAACTGGGTGAAGATCCTTGGGTTGCTATCAAGGCGCGTTACCCTGAGAAGACTCAGGTTAAGGCCATTGTTACTAATCTTACAGACTATGGTTGTTTCGCCGAGCTGGAAGAGGGTGTTGAAGGTCTAGTGCACGTGTCTGAAATGGATTGGACTAACAAGAACATTCATCCTTCGAAAGTTGTTAATCTTGGTGATGAAGTCGAAGTTATGGTCTTGGACATTGACGAAGAACGCCGTCGAATCTCCCTTGGCATCAAGCAGTGCTTCCAGAATCCTTGGGACGGATTTGCTGAGAACTTTAAGAAGGGCGATAAGATATCCGGCAGCATTAAGTCTATTACCGACTTTGGAATCTTCATCGGCCTGGATGGAAACATCGATGGTCTGGTGCATCTTTCAGATATTTCTTGGGATGAGCCTGGCGAAGAAGCTGTGCGCGAATTCAAGAAAGGCGACGAGATCGAGACTGTTATCCTGTCTGTCGACCCAGAGCGAGAGCGTATCTCCTTGGGTGTGAAGCAATTAGAAGACGATCCGTTCATGAACTACGCTGGCGAATTTGAGAAAGGCAGCATTGTGAAGGGCACTGTTACAACAGTAGAAGCGAAATCTGCGATTATCACGTTGAAAGAGGGGGTTGAAGGTATGTTGCGCTCCTCAGAAATCAGCCGCGATAAAGTGGAAGATGTTCGTACTGTATTGACAGAAGGTTCCGAGATCGAAGTTAAGATCGTTAGTATTGATCGCAAGAATCGTATGCTTAGCCTCTCGGTTAAGGCGATTGAGATCGATGACGAGAAGAGCGCGATTAAAGACCATAAGACCGAAGTCGCTGACGTTTCGCCGGGCACTATTGGTGATCTGATCAAGGCTGAAATGGATAAAAGCTAGAAATAATTGCTTTCTCCTGCATCGTGATCAGCACTGTTAGATCGCGATGCAGAAGAACATTCTAGATTTATCAATACTTTGCGTCATTTCCTGATTCAATCTGGCTAGATGTTTGTGTTAGGCTGGGACACCTGAAAGCAAAACCGTAATACGAACCGTCGGTCGTACTAGGACAGGGGATAATTATGACTAAATCTGAACTCATAGATCGCATAGCTACCAAGCAAACGCAACTTTCTTCGAAAGACGTAGAACTCGCGGTAAAGGCGGTTATTGAATACATGTCTCAGGTCTTATCTGAAGGCGAAAGAATAGAGATTCGAGGTTTTGGTAGTTTCTCGTTGCACTATCGCGTTCCACGCATTGGGCGAAACCCAAAGACCGGAACGCCAGTAGCTTTGAGCGGGAAGTACGTGCCTCATTTCAAGCCAGGCAAGGAACTGCGCGATCGAGTTAATACCAGTATGCTGACAGAACAGTACAGTTAGATACAAACTCTTGGCTTTTGCATTTTACGCGGCATAGCCATTGAGGTTATGCCGTTTTTGTTTGTACTAGACGAAACCTAGTCATTACTACGAATTCGATACTATTTCGAGCTCAATACAAAGCTTCAAGCCTGGATGATTTCTCCGATGCGCCAGCTTACTCAATTGCTTTCCGGTTTTTTCCTGCTGCTCGTGTTCGCAGTTAGTGTCACATTTACTTATTACAATTCAATCCCCGTAACCATAGGTATCGGTTCATGGCAGATCCAGCCCCTGCCGGTGTCGGTCTGGATAATAGGCGGGTTTGTATTTGGTGGATTATTGGGACTGCTCCTTGGGTTAGGCCTGTTTAGGAATTTAAAGTCGCGAGTAAAAATCCGCAGATTAGCGAAAGCGCTCCTTGAGGCGGAAGAGGAAATCTCGAATCTCCGCTCATTGTCGCTACGCGATACCAAGAAGTAGCAATCGGGTTATTATGGAAAGTTTTACGTTCTACTTGCTCTTACTTACAGCCATCATCGCAGGGTGGCTATTAGGTAGATTCGGCTCTTCAAAATCTACTCACACAAAAGCTTCAAGCTCGGACTTGTTTCAAAACTACTTCGTAGGACTAAATTATCTGCTCAACGACGAGCCTGATGAAGCGATAGATACCTTTATCAAAGCTTTGGAAATAAATAGCGAAACTATCGAAACGCACTTAGCGCTTGGCGCTCTTCTGAGAAGGAGAGGGAAGGTAGATAAGGCCATTAATGTGCATCAAGCGTTGCTCGCCAGACCCAATCTAGAGCGCGGTTTTTCCAATTCGGTCCGATTGCAGCTAGCACTCAATTATATTGCAGCTGGATTGCTCGATAGGGCCGAGCGCCTCTTAAAAGAGGTGCTGGACGATGGTGGAGAAGCCAAATGGGATGCACTTCGACAGCTGATCACGATCTACCAGACAGAGAAGGAATGGGAAAATGCAATAGCCTGTTCATCTGCATTGCTAAAAAATACGCAGTTTAAAAAAGACCCCGCATTGCTAGGTGGAGCTGCTCACTACTGCTGCGAAATCGCGCAGCAGCACCTTCATAATAATCAAGACGCTCGAGCTAGATTGCAAATAAAACGCGCATTTACATTCGAGCGCAAGAGTATTCGGGCAATGCTCTTACTGGCGGATATCGAACAACGTGAAGGAAAAACTAAAGCGGCTATAAAGGAGTTGCTGCGCGTGCGAGCGGCAAAGCCACAATTCATATCGCTATTACTTGAGCCATTGGCATCTTGTCATGAGAATCTCGGGTCAAGAGCTGACTTTGAAAAACTGCTTAGGGCAATGGTGCTAGAAGACTCAAGCACCGAAGCGGCGCTAATGCTCGTCAAGATAACTAGCGCAAGCTCGGGAAACGTTGACGCTATTAGCCTGCTCAGGGAGCATCTCGAACATTCTCCATCTTCCACTGCCTTGATTGAGCTCCTAGGATTGCAATTGGATGAGGTCGGTGAGAATGTTGCTAGTAGTCTAGAGCCATTGCTGAATCTAGTGAAAGCACAGGCTCAGGGAAGTCCGGAGTACCGCTGTCATCACTGCGGTTTTGAGACTAAGAACTTTTTTTGGATGTGTCCCAGTTGTAAACAGTGGGACAAGATTAGTCCCATTAATGATCTGTAGGCTCGGCAGGTAAGTAGTGCTTCTAAATAGTCAGTTTCTGACTACAATTTTAAAACAGTAAGTAGTATCGGAGTGCCTGTGGAAAAAAGAATAATAGTGGCTCTAGATTTTAATGCGGCCAAGATTGCTCTCAACCTAGTTGATAGCCTAGATCCCAAGCTTTGCCGCCTTAAGATCGGTAAGGAATTGTATACGGCCTGTGGTCCTGACTTGCTTAAGCAAATACAGAACAGAGGCTTCGAAGTATTTCTCGATTTGAAGTTCCATGATATTCCGAATACTGTGGCAAAGGCGGTGAATGTAGCCGGAAACATGGGAGTCTGGATGCTGAATGTTCATGCTTCTGGCGGCCAAGCTATGATGGAGGCGGCGAGAGAAGCCTTGCTCGAATTTGGAAGCCAGCGACCAAAGCTAATCGCGGTCACCGTACTAACTAGCTTAGTTCAGCTTGATCTAAACCAGATAGGTATCGACTCTAGTCCAGAAGAGCAGGTGAGCAAACTGGCATTGCTTACTCGCGATGCAGGTCTAGATGGCGTTGTCTGTTCTGCCGCAGAAACGCGTCTGCTAAGGGCGCAGCTACCCGAGGAATTTTTCCTTGTAACGCCCGGCATACGTCGTGCAACTGATGCTGTCGGTGATCAGAAGCGTGTGCTCGGTCCTGCAGATGCCGTGCGCAGTGGAAGTAACTATCTTGTTGTTGGAAGACCCATTACTCAAGCGGATTCACCCAACGAAGCTCTATTAGAATTTAATTCCGCCATAGCTAGCGTTAGCTAATTTCTTTACTAAGCTATAGAAAGCAGCCAAAGCTGTTTTTACTTAACTATCTTTACTTTTTTTTGTTAATTTTAGCGATAAGGAAATTACTATGAATAGACTAGCCATTCCTAGATTGACTATGGTCGCTGTCCTGTGCGCATTCTCAACAGTTGGCCTAGCGTTTGAGTTCCAGCCCGATAGCACGCAGCAAATTCAAATGTTGTATATTAATAGCGCCGAAGCAGCGGCAATAGCTGCAGCGTTAGATGGTGTTGGCCTGAATTAGGCGCAAGAAATTATTGCCTACCGTGAAATGTTTGGCAGCTTTCATTCAATGGAAGAGCTGGCAGATGTAAAAGGCATCGAAGTGGCGACCGTTGAGAAGAATAGGCAGCGCATAATAGTCTTCAATAAGTAGTCGTTATGCTCGATAAGGCACTTTCACTATGTTTTGAAAGTACATGATTTTATTACTGAATATTTCTTGAGGCTCGTTATAATGGTGGCTCCACACTGATTGCCGACAGGCTTGAATTTGATGTCGTTATTGCTGTTATGTAGCCTACTTTTTCTCGGTTCTGCAATCCTAACGGGTCTATTTCGCTGGGCAGCTCAAGGGATCCGGCTTATAGCTGTTCCTGTCTCCAGAAGCGCTCATTCGACGCCTGTTCCAGTCGGAGGAGGGGTATCGATAGTAGCTTTGATTCTCTTGGTTATTGCCTACTGCTATTTTACTGACCAAATCCCTGCAAATGAGTTTGCGGCCTTAATGGCCGGCATTTTAATCGCAGGTATTGGTATCGTGGACGATATTAAGCAGTTGGATGTGCGTTGGCGCATTCCGGCTCAGTTCCTAGCCTCAGCCTTCGTAGTCTATTCTCTGGGAGATGTGCCGGCCATAGATTTTGGTCTCTTCGTCTTTTCAGAATCGATCTTGCTGAATGTATTGGCGGTATTTGCATTGGTTTGGTTGCTAAATCTTTACAATTTTATGGACGGGATAGATGGTATCGCAGCAACAGAATTGATCGTTGTAAACTTAGTGTCATTAATAATTGTTATAAACAGTGATTCTGTTTTGACTCTGTTATCCGCGAGTTTTGCTGCTGCCGCAGGAGGGTTCTTGCTTTGGAATTGGGCGCCAGCCAAAATATTTATGGGGGATGTGGGTAGCAGCTTTATTGGATTTACCTTAGGGGTGATGGCGCTATTGTCACTGCACCATGGCAGTATGATTGTATGGACTTGGGTCTTGCTATTGGGCGTATTTATTGTAGACGCGACTCTAACCTTGTTAGTTCGCTATAGGAGTAAACAGCGCTGGCACGAAGGGCATTCCTCTCATGCCTATCAAAATGCAGCGAGGCACTACAAGAGTCACGCGAAAGTGACGATAGCCATTGTATTGATAAATCTTTTTTGGCTCGGGCCGCTGGCTTGGTTGTCTATGCAATACCCCAAAATGGGGCTGGCCATAACGGTATTAGGCCTGATACCGTTGCTGTTACTAGCGAAGCGCTTTGGTGCGGGGCGTGAGAATTTCTCATTCTAGACGAAAAATACTCAGCGACCTACCAGGTAGCTGATTAGTTGATTGAAGGATAAAGAGGGTACGCCATGAATCTTTATACGATTCCATTATCACGCTCTGTGAAGCAGATCCTAATAATGATCGCCGATGCGCTTATGATAGTGCTAGCGCTGGTGTTCTCTTTTGTATTGCTTGGGAAGGACTTCTTCGATCAAGATCAGCGATTCTATTTTTATCTTTCTCTAGCAACGACGTTCAGCATTCTGGTCTTCATCCGCATTGGCCTTTACAGGGCGCTGGTCCTGTATATGGGTTTGCAGAGTGGCTTTCTGATATTGCAGGGAGTTACGGCAGCGAGTTGCCTGCTTGCTGCTGCCTATTTTTTCGCAAAAAATCCGGAATCTTCAGATCTATCGATCTTGCCAATCTTCTGGATGATTGCCTTGTTGCTAATCGGCGGCACCAGATTTTTTGCCAAAGTTTTTTTGCAGAGCCTCATTCAAAACTTCAGACCCAAAGAACCCGTAATCATTTACGGCGCTGGTAGTTCAGGCATGCAACTTCTCGTCGCGCTTCAAAATGGTGATCAATATCTACCGGTCGCATTCGTCGATGACAGTCGCAATATGATCGGTAATACGGTGCACGGCATTCGTGTCTATAGCCCTAACTCTTTGTATGAACTCATTGAGAGTTTCTCGGTCCGTCAGATATTTTTAGCAATTCCTTCTGCAACCCATGGCGAGAGAAAAGAAATCTTGAATCGGTTGGAACACCATCCGGTACATGTGAAAACGGTGCCGGATCTGTTTGATATGGTTTCTGGGAAGATGGGTGTCGATGAGATTCGAGACATCGATATCGAGGATCTCCTAGGGCGCGATATCGTTCCTCCCAACCCGGAATTATTGGGAGCCTGTATTACGAGTCAATCGGTTATGGTAACCGGAGCAGGTGGTTCAATTGGTTCGGAGTTATGTCGTCAGATCATAGCAATTAATCCGTCGCGGTTAATTCTATTAGATACTTTCGAATTTGGGCTCTACAAATTAGAAGCGGAACTCATAGAGAAACTGCAGAGCATCGAAGGTGGAGACAATATCGAGATTGTTTCCTTGCTGGGCTCGGTCGGAAATAGACTGCAAATGGAAAACGCGATCAGGAGCTTCAAGGTCGATACCGTTTATCACGTAGCGGCCTACAAACAAGTGCCGATGGTTGAGAAAAATGTTGTTGAGGGCGTGCAGAATAATATATTTGGCACCTTTGTCTCAGCCCA
>Ga0308015_10000932_pt1 | contig 12574 bp, 21 predicted proteins | sample Neamet231_FD_203128 | JGI IMG/M metagenome (GOLD analysis project Ga0308015, IMG submission 203128) | Marine microbial communities from water near the shore, Antarctic Ocean - #231 | ecosystem: Environmental > Aquatic > Marine > Unclassified | place: Southern Ocean | collected 2014-07-28
CCAGTAGCTGCATCATAATCCAAGTAAACACAAGTACCTACTGACCTACCAGTATAGCGATCCTTCAGGATTCTAATGGTAGACATATGTCTCAAGTGTTCATCCTTGTGCTGCTGATTCCTTTCAATACCTATAACAAAGTTAGCCCACTGACCTATAGCCCTTGAACCAAAGAAGTGTTTGATCTGTACACGCCCACCTTCTTCATGTGGTTTACCTTCAGGTGTGTTCAGGTGTGATATTAAGAACAGGCTTACCTTCAACTCACGTGCCAGACTAGCAAGATCAGTCATAATGTATGCTAGTTGTTTACGCTCATCTCCGTCTACCGTACCAGATACTAAAGCTGTGATGTGATCAATAAAGATATGCTTGCAATCAAGTGACACAACCATGAACCTTATGCGCTGCTTGATTACCTCATACTCAGTGCTGCCGAAGTGGTCATACAGGTGATACCTATTGCTATCCTCCATACCCTTCACTGTAGTAATCAGTTCTTCATCAGTCCAAGTATCAGACGGTACATGAAACAGCTTATCTTTTATCTTACTAGCAAGGCAGCGTACCGTATGCTCTGGTGATTCTTCTAGGAACAAACCACCCACGTTTAACTTGTGGTGTTCAGCTAAGTGAACCATAGTTTCCTTCCAGATTTCTGACTTACCCATGCCAGTACCTGCACCGAGTACATACAGTTCACCTGACCTTATACCATAGGTAGCATCAGTAAGTCCCTGCCATGCCCATGATAGCCCTTGCTCTAGGGGCTTAGTCAATCTCTCCATCAGATCACCAACACCTACTATACCATCAGGCTTAAACTTCTTGGCTCTCCATAAACATTGTATTAACTCAGCACCCTTACCCGCTAACAACATTTCATTAGCATCCTTTAGGGGCATTGAGGCAACGGCACATTTATTAGGCGAGAACAATGGAGTCACTGCTTCCACTGCTGCAGCACCCGCATCATCCTGATCGAAGCAAAGTATCACGGTCTCAAAGGTTTCAAGCCATTCCAAGTTATTCTTAATAGCCTTCGGTGCTGACGTAGCACCAAGTGGTAGTGATACCACCGCCCATTTATTTTCCTGGATTTGACTGACACTCAAACAATCTATCTCACCTTCAGTGATAACCAAACGCTTACCACCCTCACCCCATAGGTGTTGCCCGAATAGTTCAGTACCTTTCATAGTACCAGTGGCAGTGAACTTCTTGTGAGCACCACGTATCTTCTGGCCTATCTGCTTACCCTTTAGATAGTAGGGTGCAATTTGTACGTGATGCCCATTGTGTTCACCTACCTTATAACCAAACTTCTTACAAGTCTCAAGGTTAATACCTCTAGCCTTGAGTGGTGCATACTCACCATCAACTAACCCCTTTGGGAGAACCTTCGTCTCCGCTGTGAGGTGCGTATCTTTACAGGCTTTCGTGAGTCTGCAACTGAAGCAATGAGTATGCCCGTCACTATATACACTAAGCGCATCACTACTACCGCAGTCTTCGCAGTTCTTATGATAAACGAATGTGGATGTGCTTTCATTCCGTTGGTATGTTTCATGAGCCATTCTTCCCCCTTATGTTAGAAGCTCTTACACGTTCCTTGTGCATCTTACGCTGCAGCCCCTGTATGATTCTACTGCCTACTTCATTATTACACTTACTTACCCTAAGTTTCTTAAAGGCATCTAACATAATTGGGTTCTTCATTATTTTCCTCTGAGATTTAGAAAGCCTAAGCCTTCCCTTAATAGAAAAGCAGATACCGAGAAGTGAGGACACTTAGTAGTATTGTCCAGTTTACCATGAGCCACCACTCGTGCATTGTTAAAACTAACTGACATATTTTCGAGTAGCCATGCCAAGTTTTTATATTGTGAGTCCGTATAATTATCTTCCCCTTTCCCCTTCTTACTTTGCCCACCTATCATACAAATACCAAGTGCCTTCCTATCATATTCCTCAAGGTGAGCACCCGCATTATTCATAGGTCTACCATATTCTATAATGCCATCACGATCAATTACTACATGATAACCTACAGATAACTTACACTGGCTGCGGTGTAGCCTGTCCATCTCTTGCAGTCCTATAAATTCTGTAGCCTTCGTGAAGCTTGAGTGTATAACTATGTACTCCCACTCCCAAGGGTTTATATGTTTCATTGCCATATGTTTAATCCTTTAGCCATGCCCGTGGTATCAGTCTGTCTGCAAATTTAAAACCATTCTTAGTACACCATAGTGCATAGGTAGTCTTGCTACCCTTACTAAGTTTGGCCTTACTACTTGAGAAGACAAATCTAATATCCAACTCTGGATGCTGTTCTTTTATTAATAGGTGTTTCTTTCTATCAGCTACCATGAATCTACCCTTGGTTTCTATAATGATTCCATTAGGTAATTCAAAATCTGGGGTGTACTTGTGAGAGGACTGAGGTCTGATGTACTCAATGTACATTTCCTCATACTTCACAGGCACACCCTCATCCAGTAACTGTTGAGAAACTTTATCCTCAAGCCCACTACGAAAACCATGCAGCAGGTCTGAGGCTTTAGCTTTCTTAAAACTCATTCGCTTCTATTTCGTGCAGCGGGTACTTAATGTTCTCTACTTTAGCAGCAGCAGGTGGTGGTACATCCTCTGCCACATACCCACCTTCTTCACCGCCGAAGCCAAAGGAATCACCACTGCTACCACCACCCTGTACTAACTCAATCACCTGAACTGCATTCATGCGTAGCTGCACACCTACACCTACTTGCTGTGTATAGAATGGGTTGAACTCACCTGCTACCTTAACTACTGAGCCACCATAGATTGGTGTGCCATAAGCTATCTTCTTAGGTGGTTTGCTTGCATCAAATAGTTTAGGGTAAAGCATGATGGTTTCATTGGATGCACGAGTGACAATCTTATGGTTCATCTTAATGTTGAACTCATACTCACCTGTCTCATTACCATCATCATCTACACAAGCTTTGATAGGTAGTGATGCACGCTTCACTGCTTTAGATGCAGCAATAGACTTACCCTTAGTTCCAGGATTAGTGTCTGAAGCTAGTCTCTTGACTGTTTCCTTGAAGAACTCGTCAGCTATCCCTTGAATCTTTAGGGTCAGTGCCTCGGAATCTTCTGCACTCAGCCGTACCTTACATGAGAACTCACCGTTAGGCTTGTACTTAGTGTCAGGTTCAGACAAGCGTGGGTATACTGCTACACCTTTTGGCGTTACAAACTTCTCTAATTTTTTATTCATTGTCGTATCTATCCTTCTTAAATTTTTTATTCAAAAATGAGCAGTGAGCTTCATCAACCATAATACCTGCTTCACACATCTCAGCATGAAGGTCTATTGGTAGAGGCTCATCCATCCCCCAATGTACAACCGCCCTTGATAAGAGTACACCTTGTAAGTCCAACATAAATTTTCCCCTTAATATTCATTTTGATCTTTTGCTATTTTTTCTAGTATGGAGAGAAGTCCAAAAATTACAAGGGTTACTGCCCCAATAGATAGCATAAGTATAGGAATTGCTACAAGTGCATCAGGTAAACTAGCCATCTCCATTATCTCCAAGTCCGTTATTAAAATCATCTTCAGCATCATCCTCTAGGATTATTATTTCTTCAGTAGTTATAGTATCCTCGGCACTAGCTAAGTCTGCTATGGCTACAATAACTATAAATAAAATAACCCAAATAACTTTTTCTTTTATTGTCTTCACTTCAATTCCTCCTCAACATATACTTTAAGAGCACGAGCCTTACTGTCCCACCTCACATCAGCATCAGCGTTAATCCTGCTACTGTATTGCATAAGTTGTGACACACTTAGCCCACTTGATTCAGCCACCTCCCGAAACAGTAATGCTACCCCTGCTACCTGCATATCTGGGCTAAAAGTTTGCAATGCACTGATAGCTTGGTATGCTGCATCATACGCCTTTATCGGGTGGGCTGAGTACAGTTTGTCGTTGTTCATTAGCTTCCTCTCTCTTTCGTTTTAATCCTTCATCCCTAATCTCCTTCAATGTCCTGCCACAACTAACACATGCATCCCCTTCCTCATTCAGAAGGCACTCAAGGATACAACCTGTATCTACTGTAGCCCTAGTCAAGGCAGACTCTATCACAGTCCTAGATCTCACAAGCCCCTGCCACACACGCTAGTGTCTGGGAAGCCTCCGTATTATCTTTATCCTCTATCATTTGTAGCCAATCAATTCCTTTTGGCATCTTGGATAATAGTTCAACGTACTGTTCCTCAGTGATATCCTCATATGGTGCTTGAACGTAGACATGATCTGAGTGTGGCAAGAAACTAATACCTGATATACGATCAAAGTTCTTCCATACCCATGCGCCTACCTCTACCCACTCATCTGCTTTAACATACACTGTGCAGCTTGGCTTGTGTTCACAAAAATGATCTTGATACATTAACCACAATTCCATCTGCTCTAGTGCAGTCTTATCATTCCTGAACACCGCTCCAGGAGGGGCTTTCATAGGAAAACTAGCTACCATTGTGGTGTCCTTCTTTGCTTCATAGTCCACAAGTGGGAAGCCATTTCGTAAGAGAAATTCACACACTGGGTCTTTCTTATCTAACTGAATGCGCCGAATATAATAATCAGCGAACCTAGCATGAATACCACTAGCACTGTCAACAAGCTGAGAAACAGTACCAGAAGGCTTAACGCAAGTAATAGCAGTTGAACAAGTGATGTTAAATTTTTCAGACCAAATAACATTCGTCTTTCTAGCATGATCCCTTAACTCCTCTAATAACTTTGGTAAACCACGCGAGAGTTCACGATGTTGCAAGATTGCATTCTTAGCCCCATTCATTAGTGAGCTATCCATAATACCTGTCAGGCTCACACCTAGCAGCCGTTCCTCATCAGTGTTTTTCTTCCACTCATCTGATAGGAACTTAAAGTCCGTGAGTGTGGATTGATAAGTACCTAGAATAGTAGCTAGTTCTATTTTTTTCTTGAGGCTTGAAAGCGAATCGTTGGCTCGGACAACAACCTCCGTAAGGTTACAGAATTGTTTATCTCTGAGTATAATTTCTGAACACGGGTTGCATCCGTAATCTCTATTCTTATCTCTGCGCCCCCATTTAGCTGCTTGATTTTGTGCAGCCACTCTGTTAAATATCCCGCGCTCACCTGATCCTGACTTAACCAAACTGAGCCACTCTTCCATAAAACTTTCAACATTAGGTCGCTCCGTATAACATACACTATTATTAGCTAACATCCGATGTGGGTTGCCACCATCTTGTACAGGTAAATACCACTGGCCTGTCTTGGCATCGCGCATTCGGTGATCGGTAAGGTTAGACAACCCTATCAGGGCACTACGCCTAACTCCTCCGACCACCACAATGTCCCCAATCATACACACAATATCGTGTACCTCAAGGCTGTTAAGCTTACGGCCTTGTGCCTTCTCAAAAGTGTTAGTTACAAATGTAAATAGATTACGCAAGGGTTGTGGTCCAGAAGCCCTACCACCAAAAGTCTTGAGGCGTTCACCTGCAGGTCGTATCTTGTCATAGTCAATTGTAGGTATGTCACCTTCCCACAGTGAAGACATCAACTTCCTAAAAGCCACTGCCCATCCCTTCTTAGAATCTGCTACTACAATTACATCGTCACACTTAGCTAGTGTAGGTATAGTAGGAAGCTTAGATATAACATCACGCTCATTACTGAACCCGACACCTGTACCATTCATTAGTATGTATAGAGCTTCACTGAATGAACGCTTGGTACTCATTGCTACATAGGCACAGTTAAACGCTGAGATATTATCTCGATCACATGCAATACCCGCCGTCATCAGTAAGCGCATTGATGGCATGACCTCTTGCTTTAAAATTGCTCGATGTAATTCCTTGTACTTATCACCAAGGTCTACTTTAGTGGTCATGTAGTCCATGTATCGTGTAACTGTTTCCTCCCACGATTCCCTTCTTTTCTTATCTTCCAAGTACCTCGCATATTTAGTAACATGGATGATATCTTGGTATGTTGTTGGTAATTTTTTATAATTCATTGTTGGCGCGTTCCATAAGTTAATAGCGGGTAGGGTAAGCTTAGGCCAAGATAGTTTAGTTTTATACAAAGCTTTCCCCTATGTTAATAAAAAGTTATATCTATTCCTATACTGAGGGACAGTCAAAAATATCAGGCGAAGAAATACTCGCTATCCATTACCCCATCTAGGTTTAGCTTGCCCCTAGCAGGTAGTGGTTCTACTGATAATTTAGTACTATCATCAAGTTTTGATAATATTGAATCCCGCAAGTTATTCAATACATCATCCTTATATTGATCTACAAATGCTCGCCTCAGTTCTAGACAAAGTGTATCCGCACAGGCAGCATGAGTGCCATAGCTATCATGTATCATAGCAAAACTAGTAACACCTGCCTCCACACAGTAGTTCACAGTAAGCATGAGGTGGCTTGCATCAAGTGAGTGTACAAAGTTCGGGGCAATACCCTTCGCTTGTTCTCGGATGTTTAGCTTACCATTCTCAATACGCTGCATCACCTGTACACGCTTACCCAGTATATCAAAGTCATACCGCACTTCCATACGCTGCTGACAATACTGCAGCACAGGTAAACCTGCAGGTGTAGTCCATGTTATAGGTAAGCCATCGCTTGAGGCTACTCCCGCAGCTTTAACTAACCAATCCATAGCCTTCCTAGCAGCTATAACTACGTTACCAATGGCAATATAGTTCTTCTCAGCAATGTAATTAGCATCAGCAAAGGTAGGAGTAAAGCCAAAGTCGTGCCCACCTTCCCTCATTTTAGTTAAGGTTTCCATGACTTGACTCTTCATTCCCCATTGAGTTACACCATAAGGCATTGTCATGGCATTACGCTTGACTAGATCACGAGTCATATTACCCGCCCACTTAGTAGCCATAGGTGAGTCCTCATCTGAGATTAGTGCCTCCACCTCATTGAGTACATCAGTGTAAACATCAGGCGGGGTTGCTGTAGGCATTAAGCCCACAGCCTTGCCCCCTACCTCATCCCGTAACATAGCCGAGAAGTTCTGAAGTCCATTACACGTACCATCAAAGGCTACGGGTAGGTGAGATATAAAATCTTCCTGCTTACCCCCAGACATTATCATTTGAGACCACTCCAGACAAAAAGCCAGGAATGACCAAGGCTTATCAGCATCCTGCCACCATGTGGTGTCCAGTGGGTTAAGTGCAGACCCTAAAATAGCATCTTGATGTTCCTCTATGAAGGCCACGCGGTCATCAAATGTAACTTTATCTACACCGTAGCAATTAGCACCTTGAACTGCAAGCCAATACGCACCATTCACACCCAGTGCCTTACCCTCAGCAAATTTTAGTAGTGCCTTTGCAGGGTCATCACCCTGTGGGTTCAAATTAGCTGACACTGGGTAGGCACGCCCACGCCAATCTAATGCATAGGGAAAATAGAATTTATCCTCTGATAAGTACCTCTCGGAAACCGAAAGTTTACTGGCTAATTGCATACGGGCTGAGTCATTCTTGTGTAACTCATCATGGTATATAGCCGTTTGTTTTTTCCATGCAAGCATACTCTCATCCGTAACTATTCCAGGTTTTGGTGGAGGTTCGGCATTGTATGCATTAGGTAGGCCACCAATCTTACCCCCATATCCCCACGCTTTAGTCATTAATAAGAATATAGGCTTATTGATTGCCCATGCTGTACGCTGCAGTGAATTTACAGCACCATACACCAGTGGCATGTCGTGATCCTCTAATTCAGCTAAGTATTTTCTGTTAGCAGTCTTGAGTAATGAATAACTGGAGGTATTGGTTAAGTACCCACCCCCGTATGGACTATTCCAGTCTTTTGGAGGCACTATCATTGGCATATTAAAGGGTGTTAGAAGCTCATTGTAGCCATGTGATTCTGTTAACCACCTACGGGTCACATCAGTCTGTTTTATGACCTTACAGGTCGATCTATTCTTTCTTGCTTTAGTAGCCTGGAGGTAGCACATTCCTGTAGTCTCAATAAATAACTGAATTAGTAGCAACCCCAATTTTGCTCTATCACGCTTACCGTAGCGAATAGTAGTAACAGCCCCCCACTTACACTGCTGCTTGACCATCACGTGCAGCCTATCGGGACTCATAGTGGGAAATTTCTTAATGCGATTGAGATAATACCTGTGAGCCACTGGATTCTGTTCTTTTAGATTCTGATAATCCAGAATGTTATGTAGTCGTGTAGCTATTGTGGAGGCTATGCTTGATTCAGTTTTGCTATCACTCATTACTTCAATGATTGTTTTAGCGGTTATGAATGCTACATCCTCATATTCAAACATCGACAAGTACTTGCATACCTGATTGCCCCTAGTAGCACGCCCTGCAAGTGCAGCCTCTACTACATTCTCAATGGCAATGGCTAGTGGTGCTATTGTAGGCTCAATGAGTCCTCTGCCCACAGGCATATCACCTATGCCCCGCTTAATCACTGCTGCCCTATATCTTTTGATGCCTATAGCTGATGACTCACCCTCTATTAACTTTTGACGGGCGGTTAATTCTCTCAGTGTTTCTGATGGCATAATTACCCCTTTAACTTATAGTTTATACTATAGTATATCCCTCTATTCCTATACTGAGGGACAGTGAATTTAAAAAATAAAAAAAACCAGGAATGGCTTCTACTCTACCGAATCACTCACTCTATTGACCCACGCCACAATCTGCCAGTACTGCTGTACATCACTATCGGTGACATTGTTTCTGTCCACCTTTTTAAACCTCTCAGGGTGGGCTTTATACCACTTCTCGGCAGTCTCCCGCATGAATGGATATATGATCATTTATTGATGCCTCCCTGCTTCCATATAGGTAGCTTTTGAGACTTCCCACACACACCCTTCTCGCACTATAACATCACCATAGTCGTACTCACCTAACGCAGTGTCTACCGCGTATGGCTCACCATAGAAGTCACTTGCCATCTCAGTGTGGCGCGCGCATGCTTCTTTAAAGTTTGGCGCAGTGTAAAAAACGTGGTGTGTATAGTCACGCTCACCATTTCGTTCCTCTATTAAACCAATATAATATTTTTCACTCATAGCATATCCTCCCATTCTTCAAATTCCATAGCAGCCTCACCCACATTATGGCAGTCTTCGACGTACAGATCGTAGCGTGCCTCCTGCTGATCTCTCAGATCTTCATTACGGGCACACTGCGCCTCATACTCAAGATATTCCGCTTCGCTGACTTCACCTGCTGCCCTAGCTTCTGCACTTATTGAATTACTCATCATTGCCCCCCTTAAATTCCACATCAGTCTCGTGTAGATTCATAATTTCCATTGCCACTATTAGTGACTCAATGTCCAAATACAATTTTGCCACGTAGGCAGTCTCTACCACCTTATCATTTGAGATGTGCAAAATGTCCTTATGTATTAATTTTTCCTCCACAATCTCATCTCTTATTTTATTTGCAATGCTTAAAAGTCTCATCCTATGTACTATCGTTTTCATGATTTTGAATCCTCCATTTCCATTGATCTCTGCAGTGCAGCCTTAAATTCATACGCAATTTTCTTATTGATTGCTTTTCTGGCCTCCCGCTCGTAAATCCTACGCTTACCATGCCACGCCACCCGCTCGGCCTTGCTTAATTTTACCCATTCACTCAGGCTGATAGGTGGTACTACCTTTTCACCAAATAAATCTAGATTACTCATTTTTCCCCCATTGGTTAGCCATTGCATCCGCTATGCCTTGATATGTTTTACTGCGCTGCTGCCACCGATCCGCCGAGGGTGACATATAGTGCATCCGCTGCCGTTGACACTTGGGCAGGGTTAACATGTGAGCGTGTACGTCCTGAGAGGGCGTTAGAGGTGGTAAACCATGCAAGTATAACCCCGTCTTTTTTTGTTCTGCGTGCCCATGCTGCCAAGGGTGCACGTAATTGGGTTTCTTGATTTTCCCAAGTCTCTGCAGCACGCCTACAGGATTCTCTAAGCAAACCCGATCACTCAATGATTTTGCGAGAGTCCACAAGTCCATAGTCCATTTGACCGCACCCAATCTCTCAGAGTATCGCTTTTTTCCCTCACCATATGTGCTATTGCCCGCAACACACAAGGCGGTACAGGTAGGGTGCAGAATAATCAAATCGTAGCGCGTGCCACGTTCTAAAAATTCCACAATATCGCCCACGTGGTGATCAGGACTATTATCTTGAGACGGCAACAAGTCGCATGAGGTCACACTGTGCCCTAGTCGCTTGAATGCTTCTCTGATCGTCCCTGATGTTTCGCATCCGATTAATACTTTCATTATTTAGACCTCCCAAAAAGTTCACGTTTTAAGCCTACAGGCAATTCTTTTTTACTACCATACCCAAAAATAGCCATTTCCCTTAATCGCATTGTGGCTACAGCGTTACCACTGCCACAATCAGTGAAAGTGGCATAAAGTGAAAGTGGTATTTTACTTAACTTGATAGGATATTCCCACCATATGCCCGTTACCCATTTTCTACCCACTTTAGTACAAGTAAAAAGGCGGTTTCCTTTATCATTCGTGTAAGCTTGTCTAGTAATTATAGCCATAATTTATAGTCCTATATTTAATTGTGCAATCATTTTTTCATGCTCTACCTGTACGACAAAACCATTAGGATCAAAGTTATTAACCGCCTTTCCCTTGGCAATTAATCCCACTATACTATTTTTAGGATCAAGAAAGCGCAAATCCCCGCGTGCATTGTCACCATCTATAACACGTTTTTTAAGGTATTTCGGTGGTAACGGGTTACCTTTCAAAACATTAAACACTACAGCCACGTTTAGACCCCTTGCAATGGCTTTTACAACATCATTTTGATTATTTTCAGACTTGCTAAATGTTAAGTGGTAGTTTTTTGGGTAACCGCTACCTAAAACTTTAGAATAATCATAAAATTGAGTGTCGGGGAAAGCATGCATTATTGATCTGTATGATTTACCTTGATAATTAACTCTTATTTTATGGAATGGTAAATCACTTGTGCCATTAAGCCTAAAACAAGGTATTAAATTCTGTTTTTCGGCTAGTTTAATCCCATTATGAATTTCGTTGACTAGTTTATCCATAAATTCTGATTTATGCTCAAAAAATGCTTGAGTTTTTGTAATTCTTGCAGCCACTACCATAGATATTGGCTTGCCCTCTAGATCCAATGGCGCAGTACCATCCGTTTTAACGATAAGGCCATGCCCTGATTTATTTAAACAAAATTCTTCACATTGTGGACTACTATTAGCACACACCTCAAACCCGCTAGACTTTGCAGGTGCAAAATGTAAGATAAAGGACTTGTAACCGTCCTTTTCACCTTTTTTAATTTTGACGTTAGCAGTAGACAACAATTTTTGAGTAACATTAGGATATTTTTTATTTACCATGATACTAGACCTCCAAAATAGTTTTTAAAAGAAAAAAATTAATAACCAAGCCAATTTAAAACAAGTGATCCTTTGTATAGTGGTTTAATACCATATATATCAAAAAATTCCTGTGGGTTAACGTGATGTTCCCTGATCGTATTCTCTACCTGTTTAATCGTTAAGTCTTCAATTCTGAATTCATTTTCAGTATAAATAGCCATTTTTGAAAGCCTCCAATATAAAAGAAAAAAAAATATGTTTCGGTGTTGCTCAGAGATTATAAACATATAACTATTACTAGAGTCAAGCTTTTTATTTATATACTGAGTGACAGTGACGTAAAATATCTCTAAGAGTCAAGCCCGGCTTGGCTTTCAGGGCTTTTTGTGTGTGTGTATCTCGTAGTATCATATTGTGTGTGGTGGTGGTGGTGGTGTGGCTTGTAGTGTGGCATATGGTGTGGCCTATCGTCTCGTATGGTGTGGCCTATCGTCTCGTATGGTGTGGCCTATGGTGTGGCATATGGTGTGGCCTGTAGTGTGGCATATGGTGTGGCTTGTAGTACGTGCAAAAAAAAAACATATGGGCAAGCATGAACAGACAAACCACAAGCCACACCATACGTCAAACCACAAGCCACACCATACGTCAAACCATAGGCAAACCACAAGCCACACCATAGGCCATATACTCGGAGTTTCGCTTGTGGTTTTACCTCCTGGCCGTTCACCATTCGCGCGCATGCCCGTAGGTATTAGAAGGAAGGCAAGGGGGGACGGCTCAAATCCTGAGCGTTAAGATACCCTCTCATATTTTTGTAATGAATATAATTTGAAGTTAGATATTAAGCATAGAGGATATTGAGCATAAATAGTAGTCTTAACTATAAGCTACACTATAGGCTTATTCCTATACTGAGGGACAGTGGCCCACTTTCTAGTGTAACTCCTTGTTTTTAATCCCAACTACTAGTCCACCCCTTGTTTCTCTTAGGTCCACCCAGTACTAACCTCTTGAACTCCCTAAGTGATTCATCCTGCATTCTATCTCTATGATCAGCTTCAGCCTTATCAGTATCTCTATCCATCTGTTCAGCCCACCTAGCTACAGCCA
>Ga0308015_10000938_pt1 | contig 12545 bp, 7 predicted proteins | sample Neamet231_FD_203128 | JGI IMG/M metagenome (GOLD analysis project Ga0308015, IMG submission 203128) | Marine microbial communities from water near the shore, Antarctic Ocean - #231 | ecosystem: Environmental > Aquatic > Marine > Unclassified | place: Southern Ocean | collected 2014-07-28
AGGGGAGCGACGACGCTCAGCGGCGGTTTCGGAGCGCGACGAGCGCCAGCAGCGCGGCGGTGGCCGACAGTGCGGCGAGGGCGCCGCTCGCGCCGCGCGGCGCCCATGCCGCCGCCGGCTGCTGCTCGGCCATGAGCACAGTGGCCGCCGCGTTGCTCACGGCGGCCGGGTTGGGCTCGTTGCCCGCGCCCAGGTCGTGGGCGGTGCCCGCCGCCACCAGCTTCGAGTGGTAGTGCAGCCGGATCGTGGGCTTGAGCGTGTCCACGACGTGCACCGTGCGCACGTACTGCGCCGCGCCCGTGCACGCGCCGTCGTTCCAGTTGGCGGCGGCGTCGCGCGCGCGGTATGTGACGAAGTACTCGCCCACCTGCTCGGAGTCCACCGTGTTGGTGGTGACCGTCGGCACGCTGCCGTCGAGGTTGTCGGCGCACGCGGCGCCCGGGTCATTGAAGGCGAACGAGGCCTCGACCGTGAGCGAGAGCGCCCCCTTCACCTCGCACACGGGGCACGTCGTGTCGCGCACCACCACCCGGCGCGACGCCGTCTCGGCCGCCTGCCCGCGATCCGTCGCGCAGTCGTAGCGCAGCTCGTACACGCCCGGCGCGCGCAGGCTCGGGAAGAGCGCGCCGCTCACCTCCACAGCCGACGAGATGTCGCCCACCGTCTGGTCGATGCACAGCGCGCCCTGATCGCGGTAGAAGCCGAGCGGCGTCGCTTCGAACGTCGCGACGTCGTCGCCCACCAGCTGGAGCACGGGCTTGTAGCCGGGGTGCGACGGCGCGGGCGTGGGGTAGCCCGTCCGCACCACCGTGGGCGCGGGCGTGGGCGCGGCCGACGGGCACACGAAGGTGTTGCAGAGGCGCTCCTCGGCGCTGGGGCAGAGCGCGCCCCCGTGCATCGGCATCTGCAGCACCGCGACGCCGCGGGTCTGCTTGCCCGAGCCGCACGACTTGGTGCAGCCGCCCCACGGATCCCACTCGTGCTCGCAGTGCACGGGGCACGGCGAGCCGTTGCAGCTCGCGAACTCGTACCGAGCGCCGCACGGCTGTCCGCCGTAGCTTGGCAGCGTCAGCGCCAGCCGATGGCGCGAGCGCAGCCCGCCGCCGCACTGCGAGGAGCACGCGCCCCACCCGCGCTCGGCCGCGCCGCTCCCGGCAGAGCCGTCGGCGGGCGGCTCCAGCGGGCGCGCACAGTAGTCCATCCCTTCGCGCACCGTGCCCTCGCAGCCGGGCACCATCGTGTGCGCCTGCTGGTGGCAGACGAAGCCTGCGGCGCACTGCGCGTCGTCGTCGCAGTCGCCCTGGCACTCGCTCAGCGGCGCCAGCCCTCCGTAGCCGACGTGGGTGAGCGTCGGCACCAGCCACGCCGAGAGCTGGCAGTCCACGGCGCAGGGCTGCGCGTTGCAGTTGCGCAGCTCCTTCAGCCCTGCGCAGGACAGCCCTCCGTGCGCCGCCCCCCGCAGCACGCTGCGGCTGCGCCACTGCGAGCCGGTGGAGCACGACTTGGTGCACGCGCTCCACGCACCGAACGCCCCCACCGCGCAGTCCGACGGGCATGGTGCCGTGCCGCACGCCCTGAAGTCGTCGAGCTGCGGACACGACACGCCGCCGTGCCGCGGGTCGCGCGCGATGGCGCGCACGCGCCGGTGCGTGCCGCCACCGCACGAGAGGTCGCACGCGCCCCACCCGCTCCAGCTGGAGACGCTGCAGTCCACCGCGCACGCGCCCGTGCTGCATACGCGCATGCGCTCCACAGGGCACGCGAGGCCGCCGTGGGCGGACTCGCGCAGCACCTGCACCGCCTGGCGCTGCGTGCCGCTGCCGCAAGAGCGCGTGCACGCCGTCCACGCGAGCCACTGGTATTCGCAGTGCGAGGGGCAGGGCTCCGTGCCGCAGTCACGCCACTGGCGCGTCGACTCGCACGCTTTGCCCCCAAAGGCGGGCGCGCGCGTGATAGCGCGCGAACGGCTGTTGGTGCCGCCGCCGCACTGCACCGAGCATGCGCCATCCACTCCGAGCACCCCCCAAGTGCCCCAGTCGGCGAGGAGGCAGTCGGTGGGGCACGACTGGTCGTTGCACTTGGCGCTCTCGCTCAGCACCGGGCACGCCTGGCCGCCGTTCGCACTGCCGTGCTGCACTATCCGCGTGCGCGTCTGCGAGCCGCCGCCACACGACATGGAGCAGGGCGTCCAGGCGCTGAAAGCGTAGGTGGCGCAGTCCCGCGGACACGCGTGCGTGTTGCAGTCGCGCACCTCCGCTAGCGCGGGGCACGGCTTGCCGCCGGCCGACGCGGACGCGGAGGGCGAACGGTGGCGTGCTTGCGTCCCGCCGCTGCCGCATGAGGTGCTGCATGCGCTCCAGGCCGTGAACACCGACACGACGCAGTCGCGGGGACACGCGTGCACGTTGCAAAGCCGCTCTTCCTCCTCCGGGCACGGCTCTCCGCCATGCTGGCTTGCCGTCACGATCAGGTACTGCTGCGTCTGCGAGCCACTGCCGCACGATTTCGAGCACAGCGTCCAGCCGAGCACGCTCACCTTGCAGTGCACCGGGCACGGTTTCACCTCGCAGTCGCCCGCCTGGACCAGGGACGGGCATGCTACGCCGCCATGCTTCGCGGCGACGAGCACAGATCGGGAGCGTGCATTCGTGCCGCGGCCGCACGCCTGCGAGCACGCGCCCCACGCGCCCCAAGCGGATGCAATGCAGTCCACTGCGCACGGTTGGGTGTTGCAAGACTTCGAGTCCGAATGGAAGAAGCCGCCACTGCTGCTGTCGAAGACCACCGCGGGGCAGGGAGCGCCGCCAAATGCGGCCGCCACCTGCACGCTGCGGTAGCGCTTGAGCACACCAGAGCCGCAGGTGCGGCTGCATTCGCCCCACGCCGAGAATGGCGACATGGCGCAGTCCACGGGGCACTCCATCGTGCTGCAGCTGCGCGACTCGCCCAGCGCGGGGCAGGCCTTGCCGCCACTGAGCGGTGGCACGGCCACAGTCCGCGCACGACTCTGGCTGCCGCCGCCACAGGAGCGCGTGCACATGCTCCACCCGCTGAAGCTGGACACCGCGCAGTCCCGCGGGCACGAGGCCTGGTTGCACGCGCGCGATTCGTTCAGTGCCGGGCACGTTGAGCCGCCATCGTTAGCGTCGTGCACCACGCTGCGCGCGCGCGATTGCGCGCCGGTCCCGCACGATACAGTGCAGGCGCTCCACGCAGAGAACGAAGAGACTGTGCAGTGGACCGGGCACGGCCCGTTCGAGCACGCTTGCTGTGCAGCAGTCACATCGTTGCACGTTCCTCCATACATGTGGCCGCTCAGGATAGTGCGCGAGCGCTGCTGCGTGCCCCCCGCGCCGCAGGATTTGCTGCAGCCGGACCATGTGCCCCACGCGGTAACCACGCAATCAACGGGGCACGCATGGGTGCTGCAGGCACGCGCAACAATCACGTGGCTACACGCCGCGCCGCCGAAAGCAGGGGACCTGTCCACACCGCGAGTTCGCTTTTGTGAGCCCCCGCCGCATGATGCCGAGCACACGCCCCAAGTGCCCCACGCGCCAAGGTTGCAGTCGACGGGGCAGGGCGCAGCACCACAGCTGTCCGTGCCCTTCAGGAGCGGGCAAGCTTTGCCGCCGTATGCCTCGACGGTATTGACACCACGAAGGCGTGTGCGCGCGCCACCACCGCACGACGCTGTGCAACCACCCCACGCCCCCCATAGAGAGACCTTGCAGTCAATCGGGCACGACTGCGCGTTGCACACATCGCGCTCGACAGCCACGCCACACTGCTTGCCGCCGTGCAAGGGTGCGATGGAATTCCTATGGCGGCTGCGTTCACCCGAACCGCACGTGCGCGAGCAATCTGACCAGGTCGACCACGGCCCTTCTGCGCAATCCACAGGGCATTCGAAGTGATTGCAACCCCGCGTCTCGGACAGCTCCGGGCACGCCTGGCCGTCATACGAGGCGCTCACACTCACCGAGCGAGAGCGCACCTGCACACCCATGCCACATGACCTGGAGCACGCGCTCCACATAGTGAAGTGCGAAACCTGGCAGTTCACAGGGCAGAGCTTGAGGCTGCACGCCATCTCGTCGCGAAGCGTCGGGCACGACTCGCCACCGTAAGCGACATCCTGCATGATGCTTCGTTGGCGCGAACGGGTGCCGCTGCCGCAGGTGGCGCTGCACGATGCCCACATGCCCCATTCCGACACAGTGCAGCTGATGCTGCAGCTCTGCATGCCACACAGCTTAGTCTCGAACATGGGCGGGCAGTTCTTGCCACCGAACAGCGCTGGGACGACCAGGTGGCGCGAGCGCCACTGCACGCCGGTGCCGCATGAGCGCGAGCACACCGACCACGCACCGAAGTCAGATAGAATGCAGTCATGGGGGCACTGCTGCATCGCACATGCGCGCGACTGCTGCAGGGTGGGGCAAGCGTAGCCGCCGGACGATGCATGCTGCACGACATGGCGAGAGCGCGCCTGCGTGCCCGATCCGCACGACTTGGTGCAAGCGCTCCACGCCGCATACGCCGAGACTGTGCAGTGGACTGGGCACGTACCGTCCGAGCAGGCCCTGCTCGCTGTCAACTCCGAGCACACTGCTCCGCCGCGGCTCGCACCGACAATGACCGTTCGGCTGCGCGACTGCGAGCCGGCATTGCACGACGCGGAGCAAGGCCCCCACTCGGCCCACGGCGACAGGACGCAGTCTTGCGGGCAGCTATGCGCGTTGCACGCTTGCACTTCCGAAGCCGCCTCGCACGCCTTGCCGCCAAATGCGCTTGGCACATCCTCACCGCGGTACCGGTTCTGCTGCCCAGCGCCGCACGATACTGTGCACACGCCCCAAGCGCCCCAGTTAGCCATGACGCAGTCAATTGGGCACTCGTTGGCGCCGCACCCGCGGCGTTCGGTGGTATGCCCAGGAATTTTGCCGCCGTGAGCTGCAGGCTTCACAACGCTGCGCGCGCGCGCCTGCTCACCGTGTCCGCACGTCACGGAGCATGCGGTCCACGACGCCCAGTCTGAGAGCTCTGCGTCGGCAGGGCACATGTGATCGTTGCACGCAGACGTTTCAACAACGTCGGGGCACGCACGCCCGCCATTCTCAGCAACGACGACGCGATTCCGGAAGCGAACGCGCTGCCCGCTACCACAAGAGCGGCTGCACATGTGCCAGTTTGACCAAGAGGACACGACACAGTCGGTAGGGCAGCTGTGCATGTTGCACTGCCGCTGCTCCAAAAGTGGCGGGCAGCCCTTGCCACCCGAAAGCTGCGGTACCACGATATTGCGCTGCCTGTGCTGGATGCCCGCCCCACACGTGTGCGAGCACCCCCCCCAGTCGCCGAACGACGACACCGTGCAGTCCACAGCGCACGCCTGCTCGTTGCAGGCGCGAGTCCGCCCGAGTACCGGGCACGTGTACCCGCCGTTGGATTCCTTGGTGACCACACTGCGAGTCTGCGACTGCGTGCCCGTGCCGCACGATTTGCTGCAGTAGCTCCATGCCGCGTAAGACGACACTTGACAGTGCACGGGGCACACACCATTGGTGCACAGCTGCTCCTGCGAGAGCACACCACAGGACGCGCCGCCGGCACTGGCTGTGTGCACGATGCTGCGAGACCGCGAGTGGACGCCGCCCCCACACGAGTTGCTGCATTCCGACCACTCGGTCCATGCCGTCATCGAGCAGTCGCTTGGACACGCGTAGCTGTTGCATTCACGCGATTCCGCACTCCGCGAGCATGCCGAGCCGCCGTGTGCCGCTGGGCGAGCAACGCTTCTGTGCTTGTGTTGTAGGCCACCACCGCATGTGACTGGGCATGGGTTCCACAGACCCCACGCGGACATGGCGCAATCCACGGGGCACGTCGCAACATTGCAGCCCGATGTCTCTTCAAGCGCACCGCAAGGGCTGCCGTCAAAGCTCGGGCTGACGTTTACGCTGCGAAGGCGCGAGCGCATCCCACCACCGCATGTGGTGCTGCACGTGCCGTATGCACCCCACTGCGTCATGACGCAGTTGATCGCGCACGGCTGCATACCACAGCTGCGAAGCTCATAGAAGGCAGGGCAGCCCTTTCCACCCATGAGCGCAGGGCTAAGCAGCGACCGCGTGCGCATTTGCACACCGCCACCGCAGTGGCCACTGCACGTCGACCATGCCGAAAACGATGACATCCGACAGTCCATGGGGCACATCGCAGCAGAGCACACGCGCACCTCGTGCAGTGTAGGGCACACGTGCCCGCCGAGGGCAGCTTGGGTCACGATGCTCCGCGCGCGCCTCTGTGTGCCACTCCCGCAGGTGGCCGTGCACGCGCTCCATGCCGCAAACGCGGAAACCTCACAGTGCGCAGGGCATGGTCCATCGGAGCACGGGCTTTGCTCATGCAGCGGCGGGCACACCGCGCCGCCATTCTTCGTTTGCTCGACGATGTTGCGCATACGCAAGTGCGTGCCGCCAGGGCCGCAGGTCGAGGAGCAGTCGCTCCAGGCCGTCCAAGGCGAGACCGCACAGTCCACGGGGCACGCGGACGTGCTGCAGCTGACAGTCGCTTGCTGTGGCCCACATGGTTTACCGCCCAGCACAGGCTCGCGCTCGATACTGCGATGACGCCACCGCTCGCCATCGTTGCAGGAGGCGGAGCACGCGCTCCATGCCCCCCAGCTGCCCTCTACGCAATCTGCAGGGCAGGCATGCGCATTGCATGGACGATGTTCCACCATGAGCGGGCATGGCAAGCCACCGTGGGCTGCCTGCCGTTGGATGAGCCGTGCACGTGTCTGCCTGCCTGTGCCACAGCTTCTGGAACACATGCCCCACTGACCAAACTCAGACACTAGACAGTCGATGGCGCACTCTTCGGTGTTGCACGCACGCGACTGAGACAGCAGCGGGCACGAGCGTCCCCCGAAAAGTGGGCTCTGCGCAATCGCGCGCGCGCGTACCTGGGCGCCAGAGCCGCAGGCGCGGTCGCATTGGCTCCAGCTCGCCCACGAGGTGATCGTGCAGTCGGCGGGACACGGTGCTGTGGAGCAAGACTCCTGCTCGAAGAAGTGCTGGCACTGCTGCCCGCCGTAAGAAGGCCACCGCATAGGCTGGGCGGTCCGATACCGGTACCCGTTGCCACAGGATCGACTGCAGGCGGCCCACTCACCCCAGTTACCCATGGCACAGTCGACCGGGCAAGGGGCGGTGTTGCACATACGATCTTCCGCGTCTGGGCAGCCGAGCCCGCCATTGACACCGACGCTGGTAATGCTGATCGGCCGCGTCTGCGTTCCACCACCACATGACTTTGAGCATGGTGTCCAGCTCTGCACCGTGTACATACAATCGACCGGCGCACACGCCTCCGCGTTGCAATTGACTGTTTCGAACAGCCCGTTGCATGGCTGACCGCCGTTGCTAGCTGGTGTGGTCACCGAACGGCTCTTCGACTTGATGCCACCGCCGCAGGGTTGCGAGCACGCACCCCATGCGCTCCAGCCTGATAATTGGCAGTCGATTGGGCACATGTGCGTGTGACAGGGTGACGATTCGCTCAGTGCTGGGCACACAGCACCCCCGATGCTCGCATCGACAGTCACCGTGCGATAACGTGACTTTTTCCCGCCACCACACGTTGTGCCGCACACATCCCAGGCACCCCAAGTCGAGACCACACAGTCGGTGGGGCATGCCTGTGCCGCGCATGTGCGAGACACCTGCGTGTGCAGGCATGGCCGGCCACCGTATTTAGCGGCCGCCAAAACCGCACGGTGCCGAAACTGCACGCCTGAGCCACACGACACTGTGCAGGTGCCCCATGCGCTGAGCGAGGACACCACGCAATCCGCTGGGCAAGGATGATCGTTGCACGCCCGTGTTTGCTCCAGCGCAGGGCATTGGTAGCCCCCGGTGGATGCATGCTGAATCACGCTGCGCGCGCGCTTTTGGACACCGAAGCCACAGCTTTGGCTGCAGGCTGACCACGCGGTGGCCTCCGACACCACGCAATGCACTGGGCATTCTTCGGGGTTGCACAAGCCATTTTCGATGAGCGCATCGCACGGCCTACCGCCGTTCGCAGCATGCACAGTGGGGGCTCGTTGCCGCTGCGTGATGCCGCCACCACACGTGGTGGAGCAAGCACCCCACTCGGACCACGCCGAGAGCACGCAATCGGTGGGGCACGCGTGCCGGTTACACGCCAGCGCTTCTGTTGTGCTGCCACAGAACTGGCCACCATGGGCAACAGGCCGCATTACCACGCGCCGTCGCGTGCGCCACCCCACAGCATGAACACCACCGCACGATGTGCTGCACTCCGCCCAGCTGGCCCAGCTGGAGAGCATGCAGTCAACGGGGCACGGGTTGTCGGCACAAGACGCGATATCCTCGATCGCTGGGCATGCGGAGCCACCGAATGCAGCATCACGGCTAATACTACGCACCCTGGCGCGAGTACCTCCGCCGCACGAGACGGTGCACGAGTGCCAGCCATTCCACGACGAAACAACACAGTCGACTGCGCACGGGTGCGCATTACACGACTGCCAGGCCGTGAGCACTGGGCATGGCTTACCACCGTGCTCTGACACCGCCACGATACCCCGCCGCCGCGTCTGCCGGCCCAGCCCGCAGGACAGCGTGCACTCCGTCCACGCGCTGAACGAGGACACAGCGCAGTCGACTGCGCACGGGGTGTCGTTGCAGCTTCTGGCCTGCGTCAGGTACGGGCACGTGCTGCCCGACGGCGCTTTGACAACGGAGCGCGCGCGCGTTTGGACGCCCGATCCACACGACCGTGAGCAAGCGCTCCAAGCAGAGAATGAAGACATCTCGCAATGGGTTGAGCAGGCACCCAAGAAGCACGGCTCTTCGCCTCTCAGCGATGGGCACGCCATGCCACCGTGCCCAGAGTGCTTAATGATGATGCGTGTACGCAACCGCATACCTGTGCCACACGTAACGGAGCATGGCGAGAACGCGCTCCACGTAGACACGATGCAATCGATAGCACACGGTGCTGCAGAGCACGCGCGCTGTTCTGTCGCATGCGCACACGACTGGCCGCCAAATGCTCCACTCTGCAATGCGCCACGCCACCGCGATTGTACCCCGCTGCCGCACGACGCACTGCACTCAGTCCAATCGGCCCATGCCATCATCTTGCAGTCGATGGGGCACGCATGGGTGTTGCACTCTTCCATTTCTGCGGCGTGGGGGCACGCGCGTCCACCGAATTGTGAATGCACTGAGACGCGATGGCGTGTACGCCAGCCACTGCCGCATGAACGGCTGCAAGTGGTGGCCCCATTGTTCCAAGCCGTCCAGTCGCCCACTTTGCAGTCGACAGGGCACTCGTTGGTGTTGCAGCTGCGGGTCTCTGTAAGCGGTGGGCAGGGCACACCTTGCGCGGATGCAGGCACTTGCACAGCCCTATGGCGTCCCTGGATACCGGATGCGCATGACTGCGTGCATGTACTCCACGGCCCAAAGGTGGACACGACACAGTCTTTTGGGCACGCCTGCACGTTGCAAGTGCGCTCAAGTGTCGCAGGGCATTCGGCACCGCCATTCTGCGCACCCGCCAGCTCGATGGTCGGATTTTTCTGCACGCCTGTGCCGCAGGTGCGCGTGCAGGTGGTCCAGCCCTGGAGCTGATAATGACAGTCAACGGGACACGCATGCGCATTGCACTCCTTCTGCTCGGACAGCGGAGCGCACATGGCGCCACCGTGCGCTTGGGGCACAAAGACAGACCGCGCCCGCTGCTGCAAGCCGCTTGCACAGGGCTGCGAGCACTCGCTCCACACCGACCACAGCGTCAGCTGACAGTCTACGGGGCAAAACTCGGTTGCACAATGCCGTGTCTCGCTTGCAGCGGGGCACGCCTGGCCTGTGGCTGACGCCTGCACCGTGACAGCGCGGAAGCGCCGGATGACGCCACTGCCGCATGTCTTGCTGCACGGCGACCACTGACCCCACATCGATACCGAGCAGTCGATGGCACAGCTGTGTGCATTGCAGGTCCGAACTTCGACGAAAGTGCTGCACGGAGATCCACCAAACATGTTCATGGCAGTCATGTGGCGGTTGCGAGCCTGCGTGCCTGTCCCGCAGTCCCGCGAGCACGCGCTCCACTCGGACCACTCGGATACTTGACAGGGGACGGGGCACGGTAACGTATTGCAATCCGACGTTTGTACGAGGGCGGGGCAGTCCGTGCCACTGCCTGCGATCACTGTGCGGTGCCGCGCTTGCTTGCCCGAGCCGCACGACTTGGTACAGGTGGACCATGGCGAAAAGCCGGAGACCTTGCATGTGAGATCACAACCGCCGTTGAAGCACGCTTGCTGCTCGTACGAGGCGCCACATTGCATGCCGCCGAAGTTCGGCACCTGAGTGATGGTCCGGTAACGGAACTGCATACCATTGCCGCACGTTGAAGAGCACACGCTCCAATCCGTCCACACAGATGCCTTGCAATCGACTGGGCACGCATGGGTGTTGCAGTACTGAACGCTGGAGAGCACAGGGCAAGCTGCGCCGCCAAACTGTGGCTCGGCGTTGACGCTACGGTAGCGCTGCTGCTGGGCTGTCCCACACGATGCGGGGCAGGCATTCCAGCTGCCCCAGCTGGACACCACACACGCCGACGGACACGGTGCGTTAACGCATGTCTGAACGTCTTGCGTCTCGGGGCAAGGCGTGCCAGCAAAGCTCGAGCTTTGCTCAATACTGCGGTGGCGAAGGCGAGCACCACCCCCGCAGGTCGTGCTACAAGACCCCCAAGCACCCCACTGCGCCATCACGCAGTTGATTGCGCACGGATGCACACCGCAGGTTGCTACCTCCCACAGCTGTGGGCAGCCCTTGCCACCAGCAATTGCTGGCATCTGCAAGTTGCGCTGGCGATACTTAGTACCACCGCCGCACGAGTGAGTGCACGAGCTCCAGTCACCAAAAGCCGACACTTTGCAGTCCATGGGGCACATATCAGACTGGCAGACGCGCGATTCGTTGAGTGTAGGGCAGGTGTAGCCGCCATTGGTCGCGTGTGCCGATATGCTGCGCGTGCGAGTCTGGTGGCCACTTCCGCACGAGACAGTACACGGGCTCCACGAGGTGAATTCCGAGACCTGGCAGTGCAGCGGGCACGGGCCGTTGGAGCAAGGCAACTGCTCGTGCAGGTCGGGGCATGGCTTACCGCCGCCGCTTGCTGCGTACACCGTCGACCGCGATCGGGACTGCACGCCGGCATCGCAGCTGTTCGAGCATGAAGACCACTCGGACCACGCCGAAACGCTGCAGTCACGGGGGCAGTCGTTGCTGTTGCATGCTTGCCTGGCGGCCAGTGCTGCACACGGCTTTCCACCATAGGCTGCAGTTACGACCTGGCTGCGGAAGCGCATGTGCGCACCACCGCCGCAAGACAAGGAGCACGCCTCCCAGCTTCCCCATGCATTCAGCACACAGTCGATGGGGCACGGATGCACGTGGCACGCCTGGAAATCCCATGTCGCGGGACAAGCGGTGCCACCGTGCTGCGCGGAGGCCTTGATGCTCCTCTGGCGCACTTGCTGGCCGCTACCACACGACCGGTCGCACGGATACCACGTGCCCCAGTCATGGACAGCGCACGCTACAGGGCACGGTTCTGCATTGCAGTTCTGCGCTTCACGCAGGGAGGGGCACACTTTGCCGCCAAGCCTAGGCACCGCAAACACCTTGCGTGTTCGCTCCTGTGTGCCGATGCCACATGTGCGCGTACAGGTTGACCACGAGAGCCAAGATGATACAACGCAGTCCGTTGGGCACGATTGCGCGTTGCAGACCTGGTCTTCCGCGATCGGGCACGGCTGTCCGCCGTGCTTTGCCTCGTGAACCAAGTAGTGGCCGCGCGTTTGAGACCCGCTGCCGCATGATCGAGAGCACGGTGACCACGGCTCCCAGATGTAGCTGCAATCGACCGGGCAGGGCCTTGTGTTGCAGTTGCGCAATTCTCCCGCGGCACCGCAAGGAATGCCACCGTGCGCAGCTGGGACGATGATGCGCCGCGTCCGTAGCGATACACCGACCCCACATTCCTGTGTGCACGCGCCCCACGCACCCCAGATTTCCATGGCGCAGTTGCTCGGGCATGAGTAGTCTGCGCACGCGGAAGTCTCAAAGAGGACCCCGCACAGCTTGCCTCCAAATAGCGCCGGGACCTGGAGCATGCGCTGGCGCTGGCGTGTTCCCTTGCCACACGTCTTGCTGCACGGCGACCAATCGACCCACGAGGAGAGCAAGCAGTCCAGGGGGCAGTGGTGCTGGTTGCACACGCGCTCCTCACTCAAGGGGCACGCCTTGCCATCGTGTTCGGCGGCAACGTGCACAGTGACCGCACGGGTCTCGACGCCCGAGCCGCAGGAGACGGTGCAGGGCTGCCAAGCCTCAAGCGTGAAGACGCAGTCGACGGGGCACCCGCGTGGGTTGCATGGATCTTCTTCACGCAGCGCCGGGCACGGCGTGCCGCCGTGCTGCGGTGTGACG
>Ga0308015_10000942_pt1 | contig 12448 bp, 1 predicted proteins | sample Neamet231_FD_203128 | JGI IMG/M metagenome (GOLD analysis project Ga0308015, IMG submission 203128) | Marine microbial communities from water near the shore, Antarctic Ocean - #231 | ecosystem: Environmental > Aquatic > Marine > Unclassified | place: Southern Ocean | collected 2014-07-28
TCGCGGGGAAGACCGTCTCCTCGAGGTAGTGGTTGATGACGAGGCCGTTGCACGTGAGGCGGCGGTGCAGCGTCGCCATCTGCTCGTCGTCCTCCTGCTCAAACAGCTCCAGCGGCAGCGTCTCGTCCTCCTCCTCCTCCTCCTCCTCTTCCGCTTTGCCCGCGATATCCGCCCCTTGCAGCGCAGCGCTACTTGAAGGCAGCTTGACAGCCAGCCACGCCTGGAAGAGGATCGACGCCGGTCGCTCCGAGAAGGAGCCTGGCTGCGCCAGCAGCTCGTCCTTGAGCGTGCGCACCACGGACTTCAGGTCGTCGACTCGCAGCCCCTCGTAGCGATAGGCCAGGATCGAGAGCCCGATCAGCACCTCCGGGTGAGCGAATTCCGAGTTGCGCGACGGCGCCTCGAGCGCCACGAAGGGCACGGCGAGCAGTCGCCGCGACTTGGGCGGCGCGCGGTAGGCCTTGCCCTCCGAGATCCGCCAGTTGTTCAGCGTGCCGTCCGTGAGCAGGCCGTACGCCACGCGGTGCACCTTGGAGAGCGTGTGCGGCAGGAAGATCGTCACCCAGTCGCGGCAGAGGTTCAGCTGCTTCATGGCCTCCTCGCTGAACTTGCCCAGCGCCGCCTCCAGCTCCGCGCTGATCTCGCCCTCCTCCAGTAGGTACTCGAGCACCTGCGCCCACACCTTCTCCTCCTCCTCCTCGCCGGCGTCGGCGCCGGCCGAGGCGGCGGCCGCCTTGACGGCGTCCGCGGTCTCGGCCTTGCGCTTCAGCCACACCAGCGCCCAGCGCGCGAAGCCGCGCTGCATAGCACCGCCGTGGTAGAAGCTTGGCTCGAGCAGCGACAGCTGCGGCGAGCGCGAGAGCGCTAGGCTCGCCAAGCCTTGGTTGATGGCCTCGCGGACCGAACTCAGCGCGTCAATCGCGTCCTGCCCAGGGCGGAATCCGCCGAGCGAGAGCTGGCCGGTCTCCGCCCAGAAGATCGCGTCGAGCAGGTGCATCGGCAGCGAGAAGCGGAACTCGTGCGAGTCGAGCATCGACTTGGGCCCGATCGGAAAGTTGAGCTCGCTGCGCAGCGGGTGCAGCAGCAGGTCCACCTCATCCAGCAGCGCTACGCCGCCCTCGGCCTTGCCCCAGAGCTTGATGATCTTGGCGAGCACGTCGGCCTTGCGCGCGTTCTCCCCGAGCTCCGCGCCCATCTCCGCGGCGCGCTGCTGCATGCTGCCCAGCCGCTCGGTGGGCACGGCCAGCATCTCGGACGCGGCCTCGACGGAGGAGAGCATGTCGACGTACTTGAGCGCCAGCGACTTGACGGCGTCGGGCGACGACACCACCACGGAGGAGCAGGCGCGCGCCTGTAGCAGCTTTGCGTGCAGGCCCTCCAGCTCGTCGAACGACTTGTCGGAGCGGTCGAAGCTCAGCGTGTAGATGCGCTTCGGAATCGCCACGGAGAAGATGTTTCGCAGCACGTCGCGCGACATTTCGAGCAGCTTGCCGGGCACAACCTGCATCACGAGCCGCTTCGAGTCCGTGAGTATCAGCGCCAGCAGCGGCGCGATCACCGTGGTCTTGCCCTGCCCCATGATCATCTGCTCGACGCGCGACGTGCCTTGCACGGCGTCGGCAACGAAGTCGTTCACGAGCTCGATCTGCCGCGGCCGCAGCATAAAGCCGCTCAGGAACTCGAAGACCAGGAACCGAGGGTCGTAGCTCCAGCCGCCACCGTCGGCGCCGCCGCCGTTCGTCGCGGTGCAGTAGCCGCGCCGCGCCGTGAGCGTCTCGGCGACGGACTGCGACTGGTGGCGCAGCTTGTGCACGCGCGACGCCAGCAGCTTCAGCTCGTGCTTTGAGTCCTCCACGCGCTGCATGGTCGGCGTGCGCGCCAGCGCGTCCGCGGTCGGCGCCGGCAGCAGCAGCGGCCGCGAGCGGTAGTAGCACTTGCGGCGCGCCAGGCTCAGCATCCGCCCGAGCAGCGACGGCTCGGCCTCGACCAGCGCCTGCGCCTTCGCGATGTCAAAGTCCACAAAGTCGATGGCGACGGCGACCGCGGCGACGGCGTCGACGGAGGGGTCGAGCGCCCCCTCGACGCGCGCCACGAGCTCGTCCTGCGAGCGCAGCATCTGCTTGAGAATTTCCTGCCCGGCCTCCTCAGCGTAACCGCTCGCTGCAAGGCAGTGCGATATGAGCCGAGGCGTCGGGCTCGAGGCCGTGGTCTCGGAGAAGGACGCGGTGGACCAGGCGATGTTGACGCGCAAGGAGACCAGCTGCTGCAGGCTCTCGATGAGCGCCATGGTCGAGTTCATCAACCCGACCAGCTGCCCGACGCGCACCACGCGGAACATCACGCTCGACACCGAGTTGAGCACGTGCGCGGCGGCGGCCTGCGTGATGAAGGGGTTCGCGCTCTGCAGGTCCGCCACCGCCGAGGACGAGAGCACCAGCGACGCCACCCACGGGAACGAACACAAGAACTGCTGGCCCGCCAGCCGCTGCAGGTAGAAGACCTGCTTGGACGTCGAGGCCGCGTCGTCGCCCGTGGCCGTCAGCAAGTCCTGCGCCTCCCGCACCACCTCCCGCGACGCCGAGCGCACCTTGGCCTCCTCGCGCAGCTTGAGCTCCGCCGCCGTCGCGCGCAGCCGCTGCAGGTGCGCCAGCGCCGACTTGAGCAGTTGCTGGCTGTCCGCGGTGATCGTCCGCGCCAGCGTCGGCGTGCGCATCATAACGTCCGTCGCGCCCTCCAGCTCGCCGATCAGGTCCTTCTCGAGCACCTGCAGGTGCTGCGGGTCCAGGCAGCGCAGCCGCTGCACGCTCTTGGCGTTGAGCGCGCGCGCCGACGAGGCGAGGTCGTCCGACATCCGGGCGATCAGCCCTGCCCCGACCGCGCCGCCGCCGCCCACTTTGGCTAGGGAGCTCACGTCGAACGGCAGCGCTTCGAGCGGCTTCTCGCCGCCCGTCGCAACGTCCACCGCCGCCATCGGCCGCACGTAGTCGTCCAGCGCGATCAGCTGCAGCGGCGAGCCTCCGAACGCGGCGACGTCGTCCGCGGAAGTCTCATCGCCACCGCCACCGCCACTTGCGGAGCCGCCGTCGCCGCCGCCGCCGAGTAACCTGCTGCTCTGCGCCGTGTCTGCCGGCTGCGGCAGCGTCATCTCGGCCTTGGCGCCCGGCGAGACGCGCAGCTCGCTGGAGGCGCCCTCGGGCGTCGGGAACTGCGAATGCTGTGAGAACTCGGCGGAGAAAACGAAGGCCTTGCACTGCGCCAGCAGCGTCTCCTTGTCGCCTCCTGAGAAGATCTCGTCGATGCTGATGCTGCCCTCTCGCAGCTTTGCCAGCACGCGGTGCGAGAACGCGCCACCGCCCTCGGTATCGCCGTTGCGCGAGCCGGCAAACGTTATCGGCTCGGGCTGCAGCGCAGAGTACACGGGCGCCACGAGCAGCGACATGGGCACCACGAAGCGCGGGTCGCCGCCGCCCTGCGTCTTCTGCTCGTCAAACTTCTCCGTGAACTTGCACACCGCGCTGCCGAGCATCAGCTTGCCCAGCGCCTTGGAGGGCACGCCCGCGCCGACAATGTCGACGTGCAGCGCGCCCGTGGCGATCTCCCAGAGCAGCCCGAAGCCAAGACCCTTGCGCGAGCCGCTGAGCAGGTCCTCGCCCGTGCCGCCCTCGAAGTCGCGGATGAGCGACACCGCCTTGTCGCCCACAAACGACGTCTCCTTGCGCTTGGAGTACTTGAGCTGCATGCTGCCGCCCTGGTACTGCTCGAAGTTATCGATCACGGTGGACGAGAAGCCGAGCAGGTACTGCGCCAGCTTCTGCCCGCCAACGGACTCCGGCGACGACTTCATCGCCTCAGAGATTGCGTTGCCACTGGCGTCGGCCGCCTTGACTGCTTTGAGGAAGAGCTCGCGCGTCTGCGACTTCTTGCAGAAGGCCAGCAGCTGCTCCTCCTCCTCCAGCGAGAGCGAGCACGCCTTGGAGACGTGGGCGTACGTCTGCACCAGCCGGCCGTAGTCCGCATCGACGTCCCAGCTCGGCTTGTGCCCGCACTCGTAGCACACGATGGCGAGCTTCAGCCGGCAGGCGATCGCGTCCGGGTGGTGGTCCGGGTTATCGGACGGCCCTTCGTCCTCGGTGGCGGCGGTCGAGGCGATGAGCTCCACGATCCAGCGCTCCTCCTTCGTGAAGGGCGTGTCGGTGAAGCAGTTCGCCAGCAGCCGGCTCGCCTCGGCGTACTGCCGCCGCATCATCATCACCAGTACGAGGTACAGCGCGCTGCTGAGGCTCGGCGTGGTGAGGTAGCTGCCGGAGATGTGCACCGGGTACAGGAAGAAGCGCGAGTCCGTGTTCTTGAACCACTCTGCGCGCCGCCACTCCTCCGGCGCCTCCGGGTCCGACGACGTCAGCACCAGCTCCGCGTTGAGCGGGCAGGCTTTGATTGAGACGCGGCCGAGCTCGTAGTTCGGCACGCAGACCGTGCGCTGACCCGAGTCGCTCTCGAGGATCACGCAGTGCGGGATGGCCTCGACCAGCGCCGCGACCGACTCGTCCATCGTCTCGGCGACGAAGAGCCCGTCGTGGTCCAGCGAGTACAGCCGCTTGCCGCGGCAGCGGAAGCGCAGCTGCAGCCGCGGCAGCTCGACCTCGTAGATCTGCGCCTCCTCACCCGGCAGCGCGCGCGCCGACTGCGACCAGCACAGCACGTGGCTGGCGTTCTCGAGCCGCGCCAGCACGCTGGTGATGCGGCCGAGGTCCGAGTCGTCCGGCGCGGCCAGCGGGTTCAGCAGCACCAGGCTTATGTCCTCCGGCAGCACGTCGGCGGAGGGCTCGAACGTCAGCGGGCACACCTCGCGATACACCTGCGCGCTCGCGCCGTCGTCGCTCAGCTCGACGCGAATCGAGAGCTCCGACTCGGCCGGGCGGCGCGTGTCGATGTCGAGCGCGTAGCCGCGCAGCATGCGGTCGCCCGTCTTCCAGAAGGAGTAGGTCTCGAGCAGGCAGTCGGGCAGCAGGCCCTCAAGCAGCTCCCGCGACACCATCGTCTCGCGCGCCCACTCCTCGCGGCCGCCGTTCGGCGGCTCCGCGGCCTCGGACCACGCCGCCGCGCGCTTGCTGGCCAGCGCGCGCTGCAGCAGCTCCGGGCCGCCGACGATGCGGTTGCGCGTAACGCTGAGCGAACTGAACTCCGCCGCGCGCTCGGCGGGCTTGAGCAGCTTGCCCTTCTTCGAGAGCATGAGCCCGAAGACGGCGCCCGCCGCGTGGCGCGCGTGCTGCGCGTGCGGCTCGTCGCGCTTCTCGGCGTCGGGCTGCAGCCGCTTCAGCGCGTAGCGGCAGTCGGAGGAGTAGACCAGCCGCCGGTGCAGCACCCGCGAAGACTCCACCAGCGCGAAGATCTGGATCAGCTCCGGCCGCGGCACTTGCAGCTCGAAGAACTGCCCCATGTGGCCCGCGCGCTCCTGCTTCGAGCCGGTCGGGGAGAGGTACAGCAGCAGCGACGCACCGCCGCTGTACGACGCCGCGACGTCGTCGGCTGACTCGGCGGCCGGCGGCTCGCAGAGCCAGAGCTTCGGGTGAACGTCGATCGACATGGCGTCGATCGTCTCGTGGAGCATGGCGTCGACCAGGCCGCTGCCGGCGAAGGCGATCGGCCGAGCGTCCTGCTGCGTGGGCCAGCCCGCAACCTGGTACGGCACGTACTTGCGCCCTAGCCACTGCACCCCCCCGCCTGCTTTGCCTTCGGCCGCGCAGACCGTCACGGGTTTTGAGCGCAGCGGCACCTCGTCGCTTTCGAAGCCGCCCCAGGCGCCCTTGGTCGCCGGCTTGGTCGGCGGCCGCCACGCGGCCACCTGGTAGGTGTGGATGCCCTCGATGATGTTGACGACAGTGCGCTGCTCGAGCTGGCTGTCGATCGTGCACACCGGGCTCGACTCGAAGACCTCGCGGAAGTCCGGCTGCGAGACGATCGACATCGGCGTCGGCATCTGCACCCGCTGCCGCAAGAACACCTCGCCCGTCTGCAGGTTGCAGGAGACGATTCCGCTCGGGTCGAGGTAGTCGCCGCTGCTGGTGTCCGACGTCACCGCGGCGTCTGCCGACAGGTCAGCCGCCGCTTGCTCCAGCAGCGCCGCCGCGTTGGCGCCGAGGTACTCGTCCGCGGAGACGTTCAGCGCGGGGTCCGAGTTGAGCAGCAGCGCCGGGTTGGCCTCGCCCGCGTGGTTGCGCGTCGCGACGAGCGCCAGCCGCGCCGCTTGCGCCTTGACGGCGTCAGAGTGCGCTGCTTCTCCAGATCCGGATGCTGCTGCTCCCAGCGCCGGCAGCGCCAGCAGCCGCGGCACGGCGGCGGCGTCGATCGGCGCGGTGATGGTGAGCTTGAACCCCCACTCCTCCACGCTGCCGTCCGAGTGAAAGTGGACGACGCAGGTGTCCCCCGGGATGGTCCACGGCGGCCCGCCCACGCCCGGCCAGGCCTCGGAGTCGGCGCCGGCGATCTTCTCGCTCACGCCGCCCGCCAGCCACACCTTGGTCTTGGTGCGGTCCTTGTACACCGTCACGAAGTCGCTGGGCTGGGAACCCTTCTCATAGTGCTCGGTGCGGGAGCGCTCGTCGAAGCAGAGGTTGAGGTAGTCGGCGCCCGGCATGCACACGGTCCAGTACCGGTCGGTGTTGGGCTTGTACGGGTGCTGGCTCTCGACCACCGCCGTGCAGACCAGCGGCTTCTCCTCCGCCTGCCGCCAGCCGCGCGTCACCTCCCGCGAGCTGGCCTCAGCTAGGTCCATGTTGGCCGGGGTCTCGCCCTGCAGCGCGGAGCTCACGACGCCCGTGATCACGCGGTCGCGCTCGGCGCCGTCCGCAGCGCCAAGCCAGCCCATCACCGCCGCGCGCTGCTCGACGATCAGCGCGAACACGTCGTGCACCGGCTGAGAGCGCAGCTGCCCCGGCGGCGCGGGCGGTTTCTTGGCGCTGCCGCCTCGGCCGCCGCGGCCTTGGCCTCGGCCATCTCGGCCGTCTCCTCGGCCGCGTGATGCGCCGCGTGAAGCCACGGCCTTCGCGCCCGCTGAGTTCTTGCTGCCGGGCGCGCTGAGCCACGACACCGAGAAGCCCACGGATGAGAGAAAGACGTCCAGGTCCGCGGCGCTGCCGCCGGCGCCGCCGCCCTCGGCGCCGCCGAGGTGCAGCGCGTGCACCATCGCGAGGTGCGTGGCGCAGTCCGTCGACTTGGGCGTGTTCTTGTCGGCCTGTGACTGCACCATCCACGCCGTCACCATCGGCGAGGCCGTCTCCTTCAGGAACGCGCGCAGCTGCGTCAGCAGCGCCGCGGTGCGACCCGACGGCGAGAACTCGCCCCGGCCCGCCGCGTGCTCCGCCTGCACGAAGTCGAAGACGCCGAGCAGCCGCGCCGCCGTCCGCACCAGGAACAGCAGCAGCTCCGAGAACGTCGAGAGGTAGTTGCCGACGCAGAGGTCGGCGGCCGACGTGAGCAGCTGCAGCAGCGGCCGCAGTAGCGCGTCCGGCGCGCGCGCCGCGTCGTGCACCAGCGTGCCGAGCGGCGTGGCCAGCTTCTTGGCCGGCTCCGGCACCACGGTCAGCACGGGCGCCGCGGAGGCGAAGAGCCGCGGCTCGAACAGCACGGCCTCCAGGATGGTCTGCAGCTCGGCGTTGCGCAGCAGCCCGACGCGCTCGTTGGCGAAGAAGGCCAGCAGCAGCGGCGCCGCGAGCGATGGCACCGTGAGAAACGTCATGAGGCGCTCGCCCTCCTCCTCGCGGCAGGCTTTCTCGAAGGTCGGCAGCTCCTCCGAGAAGAGCACGTCCTCCTCGCTCACCTCGCCCGCGCCGCCGCGCTCGCTGCGCTGCCGCGCGCCGCCGCCGCTCGGCGCGCCGAGGATCACTGCCTCAATGACGGGCCGCAGCTGCTCCAGCGCCTCGGGCGGCATCATGCCATCGAGGCCCTCCATGATCTGGTCGATGGCCTCGTCCGGATTCTCGCGCGCCTTTTCAAGCTCTTCGGGCGGCATTCTCTGCAGCATCATCTGCGCCATGCCGGCCATCATCGGGTCCATCCCTTCCATGGGGTTCCCGGCGCCGGCGCCGGGCGGCGCAGCGTCGGCCTTCGTGGCCTGGATGTAGTGGCTCGCGAGCGACGGCGAGGCCATCGGCTGTTGGATAAGCGTGCAGCGGCGCTGTCCTTTGGGAAGCACGCACAGGCACGCACTGTTCTGCTCGTGGTCGCCAGGCCCGAGGTACTCGAACTCGGGCTCGCAGGTCTGCGGGTGCCAGAGCCGCGGGAACGAGCCACCGTTGTCGCGGAAGAGTTGCTCCGTGCCGAGCAGGCAGAGCTTGAACTTGAAGCTCACATCCCGCAGCTGCGCCACCGGTTTGAAGGGCGCGGCCTCGCGATCGGCCAGCCACGCCGCCACCTTCTGCACGTCCTTGGCAGAGAGCCAGTCGATCTCTTGCTCCATCCCGACCGGCCCCTGCGGGTAGCTGTCCTTCTCGAGCGCGCCTCCGAGCAGCCCGATGCGCTCGATGCAGGCCTTGGTGAACTTGAAGCTGCCGTCTTCCATCTCCATCCGCAGCGGCTTGCGGCGGTCGTGGCCGTCCTTGTACTTGAACTCGAACGCCGCCTCGCCGCTGCTTTTGAGCGAGCGGAAGTACTCGATGACTTTCTTGCGCGCCACGAGCTTGTGCGGCGAGTACAGCACCACGCGCTCAGCGAGCGCCTCGAAAGGCGCACCGTCGAAAGCGCTGCACGAGAGCGAAAAAGGCTCTGCCGCGGGAAACGCGCCGACCTCGAACTCGGACGTCACCTCGCGCGCGTAGGCGCTGCCCGCCAGAACGCTCGATACCACGCTGGCGCCGTCGGTGGCGCAGAGCGGCGCCACCGAGCAGAAGACAGCGTAAATCGCGCCGGCGGTCACGAGCCGCGCCGAGTCGGTGGAGCGGTCATGCACTGAGGAGAAGCTCGCCATGGCGTACATGGAGAGCAGCTGGTCCAGCGACTCCAGCAGCTGCTTCTGCTCGGCGCCGCTCAGCGATGCGCCGGCCCAGACGCAACCGTCGCCGCCGCCGCCGCCGTCGGCGGCGGAAGGGATCTGGCAGGTGTGGCCGGCCGGGCACTTGGGTCCGTCGGATGCGTCCGCGTCGAGCGGTACGCAGGCGGTGCAGACGTCATAATCGCAGTCCTTGCACTGGAAGCGGTCGCCGCTGCCGTTGCTCGAGCAGACGTCGCAGCCGAAGCCGCTGCGCCCGGACGGCGCTTTCGGGAGCGGCAGCGGCAGCGTGACCGTGAAGACGTACTCGATGAGAGAGACGATCTGCAGGTACTTGACCGAGTCTTGTGTCGTCTTCTGGCGCAGCTCTTTTACCGCGCTGAGGCACTGCTCGATGCGCTCGCGCGACTTGCGCAGCACGGTGGCGCGGTCGTCGCCGGGCGCGGAGACCGGCGTTGAGAAGTGCTGCATGTCTGTGAACATCGGAGTCGAGACGATCTGCGTGTCGCCGGTGAAGCGCTTGTCAAAGGGCTCAACGCCGATGGAGCTCACCATCTCGAAGTTGCGGAACGGCACGAGCGGCGCGCTGCCCGACTCGATGCGCAGCTGCCGGTGGCGCGCCTCCACACCGTGCCGCATCGAGACCAGCTCCGTGTCAAGCATGCTGCGCTTGGCAGCCGCCGCCTTGGCGAGGATCGCCTCGCACAGCGCCTGCGCGCGGCCCAGGCCGCCGAGCGTGATGGAGCCGCGCTTGTGCTCCTTGACCGCCGCGAGCGCCGTCATGCCGCACGCGATCTCGATTACCTTCAGGTCCGACTCCTGGAAGTCGGCCGCCATCTTGGGATCGTTCAGGTGCTGCTCCACCAGCTTAAGGAAGCCGACGCGGATGGCGTAGAACAGCTGCTTGCGCTTCTGCACGCCGAGCTTGTCGGACAGCCCCTCGCGCTTCAGCATGTACTTGAAGAGCGAGAGGATGCAGCGGTAATAGCACGTGCCCGAGCGCTGAATCGTCTCGAAATCGCCGTTCTTGGCGTCGCCCGAGCGCGCCACGTGCACCGCCACCGAGGACGATGAGCGCTTAGCCTTTCGCAGCTTCTCGACTAGCGCAGACGCCTGCCCCGCGCAGACCTCCGCGCTCCACGGGAACAGCGCAGCGCCCGTCGCCGCGAGCAGCGGCTTGGCCTGCGTGGAGATGAGCGTCCCTTCGGGAGAGATCAGCACCAGCTGCTCCAGCCGCTGTCCGAACGCGTCCGTCTGCAGCCCAAGCAGGTCGGTGAGCAGCGTCGCGCTCTCGCGCTCCGCCCACGGCAGCGCAAGCCACGGCATCGCGTTGGCCGCGCCGCCCGCCGCCGCCTTGGGGCCGGCACCGCAGGCGTGCGCGTCGAAGTTCTCCTGCGTGAGGTCGCTCGAGAGCAGCACCACCTCGAAGTCCGCGTCGCGCAGGAACAGCTCGGTGTAGGCCTTGCCCAGCGCCTCGCCGAACTCGCTGCGCTTGAGCGTCGGGCCCTCTTCCGCGAGCTTCATCTCGCCGCGGTAGCCCTTCCAGCCCTGCTGGGTCGGGAAGTTCACGTGCAGCAGATCCTGCGGCCCGCCGTCCACTGCCATATCCGGGCGAGGGCCGGTGATTTTGATGACCTCACCGACAGAGCTGTCGTCGACGCCGTTGCCCCCCCACCCAGTGCTGGGCGCGTGTCCGTTGGCCAATGCCACCTTGACGAGGCTGCCGACCTCGATCGCGCCGCCGCTGCCCGCCGCGACGTAGATCGCAACCACCTTGCCGGCCAGCGCTTCCTCCGCGTTCACAGCGGCGTTCTTGTCGGCGCAGCGCGTGAGCGGCAGGTTCTTCAGCACGCCGATCGCGGTGGCGCAATCCTCGCTCGTCGCCAGCTTGACGAAGAGGCCTCCCTCGGTGAAAGTGCCGCCGGAGAGCGGGTGGAACCCGCCGCCCTCATCGGCGCGCTTGAGGTACTGGATCCCAGAATCGTCCGTCGCGCTGACGACCTCTGAGACCTCGATCACCTTAAGTCCGATTCAGCTGCAGGTCAACAGCCGCAAGATTACTACGTAATGCTTAAGGAATGCATGCGTGCACACGATGCAGCGCTGCGAGATGGAGGGATCCTCTCACCTCGTTGTGCACCGGGCCGAGCTTGGCTTCGTTGCGCGAGCCCTCGGTGGGCGCGTCGCGGTACGCCACTCCGCCCAGCGACAGGCACTAGTGTGTTGCACCACAGAGTCAGAGGACCGTAACATGAACATGATAATGATGTGGGAGGCAAGCAAGTACAATACCTTGTAGCGTAGTGTCGTACTGGCGGTGGCCTTCTCGAGCATCTGCTGCAGCTCCGGCTGGCCCATCGCAGAAAGATCCGCAGCGGTGGCGGTGGCGCCGTCCTTGGGCGTGTCCGCGCTGCCGTCCGCGGCGTCGTCCTTCTCGCCGCCGTCCTTCTTGTCGTCGTCCTTGCTGCCATCGCCCTCCTCCTCGGCGGCGGCGGCGAAGAGCGCCTCGAGCGTCTCCGGAAACAGCGATTTGTCGGCCTGCGCCTCGGCCGCCTGAGGCATAAATCGGGAGTCAAAAGCAAAATGTCAGCAGGGCTGCCGAGGGCAGGAGCAAGCTGCTTGCCATCGCGGCCTTGAACTCCTGGCGCGTCATGTCCCCCGAGCCAAGGGGGACCATCGAGGCCAGGTGCGGCAGCACCACCTCGTACCTGCGTCAAACAAGAGACATGAAAATCAGCGAAAAGCATGCAGAAAAGCGAAGAACAATCGAGTAAAACAGCACAGAATCGTGGCTCAGCTGAGCGCACATCATTTCCGGGCCGTGCTCATCCTCGCCGAAGACGTTCATCTTAAAGAAGTGGTACCACACGCCCTGGTCCAGGAAGGCCTCGCGGGGCACGCCGCCCAGCCGGATGGCCGTGCGGTGCTTGGTCTGCGAGAATAGGGGGGAAGGGGGATGAGGATTTGGTCAGCATCACGTGTTTCAGCACAGCATGGATTCCTGGATCTGCGGGTGCGCGCGCACCTTTGGGTAGTCCTCCTTGCAGGGGTGGTAGTTCACGCCCTCGCCAGTGTTGCACACCACCAGGGCGAAGCTCTGCGGACACAGGTCAGAGAGCAGAGGGCAAGGTCAGCAGCAGCACAACCAGCACAACCAGCACAACCAGCAGCACAACCAACATAAACAGCAGTAGTCTCGCCCACCTCGCCGTCGTCGCTGCGCTCCGCCGCGAACATGAGCGCGTGGCCGCCACCCTTATCCTTCCAGCCGCCGCCCCAGCTCAGCCGCGCGCCGGGGGTCAGGGCGTCCAGCTCCGCCTGAGGGCATAGAAAGCTGGGTCAGCAGCGAGCACAGCACGAGTAGCACCAGCAGCACCAGCAGCCGCAGCACCAGCACCAGCAGCACCAGCAGCACCAGCAGCACCAGCAGCACCAGCACCAGCAGCAGCTCACCAGGAAGTACAC
>Ga0308015_10000943_pt1 | contig 12439 bp, 7 predicted proteins | sample Neamet231_FD_203128 | JGI IMG/M metagenome (GOLD analysis project Ga0308015, IMG submission 203128) | Marine microbial communities from water near the shore, Antarctic Ocean - #231 | ecosystem: Environmental > Aquatic > Marine > Unclassified | place: Southern Ocean | collected 2014-07-28
GTTCTGGGACATGATGCTGACGCACAACAAGCAGTGGGGACTGCTCAACTACCAGCAGGATTGGATGTACACGCAACAGGGGATGTCAGAGATGCTCGCGGACGTAGAACTACCGCGGATTTGGACGAAGCAAATGAGCCACGCGCTGGTTCGCAACAACCAGAACTTTGGGTTCGGCGGTGCTACCACCAAGAACTGGCTGCAGTCGCTGGAAATGGACGCAGTCACCAACGGCCGCATCAGCATGGTACTGAAGGATCCCTGCTGTACATTCCTCGTTCCGCAACAGGGGATGTCAGAGATGTTGATTTAAGTCCCTTCAGGATTACCACGCCTACAACAGAAATCTCGATGATCTGCACAACGATGCCAACTGGAACATCGGCCTGGCTTCGATCTTCTCGTGGGCGCTCGCGCTGATGCCCGCTAAAGATGGTTTCTGGACCACGCCGGTGCAGCCCGGCCATCCTTATACCAACAAGGAAGGCAAGAGCGACGGGCGCACCGAGCCGTACGGCGTGCTCCACGCCGCAGTTGCCACGTTGAGCAGGGGCCCGGTGAGCCCGGCGGATAAGATTGGCCTGATGAATCGTACGATTATCATGCGCGCTTGCACGGAGGACGGAACCCTGCTGCAACCCGACGTCCCTGCCTGCGCCATTGACGCACAGATCAAGCGACTGGTCTCGTCGGAAGCGAAGGGCCCGGACGGGCAAGTTTGGGCTACCAGCACCACGATCGGCGCGCAGGTCTACGCGCACGTGCTCGTGGCGAAGCTGGTCGCGCCGTACGCCATCTCGCAAAATGACGCAGGGCTCACGCCCAGCTCCAAGCAATTCGTCGTCATCGAAAATGCCAACGGTGCGCCCACGACCGCCGTCTTGGCTGACACGATCAAGGCGGCCAAGTGCGACAAGTTGGACTTTCAGCTGCACCACACGAGCCCGGTGCTCTCTAATGGCTGGGCTTTCCTCGGCGAGCTTGGCAAATTCGTGCCCGTGGCGAGTGCGCGGACCAAGGCGGTGCGCGTCGTTGGAACTGGCCTTGAGATCGTCATCATGGGCGCACCGCAAGAGCGCATCAGACTTAGCTTTGTCGACACCAGCGGCAAGGCCAAGGGTGGCGCGCTGCCGATCGTTAGCCTGGAGTGCGTCTTCTCCGAGAGCGGCACGCTTCGCGCTTCGATGCCGGACAAGCTGTGCATCGACGTGTGACCGAAGGCATCGATATGTCTTTAGTAAACGACACGTGCAATTTAGCATTCGCCGTAACCATCGTCGCCGACCCGCCTCGTGCCAGCGTCCTCAACGGACGTCCCGCCAACGCTTGGCAGCGTCAGCCCGCTGCTCACGGCGCCGTACGCGGCCCACTGCTGCTCGACCATGATCTGCCGCACGTACGCCGGCTCCATCATCTGCCAGACGAACTCGTTCAGCTGCGTGCGCAGCTGCGCGTTGTCCAGCAGCACGTCGAACAGCTCGGCGGCCAGCGGCGCCTGCCCCGCCCCCTCGTCACCGCTCTCGTCTCCGTCGCGTGTAAGCGCCTCGATCTTAGCAACGCACTGCTTGATCTTGGTGTTGCTCACCTGGTAGATGTCCTCCGCATCGTACTCCGGCCGGTCCATCTCGTGCTCGCGCGTCACCATCTCCAGGCTCGACTCCGACAGCAGGTGTCGGATGCCGATCACCTCCATGGACAGCAGCTCCACCTTGACCCGCCGCTGCCGCTCACCCGCGCGCACCGCTTCAGCCTCCGTCGCAACCTTCGCGCGCACCTCCGTGCGGTAGCCGTTTAACCGCGCAGTGATGCCCACCAGCCGCTTGTTCAGCCACAGCCACTCGTCGGCCGAGCGCGCGTCGCCCGCCACCGCCGCCGAGCAGCCAATCTGCCGCTCAAGCTTCGCCAGCGCCGCCAGCGCCAGCCGCCCCTGCTTCGTCGCCGCCAGCGCCGCCTGCCCCACCTTTGCCGGCGCCTGCACCGCCTCCGGAGCCGGAGCGGCTGCCGCCGCTTGCTGCTGCACCGGCGGTGTCTGCGTCGTTGCAGAGACGCACACCGCCCTCCTCGCTGGCGAAGCTGCCGCGGCTGCCTGCCCAAACCCTCGCTCCGTCGCGCGCTGCGGCGTCCGCGCCACAGGCTGCTTCGCAGGCGAGGCGGGTGGTGTCGCCGCCGCGGCCGCCAGCTTGGGCACCTGGAAGCCGAACTCCGCCGCTTTCGCCGCAAGCACCTCGCCCTGCTCCCGCACCTTCTCGCGCTCGCGCTTCAGCAGCCGCAGCGTCGCCTTCGCCTGCGCGCCGATCGCGGCCGTGCCCAGCTTGACCTGCCGCTCCACCTTTGCCTCGAACTCGGCCTCCAGTAGCTGCCGCGCCTCCACCGCCCCCTCGGCCTCGCGGTGCGCCGCCCGCACTCGCTCCCGCAGCATCGCCACCTCGGCCGGCGCAGCGGGCGGCGCGGCCGCCGGCGCCGGCGCCTCCGCGGTCGCGGCGATCCCCGCGCCCTCGCCCTTCACGCCGGCGATCTCGGCTGTGGCGCTGCCCTCGCGCAGCCTCATCGTCTCGGTCTTCCACTTGACCATCTCCGCCTCCAGCCACTGCATCATCTTCTCCACCTCCGCCGAGCCGCTCTCGAGCTTGCCGCGCTCCTTCTTCTCCTCGTGCTGCTTCAGCCCGTCCGCGCCAAGCAGCCCCTGCAGGTCGCCCAGCAGCTCCTCGCGCTCCGTCCGCAGCTGGTGCACCTCCTGCTTGCGCTCCTCCTCCTCCTGGATGCCGCCGCGGATCATGGCCCACGCCTCGCGCTCGCGCTCGCACGCCTTCACGCGCCCGGCCTCCGACTCGGACAGCCGCCGCTGCAGCGCCTCGTTCTCCAGCTGCGCGTCCGTCGTCTGCACGCCGGCGTACGCCATGGCCACGGCGCGTCACGCTCCAGCAGCAATATGCACTGCGCACGCCAGCAAGCACTCCGCGCGCAACGCGCAGCACCAGCAAGCAGTCCGTCGCGGGCTCCGTCCTCTGCGCCCCCTCGGCGCCGCCATTGTTCGGGCATTACTGGGTTGCTTCGTTCCTGCGTTCACCGGAGTGGCGCAACACAACTGTTGTTGCGTTCGAGATTGAAGATTGCGTTTTCGAGAAAGGGACGACGAGGAGGGATGCTATACGGCTGTAGACCGGCAAAATTGCCATGCTCGTGACGGCGACGGAAGCGGCGTTCCTCATCCCCTAGCGGCCTAGCCAGCCTAGCCGGCCGAGGGATGGCCGACGCCAAGCGGCACAAGTCGGCGGGCAGCCCCATCGCAACCGCCGAAGCCGACCTGGGGCCGCTCAACCCGGCGCTGCTGACGCGGCGCGCAGTGCACGCGAGCGCGTGCGCGGCGGCGCGGCCGTACCCGCACCACGTGCTGGAGCAGCTGTGCCTGCCCGGGCGCGTCGGCGCGATCCGGGACGAGATCCTGCAGAATCTGGACGGCACGTTCAAGGAGACGGACCTGTTCAAGTTGTACCAGACGATCGACCTGGCGAACCTGGACACGGCGAAGGCGGAGCACGCGCAGCTGTGCGCGGTGCTGCCCGAGCTGATGGCGCTGCGCGACGCGCTGTACACGCCGGCGTTCCGCGCGTTCATATCAGAGGTGGCGGGCGTGGGCGACCTGACCGACCGCGTCGACATGGCCGCCAGCGCCTACACGCAGGGCTGCCACCTGCTGTGCCACGACGACGTGATCGGCACGCGCGCAGTGTCGTTCATCGTCTACCTGACGGACGAGGGCTGGTGCAGGGAGGACGGCGGCGCGCTCGAGCTCTACCCCTCGGCGGGCAGCCCGCCGGTCCCCTCGGCGGCGCCGTCCGCGGGCCTGCTGCCGCTGCGGAACACGCTCGCGCTGTTCCCGGTGACGCCGGGCCGCTCCTACCACTCGGTGCAGGAGGTCTTCACCGACCGGGCGCCGCGGCTGTCGATCCAGGGCTGGTACCACGCGGCCGCGCCGCCGGAAGGGGCGGAGATGGCGTCGCTGAACCAGCTGAAGAGCAACAACAGCGAGCTGGCCTTCGAGGCGCAGGCGGTGAACGCGGCGGCAGATGCCAGCGCGATCGACGAGAGCGACGCCCGCGTGCTGCGCGCCTGGATCACGGACGCGTACCTGCAGCCGGCAAACCTCGCCAACATCCGCAAGCAGTTCACGGAAAGCGGCTCCGTGCAGCTCAAGCGGTTCCTGCGCGAGAGCGTGGCCGCCAGCCTGGGCGCCAGCTGCACCACGGCCGACGAGGCGGCGTCGGCCGGCGGCGGCGGGCGGCCGGAGTACAACGCCGGGCTCGGCGCTGGGAATTGCGGCTGGGAAGCGGTTGGCCCGGCGCATATGCAGCGCTACCTCAGATTCAGCGCGGAGCAGGAGCGGCCAGCCGGGGCCGCTGCCGCCTCCGCGGCCGAGACGGTCGGCTCGACGATGGAGCAGATTCGGTCGGAGCTGTTTGCGGCGCCGGCGTTTTGGAGGCTGGTGCACCGGCTGACGGGCCTGTTGCCGCAGAGCCAACGCAGCCAGGTGCGGCGCTTCCGGCCCGGGCTCGACTACACCGTCGCGCACCACGGGCTGCTGGAGGATCACGCGTTGTTGGACGCGACGCTCTGCGTGCTGCGGCCGCAGAGTGCGGAGGAGCAGGGCCTGTGGGACAGCGGCGACGCGGGCGGCTTCGAGTGCTATATTGCGGCGGAGAACGGCGAGCTGGTGGCGGCCGAGGTTTACGGCGGCGACGACGACCAGGACAACGAGCTGCTCAGCGTGAACGCGGCGCCAAACACGCTGAACCTGGTGCACCGCGACCCGGGAACCATGCGCTTCCTGAAGTACGTGGGCTCTGCGGCCCCATGCAGCAGGTTTGACATCTCGGGCACGTTCGAGCTGAGAGATGAGACTGCTATCAGTACGTAGGAACGGCTCTCAATATTGCTACACGTCATCGACCACGGCCCCTGCGAGCTCTTCTCCTCCACCCAGCGACACCGTCTGGAAGGAAGAGCTCGGCTGGAGGTCGAGCGGCGCTGGCGCAAACTCCGCGGCGGCGGGCGACGCACCCGCCGGCATCTGCGGAAACGGCTCCCTCGCAGCAGCCGCGGGCGACGGGGTCGCTAGCGACGGCGTCGTGCCCCTGGACTCGCCGATTGGCGTCAGCAGCTGCGGCGGCGCCTCAAAGTTCCCCTGGAACTCGTTCCCCTGGATTTCCCGCAGCTGCTCCTGCTCCCGCTTCCGCCGCCACAGGAACGCAGCCGCGACGGTCATCCCTAGGATGAGCGTGATGCAGATGGTCACCAGCAGGTGCCGCACCCGCATGTTGCACGACATCTCAACGCGGCAGCTGTCCGGGCCCTCGCCCTGCAGCCGGCGCGCCGTCTCACAGACGCTGTCCACGTCGAACTCATCACAGTCGTACGGCATGCAGCCGAAGCCCTGCAGCGTGCGCTTCGCCCCCCCGAGGATCACCGAGATCGAGCAGAAGTTCGCCCCTTTGACCTTCGCGCACTGCTCCCTAAACGTCTCGCTGTCCTTGTTAAACATCACCTCCGGCGCGCCCTTGCTCGCCATCAGCTGCGGCAGCAGCTGCGGGTTGGCCGTCGAGTACTGGCTCCACGCCGTGAAGAAGTCCTCGTCGCCCCACTCCATCATCACGATGGCTTGCCGGCAGATATCCGACATCGAGTCCTGTGGCGGCAAGCAAATGGTTAGCACGAGCGAGCAGCGGCAACCAGCTTGGCGCGCGGGAGGCGGGCGCACGATCTCCGCTCGCCACAGCTTGCCCCTGAACCCGTACAGCTTCTGCAACGTCTGCGAGAGGAACGGAAACCGCAAGGAAACGGAATTGCGAGCGGCCAGCAAAAGCAAAAGCACTGCCGCAGGCGCAGGAAGAAAGACGAGACATACCTGGAGCTGCGTCCCGATCCCGCTGGAGTTGAACAGGTTCAAAAAACTGCCGCCGCCGCCCGCCGGGGACGGCGGCGACGCCACGCCCGCGCAGGTGAGCGAAAAGCGGCACTGCTGCTTGGCCGGGCACTGCTTCGCCCCGGCCAGGAACGTGGTGCGGATGGCCGCGAGCGAGGTGCCGCTGCTGCAGCTCTTGGGCGCGCAGAAGTAGCGCGCGCTCGCGGACTGCCACTGCGCGTTCACCCGCGCGTCCAGCCGGCTGTCGCACGCCGGGGTGGTGAGGTTTTTGCCCTGCGCGTCCACGCACAGCTGCGGCGCGCGCTGCAGCAGCTTCTTCCTGAGCTGCGCGAGCCGCGCCTTGCTGAACGTCGTCGTCTGCACCGTGTACGCGCACATGCGCCCGCTGCCTTTGCTGCACGCGGCATCCAGCGTCGCGTACGGCCCGCTCGCCGCCGCCTTGCAGTCCGCCCCGGCTTTCGCCTTGGCGCACGCCGCGTCGAACGCCGCCGCCGCCTTTTGCGTCGCCGAGCCGCCCGTGAGCAGCGCGCGCGCGTCCGACAGGCAGCTGAGCTTCAGGCCGCCGCCCGTCGGCACCACCGTCGCGCCCTTCTGCCCCTCCCCCAGCGCGCTGCCCACCACGATCAGCACCCACGTGACGGAGCGGTGCATCGCGCCGTGCGTGAGCGCACGCCGGCCGCCGCCGTATTGCGAGCGGTGTGTCCCGAATAGCGCCGCTCGCGCGCAGGTGGAAAGTGCTGCTGCTGCGCCGCCAGGCTCTGGGCGAAGGTGCGCGACGCCACACCGCTGTGCTGCCTTTAACGCGTTTTCAAAGCGTGCTACGGCAGCTGTAGCACCGCGAACGAGCTGCGGTGCCGCGACGATGTCCGTGCGCGCGCGCCGGCGCCGAGGTTTGACGACCACGCCGCGGCGTGAGCCACGTGCAGTGCGCAGACGGAGCGCGAATATGTCGTATGCACGCTGTAGGAACAGGGGGGAGAGGGATCGTGAACAATGACGAGCCGGAACAACGACTCCTCAAGCGCGTACAACGGGCGAGCTACACCGTCTCTACAGACCGTCTCTACGTACGGTCTCCGCGTGACAGCCGAGAGCACCGATCCCGCGCGCGCGTGGTGCTCCGCTTGCAAACCCAGCGGCGCCGCAAACCCGCCGCCGCGATGGCGGGCGCGGAGGAGTTGGTGCTGCTGCGCGTGGACGAGCAGTGCGCGACGCTGCAGCAGGACGGGCGGTACCTGGAGGCGCTTGACTACATGGAGCGCAGCCTGGTGCTTCGGCGCTGCCTGTACGGGAACGACTCGGAGCAGGCGGTGCGGGCGTGCAAGCAGGTGGTGGACACGTGCAACGGGCTGGCGACGGCGTACTTGACGCAGAGCAACTTCGAGATGGCGATGCAGCTGATCAAGAAGGCGGAGACGCTGTCGGAGCCGTACGAGTTCCTGCGCGCGGTGACGTACAACAACCTGGCGTGCTACTACCGGCGGCAGAACAAGCTGCGGACGGCGCTGAAGTACCTGGAGAAGGCGCTTAAGCTGTCGTCGCCGCAGACCGACGCGGTGAACCGCGCGTCCACGCACCTGAACCTCTGCGCGGTGCTCTCGCAGCTGGGGCGGCACAGCGTTGCGCTGGAGCAGGCGCAGGCGGCGCTGATCCTCCTGCAGGAGGAGCTGTTCTCGCAGGTCATCGCGCCGCTCCGCGGCATTGGCAGCACTCCGTCGTTGAACGACCTGGCGGACAAAATCGCGGTGCTCTCGATCGCGTACCACAACGCGGGCGTGGAGCAGGAGCACCTGAAACGCTTCGACGCGGCGCTGCAGTCGTACTCGAAGGCCTCCGAGCTGTCGGAGCTGCACCTGGGCGAGGACCACGAGATCGCCCGGACGCTGGGCGCCTCGCGCGACGCCGCCGAGCAGCAGATCCAAGACCTTTCCATGAAGCGCGGCGGCAAAAGCGCGGCCAACCTGAACTCGAGCTCGGCCTCGATGAACCGCTCCAGCCGCGCCTCGACCGCGCCGGGCAAGCGGCCGGCCACTTCGGGCAGCATGTTTAGTGAGCGGGAGCTCAACATCAGCACGGCGGCGCGGGTCGGGACCGCGCCGGCGCAGTCGAGCAGCCTGGGAGGCCTCGGCGGGCTAGGAGGCGGCGGGCAGGAGTGGGGGGACATGATGTCGCCCAGAGGCGCGCTCGAGACCGAGTACGCCGCGAAGAATCCGGAGGCTCAGCGCTCGGCGGCGGCCGTCGACCCGGGGGCGGGGGAGGAGGCGAAGCGGATGCAGGTGACCATCGAGGGGCCGGCCGCGCAGACAGCAAACGGCAAGGTCGACGAGTCCGACCCGTTCTACGACAGCGACAAGGACGAGTAGACGCGTATAAAGAGTGCGCTTGTGAAGATGTGTGTTGAGTCAATCGATAAGTTTGTTAAGCGTGAGCTTTAGCTGAAGCGGCTTGAAGCTCGCGGCTAAATTAATCCGGGACGCGCCCGCTTAGTAGCGGTAGGCGTCCGGCTTGTACGGGCCCTTCTGGTCCACGCCGATGTACTCGGCCTGCTCCACGGTGAGCTCGGTGAGCTTGGCGCCGATCTGGCCGAGGTGCAGGCGCGCAACCTTCTCGTCCAAGATCTTGGGCAACACGTACACCTTCTTGTCGTACTTGGTGCTGTCCTTCTCCTTCCACAGCTCGAGCTGCGCGACGGTCTGGTTCGTGAACGAGCACGACATCACAAACGACGGGTGGCCGGTGGCGCAGCCCAGGTTGAGCAGGCGGCCCTCCGCCAGCACGATGACGCCGTGGCCATCCTCGTACTCGAAGCGGTCGCACTGCGGCTTGATGTTGATGCGCTTGGTCGCAGCCATGAGGCCCGCCATGTCAATCTCGTTGTCGAAGTGGCCAATGTTGCCGACGATGGCGTTGTTCTTCATCTTGCGCATGTGCTCCTCCTTGATGATGTCCTTGTTGCCGGTGGTGGTGATGACAATGTCGATGGAGTCGCAGACGTCGTCCAGCGGGACGACCTCGTAGCCCTCCATGCAGGCCTGCAGCGCGCAGATCGGGTCAACCTCGTTGATGCAGACGCGGGCGCCGGCGGCCTTCATGGCCATGGCGCAGCCCTTGCCGACATCGCCGTAGCCGCAGATGGCCACGTACTTGCCCGCGATCATGACGTCGGTGGCGCGCATGATGCCGTCCGGGAGGGAGTGGCGGCAGCCGTACAGGTTGTCGAACTTGCTCTTGGTGACGCTGTCGTTGACGTTGATCGCCGGGAACATCAGGGTGCCGGCCTTGGCCATCTCGTACAGGCGGTGGACACCAGTGGTGGTCTCCTCGCTCACGCCCTGGCACTTCTTGGCCATGCGGGTCCACTTGGTCGGGTCCGACTGCAGGGTCTTGGCCAGGATGCCGAGCACGCACTTGAACTCGTCGTTGTCCGTCGACGCCGGGTCGGGCAGGACGCCGTCCTTCGCGAACGAGGTCTCCCACTTGAAGCCCTCGTGGATGAGGAGCGTGGCGTCGCCTCCGTCGTCGACGATGAGGTCCGGCCCGTCCTCGCCCTCCCACTCGAGGCAGTCCAGAGTGCACTGCCAGTACTCCTCGAGCGTCTCGCCCTTCCAGGCGAAGACGGCGGCGGAGCCGCGCTCGGCGATGGCGGCGGCGGCGTGGTCCTGCGTCGAGAAGATGTTGCACGAGCACCAGCGGAGCTTGGCGCCGAGCGCCTGCAGGGTCTCGATGAGCACGCCCGTCTGGATCGTCATGTGCAGCGAGCCGGAGATGTTGGCGCCCTTCAGCGGCTGCTCGGCGCCGAACTCGCGGCGGCAGGCCATGAGGCCAGGCATCTCGATCTCGGCGATGTCGTACTCCTTGCGGCCGTACTCGGACTGCGACATGTCCTTCACCTTCGACGCGTCCTTCGGCCACTGCGAGAGCGGGCGAGGGCGCGGTCAGCACTCAGCAACAGGGCAACGGACATCGGACGTGACAGGCCAGCAGCAATTTACCGTCAGCTCGGCGGGGATCTCGCGTCCGACTTCAGGCATGTTGCGGGTGGCCATGGTGTATGGTGTAGTGCTGGAGGGTGGTGGTGACAGGGTCAGCTGGTGCAGCGCCGACGTGTGTTGCTCCAGGCGTGGGGCTGTGGCTACTCACTTGGCTGTGAAAGTTGGTTGAGAGCTCGAGGCGCCGCCGACGATGCGAAACATGCCGAGGGGCCTCGCAAATCGAGCTCGAGCACTGGTTTTCCCATCGGCGTCACGGCAGGCAGGCAGATTGGCATGCTGAATTGCAACGTGCACGATGCAACGCTTCGAACCCTCTTCCGACTCGCGCAAGCTGAGCATGACTGGGGATCAGAATCGAGCAGAACACCCCTCCACTCCCTGTGCTGCTGGGACAGTGACGCAGCGGCCGCTGCTGTAGACGGGCGCCGAGGCATGGAGCCTCCAATACAGCTTCTGGATGACGAGCTCCAGGTGCGCTAGCGCTCGCCGAGCCCGCTGCTGGAGCTGCTGCCTGCGCGCGGCAGGGAGCTGCAGATACGAGAGTAATTTGATCTCCATTTAGGCACACAGTGCTAAGGCTTCAGCGCTGTAGAAGGCCACATCGTGATCAGAGTGGTCGACCAGCAGCTGGAGGGCCGCAGTCAGCTGCTCGATGCTCCCCGGGCTCGCCGCCCCCACCATGCTGGACACCACTCGGGCGGCCTTGAATTTGACATTGGCGACACGGTCCGCCGTGAGCGCCGGCAGCAGCATCACCGTGACCACCTGCTCTTCGATCAGGGCGTGCGCGCCCGCCTCAAAGAATTGCGCGGCCGCCGACAGCGCCGTCATCCGGTGCAGGTAGTTCGTGCTCGCCTTATATGTTTCGAGGATCGTCGGCAGCGCGAATTCTCTGGTCCAAGGTTCGCCAAACGTTTTGTGCACCTCAGCCATGGTCTTGCCCGCCGCCAGTCGCACCTGGCAGACGGGGTCGTTGAACCAGTCCTCGCACTGCTTCTTCCATGTTTTGTCGAACGTTGCTTGGTCCATGTACGCTGCTATCAACGGCACGAACTCGCACAGGGACATCCGCACCCGCCACGATTCATCGGTCGCAATCACGACCATCGGGATGGCTGAGACTAACGCATCCGCCCCTACCACCTCCGCGATGTCCGTCAGCTTGCCCACCACCCGCAGACGAACGTCGCTCACCTCATCTTGCAGCAGCATATTCAAAATTGGCAGCAGCAGCGTGGTCGCAGACTCCGGGCCCAGCAGGGCCGCGATGGCCGGCAGCTCGTCGCAGAGGGCAACTTTGACGCGGAGCTCCGGGTCGCCGACCATCGCCTTGACGCATTCGAGCAGCTCGCTTTCCAGGACCTCCGCAGGAACCTCCGCGCAGATGGTCTTGGCGACCTTGATCGCGTCCTTGCGGACGTCCGCCTCGGTGTCGCGCAGCAGCCCGAACAGCAGCGGGACGAGCACGTCCTTCGTGGCGGACGCGCCCATCGCGTCCGGGCCCGCCAGCTCGACCAGCTGCAGCGTAAACGAGCGTCGCACTCTCCACGACGGCTCTTCCGCGCACGCGCGGCACATGTTGACGAAGCGCCCCGCCTGCAGCTCCTCGGGCAGCGACTTCGCGATGCCGGGGAGCTGCTCGACGCACAGCGTCTTGACGGAGTCTTGGTCATCTTTGCTCAGGTGCTCGAAGATCGGGAGCACCTCCTCCGCGCACTTCTCGTGGTCGCCCGCGTCCTTCATCGCCAGCGAGAAGCCAGCGACCGCGCGCGCCGCCGAGCGCCGCACCATCGGCGTCGTATCTTTGCAGAGAACCAAAAAACGCTTTCGCAGCTCGAGCCGGGCCGACTCGCACCGGTACGCAGTCCCGAACAGAGAGCAGGCAGACATCCGCGATGTGAACCACACCGAGTCGGCGGTGTCCCCGCCGTACAGCCGCGTGAGCATGGGCACGAACCCAGACTCGATGTCCCCGAGCGGCATGAGCTTGCCGAGGATGCACAGCGAGGCAACGGCGCAGTCGCGCACCACCGTCTCCTCGGTAATGCACAGCTGCTCCAGCAGCGGCAGCATGCTGATGATCTGCTCAGGACCGCCAATCTCCGCGGCCATGGTGCCTAGTGCAGTCGCCATCGCGCTCAGCAGCTCGTCCTCGTCCTGCGTGCACCACTTCTCGAGGTACGGCAGCAGATCGCTGCGCACCTTCTCGGGCCCCAGCGCGGCGCCGATGGACGGCAGCTTCGTCATGGCCAGCAGCCGCTCCTGGAGGTTCGTGCCCTGCGAGAGCGAGGGCGGCGGAAGGCGTCAGAGCTCGGCGCAGCAGCTTCACGAGGTAGGAGGCGTCCTGGAAAAGGGCTTCGCAAAAAGCGCGCGCGCGGCGCGTTGCGCAGGCAGCCGTACTGCTGCGGCAGAACCGAGCGCGGCGCAGGGCGCGGAGCTGCAGCGCGGCTTGCCCTGTGTCCCCGAGAGCGCAGCTCCCCGCCTACGGTGCGCGGGTTGAGGCCTCCGGTCTCCTTCGGGCGCAACC
>Ga0308015_10000956_pt1 | contig 12347 bp, 10 predicted proteins | sample Neamet231_FD_203128 | JGI IMG/M metagenome (GOLD analysis project Ga0308015, IMG submission 203128) | Marine microbial communities from water near the shore, Antarctic Ocean - #231 | ecosystem: Environmental > Aquatic > Marine > Unclassified | place: Southern Ocean | collected 2014-07-28
ACCTTATCAGAAACAATATTTTCTTTCTTTGCTTTTGTGTTTTCTTTAGTGTCATCTGTATTGCCTTTAGTAGCTTCTGAATCTTTATTAGTAGACTCTGTAAGTTCCTCTAACGAAATACCTAGCCTTTTCGCTAACTCATCTCTATCTTCTGTTGCTGAATTTAATTCAGCAGTAGCTTCTGTAAGATTTTGATTTGCCTGTACAGACCTTACAACAAAACCATTCAATCCCTCTAAACTTTTTTTAGCAGGGTCAAGAGCAGAACTAAAACCTGTTAGTCTTGATGTTAAAATTTCTTTAACTTTACTAAAATTCTCAGATGTTGTTGCTCCTTCATCAAGAGTTATATTATGTTTTTCAGAAACCTTAACAAGTTCATTTGATAGCCTTATCTCTTCTTTTGCTTGTTTTCTTCTTGCCTTTCCTGCTTTAGCAGCAGCCTTCCCAGTATTCTCCTCCTCTATTTGAAGTGCTATTTTATTTAGTAGTTCTGAATTGTATTCATTCAACCTCTTCCTTAATTCTGATGTAGATGTTTTTTCAGTATCTATATTCTCTAAAAATTTTGGGTACTGTTTATTAATCTTTGTGATTAATTTATTCCTATCATCTTCTTTTATATTTGCTTCAGTTAATTGAAGAACCATTGAATTTAAAGCAATCCTCTCTTCTTCTAATTTCTCGGACATTGGTATATCCATAAAATCACTGACTACATTTACCATATCTGCTACCCCATCAACAAATGCTTGTAATCCTTCGCCTACCACAGACTCTGTAAAGTTAATCATTAATCCTTGCCAAGCAGATACCAACCTTTTAAATGCACCTTCTAAAGTATCTCCAACAATATGTGCCATATCTTTTGCAGCACCAGAAGAAGATACCATAGCATCTCTTAACGCTAAAGTAGCACCTGTATTTGAAATCAGCTGCTCAAATGATGCTGCTTGTCTTTTTTCTACCACTTGCATTACTTCAGCCATACTACCACCTTCTTTAACGAATTTATTCATTGCAGGAACTAACTCATCATAGGAATGTATTGTTTTACCAAATGATTTTGTCAAATCAGAATTAGGGTCTTGCATTGCTAAAAGAATATTCCTCATAGATGTACCTGCAATAGAAGCCTCAATACCTGAATCAGTTAATTTAGACATCATTGCTGCTGTATCTTCAATAGAGAATCCTGCCGATTTAGCGATAGGTGCTACTTTAGTCATAGATGTTTGCCACTTCTCTAAGTCCATAGCAGAACTTGTAAATGAAACAGCCATAACATCAACTACTCTTTGAGTTTCACTAGCATCTAATCCAAACCCTCTAACTGCAGAACCTGCTACTATAGCTGCTCTACCTAAATCCTCTCCTGTTGCTGTTGCTAATGAAAGTGTAGCTTCTTGAGCATTTAAAATTTCTTTAGTTGTAAACCCTAATTTAGCGTAATTTGTCTGAAGTTCTGCTACTTGTGTTGCAGTAAAGAATGTTGTTCTACCTAAATCCTCTGCAGATTTAGAGAGTTTTATAAAATCACCTGAAGAAGCACCAGAAATCGCTTTTACTTTAGCCATTTGGAACTCAAAATCCTTAAATGTTTTTATAGAACTACCTATAACGCTACTTATTGTTCTAAATGCAGCAGCAGCAGCAAGCACACCACCAGCCATCTTTACAAAACTCTTGTTCAATCCACCAACCTTCTTAGTAGCTTTTTCTGTTTTTACCCCTAGTTTATCTAAATCTCTTTGTCCTTTTATCTGTATCTGAACTACTATTTTTTCTGTATTCGTTGCCATATTATTTTATAAATCTAACATTATTAGTTCCAACATTCTCTTTAATTGTTGTTTTTATTAACTTAACAACATCTTTAACTACTCCCTTCTCTATCTGTGATACTATCTTGTCCTTGCTTTGCTTAACAGCCCATTTCTCAAAATTCATTCTCCTTAAACTATTACCATCTGTCCACATTATATAAGGCTTACCATAAGCATTTCCTAATGGTTTTTTCATCATCCTATAGTATATCCTATTTGCAGCAGTTACTTCATCTCCTTTAGCAAATCCTTTTACTCTTACCCACTTCAATATATTACTAAGAGAAACTCCTTTAAAGTTCTTAGGATTACTAACTGTTTTCCAATAAGCAACACTAGAATTTATATTAACAGCTTTTCCATTCTTGATGTTAAACATTTTGCTTTTCTTCAAACCTCTGCTTAAAGCACCTGTTGCTATATGTTTTTGAAATTTAAGTTCTTCTCTTAAACTTCTAACCATAATTCCCCCAACAGAACTAAAAGCATCATTTGTATTTGTCCAAGTCATCTTAGCCATAATTAATCTTCTGATATAGTATTACCTGCATTTAACCTAAGTACCTTGTGGTCATTACCAAAAATATCTTGAGCATAAATTGGTACTAAATACTCTTGCTCTTCTTTTATAGAGATGTCTGTTATATAAACCTTAACATTGTTTTCAGTTTCAACAGTAGCATTGAAGTAAAGAAGAATAATGTCATTACCTGTAACCGCTGTAAATGTTGATTTCTGAATACCAATACTACTACTAGATACAGGGAAAGATATTGAAGATGATGAGTTCTCTATAAAACTATCTCCAGATGGAGAGTATGTTTTTACATAAATTATTCCACTGTCATTGCTTATAGCAGTCCGAATAGTTATTTCATATTCCTTGCCAACAGTTAATCCTGATAGTTTCTGATACATACCGCTATAACTTATAGCACTACCTACTTTTCTACCATGAAATTCAAAAAAACCACCTCTGCTTGTTGGTGCTGATATTGAAACATAAGGACTACCACTAGAGTGATACCTATACCATTGATTTGATACAGTTGCAGGACTATTAACTAGAGCATCAGTTTGAGGGTCTGTTGCTACAGTAGCATAATCTGTATCTGAATCAAGTTTAGCTCCATAATTAAAAGAATCTCCCCAGTTGATAAACTCTCCTGTATAATTGATTATACTAGAGAATATATCTAATCCACTCTGTTGTGCTATCCCTCCTCTTGTTACTTGTTGATTATTTGACATATTTATTTTATTAAAATTGTGATGGTGGCTCTGCTTCACCAGATGCACTGGCAGTATAAGTACCTCCAACACCCCAGTTACTAGAATTACCACTACTACCAAAAGAAGGTGCAGTTGCAGCAAAAACTCCTATCTGAAACCACTCTATCAGTTCAACTTTAGTAGTACTATTTTGATTAGGCATATAATCTACGACTCTATTAACCCTCCAATAAACACCATCTATGTAAACTAATTTTCTAAAGTCTAAGTTGATAATATCAGAAACTTTTAAATCAATAGACACTGTTCTTAGTCTTGGGCTTCTCTTGAGCATCTCTACCATATTCCTATAGTATGTATCATACAAACCTTTACCCTTCTGATAAGAAGTATAAACACCTGTAGCATCATCATAATCTCTTACCCAAACATTACCATAAGATAATATTGGACTTGTTGTACTATCTCTATTAATCATTGTTGCTTGTGGATATATAGTTGAAAGAACACCATTTCCTGAAGCATTATTATCTGCTACTATAGTTTTTATAGTTGTACTCCAAGTTTGTACTCTTGCTCTTTTATTTAAAAGAACACTATTAGGAGAGTATTTATTCCAATGTAATAATCTTGGTAAGAAATCAAATCCCTTATTAGGTCTACCTGAATCATTAGACGAAACAACATCTGTCCACAAACAAGCTGAATAAGCAGTATCAACATTAGGAATACCAGTAGTGTCGTTATCTTTAGCATTATAAGAACCTGCAAAGAATGGATTTTCAAATGTACTATCTCCTTTTTCAAATGTTGATGGTAGTGTTTCTCTGTATGGGTACTCATCCTCTATATTATCAAAGAACCTCTCTCCCCTGTTCTTTACTTTAGCATCAGCACTATCACTCTTATATTTAAAAACTAAACTTCTTTTTAAATCATTCTCAATCCACTTATCATTTATATCATCTGCTCTGCTTAATTTTCCCGTCCAATCTATAGCATCTTTGTATGGTTTATAAAAACTATCAAAAGGCTCTATATATACTGTTTTAGTGCTTTCATCAGTAGTCATCTGAAGATTGTATGCGTGTGCAATACCCTTAACAAAGTCTATTTGCTTATCGTCAGGATTCATTACATCTGTTAAGTTGTAAGTTTGTCCGTATGCAACATTATTAGGGTCTAATTCTATATTTAGTTTTGCATTTTCTGTTTTTGGTGTTATATCAACACTCCAATCTCCACCTACTCCTCCATACAAACCTTCCCATTTAGCAGAAATAACTACTCTTAATTTATCATTTTTATTTAACCACACCCCTTCCTCATTCAAATCCCCCCAAGATTTAATACTATCATTATCTATAGATACTCCTCTATCTGTTCTTCCTAACCAAAAAGCAAAATTACCTGCACTAACTCCTACAACTTCATTATCTAAATCTTTAACAGCTACATTATTCCAACTTGATTGACCTACTGTCTGAACTTGTATTGCAAGTCTGAATGTATTAATACCAAGAGTTTCATTATAAGCAAAACTAGAACTACCATTTTCCGTAACATTATGCACTTGAGCATTCCAATTACTTGCCGTTAAATTATAATAACCATACTCTGCTATAGTGAAATCATTGCTAGAATAAGAAATATTTGTACTTGCTGTTGTACTAGAGTAAGCGAAATCAGTATTTAAAGTACCTAAACTTAGAGGACTTGATATCCAAGTAGGCTGATTACTTATACTACTATCAGTAATTGTTTTTGTAGATAGAGATGCTGCTGAAAATATAACTTGTGCTGCATATAAAGAAAACCTATCATCAGGATTGTTATACTTGAAGTTAGGCAGCAACCAAACATTCTTTTTAAAATCAGCTGTATTCATAAAAGCAGAACTAATCTTATATCCAACACTACCAAATAACTTATCTAATGTATTCTTAACAAAAATAGCAGGTCTCCAGTCAGGTACAGGTGCAGGATTTTCGTAACTATTTCCACTGTTATAAAAACCACTATAACCTACCTTTAAAGCTCCTGTTCCATTATTTCCATGAGCAGTATCTAAAAGTTGTATTGTCCTTTCATCTCCCTCTGCATTATACTGACCATAAGAAGTTATTGGATAAACTATATAAGAATTAGGATTGCTGTTGCAATCAACATCTTGCCAAGTAGCCATAATACTTGTTTTATTGTATGTTAAATTATCTCCATCAACACCCCAAGCTAATTGATTCATATAAGAATCTCCTAAGTCAGAAGCCCAAGTTAGATTATTACCATAGAACACCCCACTATAAGAAGATGTAACTTCACCATACCCACCTACTCCTGTTATCCTAATCAAACCTAATTGAGTGTACATCCCTCCTGATATTATCCTACAAGGTTTTTTTTCTGTTATATTATTATCATTATTTATATTCGGTATATATAAGTGTTTTAATATATTATTATTGTTCTTTGTTGCAGGAAACTTAAATGTCTTACTGTAATCACCACTTGTTGAGGTTATGTCTTTAAAGTCTGAAATTTGAAATGTCATTGCAAGAGGAAACTCAGAATGTTCCGTAATATCCAACTCTCCAACTACACTAGCATCCCAATCAATAACAGTTTTAGTACTATCGGTATATTTGTAATCTAGTATTTCAATTCTTACTGACATATTAGTTTCTTTGTGTTTGTACTTTGTGTGCTAAAGTGTATTCAATGTTAAACTTAACTAGCCCTTCTGCTTGATTGACAGTTTCAGCATCACTATTAGTAATTACAACTGGTATATATCCTTTTGTTGATGGTCTAAGGTAGGGATTAGATGCATAACCCTTAGCAGTAGCCTCTGTGTCCATTTCTATCCACACATTAGGAGATAATAACATTTCTTCTAGCCATTTAGCAACAGATTTATTTAACGGCTCTGTATATACGCTTTGAACTCTATCTGCATTTACCCCAGAAACCTCTCTACCTCCTTTATATATATCACCACCTCTCATTGTGTCTGAGATGTAAACACTAGAGTTTAGTGTAGTTCCTTGATTTGAGTTATCTTGATACCAAGTCCTATCACCACTATTTCTTTCAACAACATCTCTGCTTATTGTTAATCCCTCAACTACATCTCTTTTTGCAGTATAACTGTCAGTACCACCCATTGAGTTTAACCAGTGAAATCTTACATAACCATAAGGTATATTCTCATTCTCTCTATCAATCTCATACCAATTAGAAGCACCAAGCCTTTCATTCAACCAAGTACCACCACCAGTTGCTTGTGAAAACCAAACCCCTCTGTAATGTAAACTATACTTCTTAGTACTAGCTGTTATTGGAGATACTGTTGCGGTGTATGGTCTTGTTGCATCTTGTGGTACTTTAGCGTTAGCGTTTATAAAAGCAGGACTAACATTCTGTATTAACATTCTGTTTTGATATTCTGCGAATTGAGTAGAAGTGTTTGTGTCATTATTCTCTAATATAGAATTAAAATCAGCCATAACAAAATTAGTCTGAGTCCCATCATAATCGTATGCAGTTCCATATAATTCAAGTAAGTTGTAATTTTCATTAGTAGGGTCAGGGTCTGATGCAGGAAAAGAACCTTTAACATACCATTGCAAAAACTCAGCTTCTTCATCCATTCTAACTGACTTATGGTACGCTACTTTATTTTCAGCAGTAGAGTAATACCAATTAGGGCATCTTGTTAAGAATCTCTTTGGAGATGTAGATGAATTAGTGTATTTATTATGCATAAACTGTTGATTATAATAAACAGTATCTCTTTCAAATTGATTTACTGAATTAATTGCAGTTATTGTTGGAGGAGAAGAAAGCGCATTACTAGCACTTATTATCTCCCCTTCTAAATTAATTATATCAAATGTAGCAGACACTTTAATCCTTCTGAAAGTTCCGTTATCAGAAACATTGTAATTACTTACTGGAGATGAACCGATAACATTATCTTGCATAACTGCACCACCATTCATACCTCCATAGAAAGGACTCTGCCAAGTACCCTTATTGATTGGACATAAGCTATAAGATAGTTGGTCTGATACAAGCTGACTAATATCTATTGTGAACCTATGATTAGGAGCAGGAGTGTCATTATCATATTTTCTATTAGCAATATCTCTTGACTTCTTAATAACTCCTATCGTGTCCCAATTAGAACCATCAACACTTGTTTCAATTGTGAATATAGCATTAACAATATCTCCACTTCCTCCTGAGTAATTTCCAGCACTAGGCTCAATACCTTCATTAAGGTTTGCATTAGTCCAAATAACTTGATACCTTAGTTGGTCATTAGCACTCTTAAGGTAGTTTTCGTAATATCTCCAAGCCATTGTACCTAGATTAGTACTATGCCAATTCAAAGGCACTATTCCCCAATTTACACTTCCATTTATCGTTGCCATTGTTAATATATTTTATATTTTAAATTTAAGTACCCTACTACTCTTGCTATCTCATTATCAGATAATTTTCTAGTGTAAACTATTAATTCTTGCAGTTGTCCATCTAAAGCCCCTATAAGAAAAGAAGATTCATTATAAATAGCACCAGCATTAAAATCATTATTATTCTCATTGCGAGTAATAGTATTTAATGAATCATAATATTTTAAATTAATTTCCTTGCCACCCTTAGCTAGAACACCTATATGATTATTACCTTTATTTAAAACTCCTGTACTTGAAATTAACTCAATAGAACCATCATTTACCTTAGTAGTGAAGTTACCACTAGAATTAAGTTCCATTTTTATTTGTCTACCTTCAAAATCGTAGCTAAATAGCACTTTACTAGCTTCATTCATTTTACTTACCTCAAATATTGTAAAGTCAGTATCTGTAGGTGAATTTGAATTAGAAATCATACCATCATTAGTTCCATCAAAACTAAAGTATGCTTTATCATCTTGCCCTCCATAGCCCTCTCTTAAAGGTTGTTTAGATACTGTAGCTTGAGCAACATCATTACCCTGACCTGACTTATCACTCCAAGCACTAACTCTCTTAGTTGGTATGTCAAATGTTACACCACTATCTGCTCTTAACCATACTGCTAAACCTGCAAAGTCTGATGGGTAGCTAGATACTGGTCTGAAACACTTAGTAAATGCACTCATTGTAAATGTTAGCTTAATCTGTACTAACTTATCGTTCTGAGTATCTTTAATTCTTTCAATCTCTATGCTCTCATCATTTAAGTAAGCCTCTACAGTTACATCTTGGTAGTTTTTAAGCACCATATCCAACCATTCGTTAGATAAGTCCTGTAAGTTATCCCATCTCTTTTGTAGTGTTACTACTGATTGTGCTGCTTGAGAATATAGATTGTAGAAGTTTATTTCAAATGAATACTCCTCTCTACCATCATATATTACTGGTATAGTAGATTCAGGTGGATTTACTAGCATTAATGGGTACTGAGTGTCGTGGTCTTGATTGACCTCCCCATCATACCCAAACTTTACATCTCCATAAGTCCATTTGCTGTCAAATACAGTTATTATATCTGTTAGTCTTGTTATTGCCATAGTTATGGTGTTATATTATTTTTATTATGTATCTTTTCTTGTACAGCAATTTCATAATCGTTCTTAGCAGTATTGTAGCTCAAGTAAGTTAATACTTTGTATAAATTTGTTTCTTTCACGCTATCAATGTCATTATAACCTTCTATTCTAAATATTCCCTTCTCTGCTACCATATAAAGGCTGTTAAGCCATCCATAAGGCTTTATGAACTTATTGTAGAGTCCAACTGTAGAAACTCTACCTTTGCCACCTCCACTTCCTCTTCTGTTTTCCCCAAAAACATTTGGAAAGTCCGAGTTAATTTTACGCTTTGCATTGTCAAAAAAAAACTGAACTCCCAAACGAAATCCATACTTAATTCTTTAAACTTCTCAGTCTTGGCAGGTATTGCATCATCATCATACTCTTCATCTGCTCTTCTGCAAAGTATTGCCATTTGCTCAGGTAATACATCAAACCTTCCATGCTTCATTATTTCTATTGTACTATCCAAGTGAGTAGACTCAATATAATCTCCAAATGTGTTTCTTCTTAGAAATTCTTTTGGAAACAGGTACTCCTCACCATCTAATTCAAACTTTTCTATACCTTTAGGCTTATATTCTTCTAAAAGGCTAGAGAATGTCGCTACAGCTTGATTAACGCTATCTACATCAAGTCTGTTCATCTCATTTTGACTAAGTCCTGTTAGATATATAAATATATCCCTATTCATCTTTAGTAACTCTACTTCTGAGTGTTCTGCCTCAATAACATTACCTTCTTCATCTTTTCTGTTATATTGACTTATAATTGAGTATAATCCACACCAATATCTTAAAGTAATGTCTTTCCACTCTGTTGGAATCTCATATGAGTTGTTTTCAATCTTAATCTCTACCATATCTTAGTTGTTTATAGTTTCTTTTTCTAATATATCTTCTAGTAATCTCTTTTCATCAGTAGCATCTATAAGAACATCTGCTAATTCTCCTGTTGCATTTTCACACAAACTACCTATGCCTTCTAAGTGAATAGCCATATCATCTTTATTTTCTTCTGTTTTTAGTGCAGTTAGAAATCCAATAGCAGTATAGAACAACATATTCGGTATTAAAAAGATAAATTCAGCCATTACTCCATCATCACCTTCAATCTTTAGTGTTGTTTCGTGGAAATTATTGGAATACAAATAAACAGAGTCAAGTATATTTAAGAAGTCTTTATATTTGCCTGCAATCTCATCTTCTGTGGAGTAATACATTATTGCTTTAACATCTTCCATAAGATTCTCAATAACCTTCTGATGACTTTCGTTTAAGTAAAGTATGTCTTTCTTTTTCATAATTCTTTGATAATTTTTTAGTAATTATTCAAAACTAGGCAAAAATAGTAATTTAACTATGAAATACTTTCACAGTTTTCCAACAAACTGAAAATTATTATGAAAAATATAATACCTTGCCTCCATTGCTCCAAATCTCCTTGTTTACTGCCATTACTAAGCAATCTACCATATCATCATGCTTTGCTGCTGGAAACTTAGCTAGTTGGTCTAAGAACTCATCATTCCAATCACCATTTAACAAACTAACTCTACCACTCTCTAAAGATGCACTGACATCACTTACCCTTGCTACCTTGTCTTTAGTTGGTGGTTTATCTTCTTTAACATTAAGTCCTGTTTCTCTTACTAGCGTTTGTACAATAGATTTACCTGATGCCTTAGGCTCTACATATATTCTGCTTCTATTTGTATATCCATTCTTCTGTACCCACTGCTGAATGAATTTTACTAATTCTGGGAACTCTTTATAGACATTAACACAGTCTATTATCTGCCATCTGTTCTCTTTGTAGGTATATGCTAGTAGTGCAGAGGGGTCATTCTTCTGGTCAGCAGTATATGCAGGGTCAATTACAAAATTAACTATAGCTTCATCTACCCTATACCTATCTATCTTAAACCAATCCTTATGAATCATCCCACTATCTAGTGGTGTTGGTGTTTGTTGTAGTTGTCCTGCATAACCATAACTACCTAATGCACTTCTATAGTCATCTAATATCTTTTGACTAAACCTATCTTTCCAAAACAACTGAGTATCTTTCTCGTAAAACTTCTCTAAGTATGCAGGTTTGATGTTACCATCTCCACTTTTAGCAGGAATACAGATGTGTCTATACTTTAATCTAGTTTCTTTGCCTAATAAGAACCCAGTTAAGTCATCTTCGTGTACTCTTTGCATAATTATAATCCTAACTCCAATATCAGGTTGATTAAGCCTAGAGTAGAATGTAGTCCTATACCATTCGTTAGCGTTCTCTCTCTCTGTTGCTGAATTAGCCATTTGTGGTGAAAGAGGGTCATCTACAATAAGAAAGTCTGCTCCTTGCCCTGTAACAGTACCACCAACTGATGTTGCTCTTCTCATTCCAACAAAATTGTTCTCGTATCTCTCTTTTAGGTTCTGGTCTTTCTTAATATGGAATACATCTCCCCATCTTCTCTTAAACCAATCACTAAATATAATATCTCTACTCTTAGTTGCAAGTTCAATAGATAGAGTTGCAGAGTATGAAGAAGTAATGAATCTTTGTTTAGGTGATTTTATCCAAGCCCATACTGGAAACATAACAGTTACTATCAATGACTTTGTACTTCTAAAGGGTACATTAATAATAATATCTTTAGTTTTCGGTTGCTGAGCTATTACTCTCTCACATTCTGCCTGTAATAAATCACAGATATACTTATGATGCCAATTAGTTGATAAAGGCACTGCTGGTTCTACAACTATCCACGCTGCTTTAAAGAACTCATAGAAACTCATCTCACATAGTTTCTTTTCTAGTGCAAACTTCAGTAATGCTTTTTTAGTCATCTAATTCTGTATAGTCAATATCCTCTGCATCTTCTAGTCCTCTAATTTGATTTTTAATATCTTCAAGTGTTGCACCTTCAGTTAAGTTAATCTCAATCTTAGTTTCTGAATCTCGCTTAATCTCTGTTGATGATAGTTTAGGCATTGCATAGTTCATTAGTTTCGCTATTGCATCTATGTATGCTCGTGGGTCTTCATCAAATAATATATCTAATGCCATCTTAATCTTTACAGGCTGTCCTTCTAATGCGTAAGCTAAAGACTTCCTAGTCATCTTAGCTAGTTTTCTTGTTTCATTATTCTTAGGTAGTAAAGACTTTGCAGTTTGATTAAAGTTCTCATCTATATTATTAGGTCGCTTCTTCATAGCTTCACTGCCTACTACTTTCTTATCTTGTTCTTCCATCATCATTATTCGTTTAGATTGCCAATATACAACAATGTTTTAAACTTCATTCACAATAAAGATATAAAATTGAACTTTGTAAGATTATTTGTGTATGTTTGCAGTCTAATAACTAAAACAAATAAACAAAATGGAAGAAGCAAAATTAAACACAAAGTACAGTCATACTAGGGCTATTGATAATGAAGATAAATTTTTTATTGTTTATGTTCGCTTAAGGGGAGCTGTTAATCTTAGAATAGGATGGATTGAAAAAGAATTTATAGAGGAAGATTTTGTTAGAATAGCATTAGAAGGTCGTAATTTGGAGATACTTAATATAATTGAGTTTACAGATTATGATGAATACCAAGAATATAAAGAGAATAACTAAAACAATACAACTATGCATGTAACACAAAAAATAAACATAATAGCAAATGAGATGCTTGGAGAGGCAGGTTTAGAACTATATAAGG
>Ga0308015_10000963_pt1 | contig 12276 bp, 3 predicted proteins | sample Neamet231_FD_203128 | JGI IMG/M metagenome (GOLD analysis project Ga0308015, IMG submission 203128) | Marine microbial communities from water near the shore, Antarctic Ocean - #231 | ecosystem: Environmental > Aquatic > Marine > Unclassified | place: Southern Ocean | collected 2014-07-28
ACCTGCTGCTTTGGAGGCGAACTCGTACTCGCGGTACATGCTGCCGCGCGCCGTCCCGGAGTTGGAGAACGTCGCTGAGGATGCGGCTACCTCCGCTTCAGCCAGAGTCTGCGTCGGCCCGCCTAGTGCTGATGCGCCCCTCGGGGATCGCGTCTGGCCTGGCGGTGCTGCTGCCTCTGCTGTCGCTGACCGACGAGCTGCCGCAGCCGCCGGCCCGCGTAGCGCTGATGCGCCCCTCGGGGGTCGCGTCTGGCCTGGTGGTGCTGCTGCTGCTGCTGCTGCTGGTCGACGAGCTGCCTCAGCTGTCGCTGGCGAACCTGCTGCTTCGGAGACGAAACTTCACTCGCGCTACATGCTGCCGCGCGCCGTCCCGGGGTCGGAGAGTGTCACTGGGGATGCGGCTATCTCAGCTGCAGCCGAAGTCAGCGCTGGCTCACACACTGATGTGCGCGGCACCGCTCACATCCGGCTGGCTGCAGGCCTCGCTGAGGCTGAGCAGCCTCACCCGCACTACATGCTATCGCGCGCCGACCCGGAGTCGGGGATTATCACTACTACCTCCGCGCCGGCCGGAGTCAGCGTCGGTTCGCTCCCTGCTGGTGTGCCCCTCGGGGCACGCGCTGGGCCTGGCGGCGATGCAGTCTCCGCTATCGCTGGCGGACCAGCTGCCTCTGCCGCTGTTGCTGGCAGACCTTCAGCTGATGCTGACGCCGGCTCACTCGACAGCTCACTCACCAGCTCACTCGACACCGGTAACGGGCGCCACAGCCGGCACCACCAGCACACACACTACCACACGCATTATCACCAGTACACGCCGCAGTGCGCCAACCGGGGCGGTAACGCAGGGGTTGGTGGTGCGCGAAGTGAGTGTGAGCGCGTCGCTGAGGGAGACGCTGAGATCTATGACTCGCGAGCAAAATCTCGTGAACTCAGTGATCTCAGTGAACCCGTGGCTGGAGCTGGTGCTGGCACCGACTCACTCGCCGGTGAACACCACGAGCACACGCACTACCACACGCATAATCACCACACGCATAATCACCACCACAGGTTCGTCGCTGAGAATCAGGATGACAAGGATGAAGGTGACACTGAGAGTGACGAGGATGATCTTGGTGATCTCTCTGCGGTTCGAAAGACGAGTTTGCGACCGTCGACGCTGCTGTCATCGGCGTCATCATCAACGGCGTCGTCATCAACGGCGGCTTCGTCGGCGTCATCAGGGTCTTTACCCCCGGTTTCCTTGCCGCCGTGCACATTCGAAGGAGGGTATCTGTTCTCGATCGAACCCGTCGCGACGGAGAAGGTGGCAGATACTCGCGCCTGGATCAACAATGGCGCCGACTTCGAGGCCTTTTTCTGCGCGCGCCGCGCTCAGCGGCTCCACGTTATCGACCTCGGGACACTGGTCGCCAGCGAAGAGGCCGCAGCCTTCACATACATCATCGATGAAGCGTGGCGACGCCCACATTGGAGTGGAAAGGCTGCCGAATACCGAAAATTGGTCGACTTGTGCAGGAAGTTTGATCACGTCCCGGTCGTCCACGTCTGTGCCAATCGAGTTGATCTCGCTACTCTCGGCCTCAACGCTACCGACGTCGGCGACTTCCAGAGAACTGTCGACGCTGATTGCCGATCGGCCTCGCGGCGCGATCGTGGCCCTGACTCGAAGAGGTTGAACTTCTATAGCAGTTGCGGCTACAGCAGCGTGTCCGCGATCAAGGGACTTGATGGCGAGCCGACCGTCACTGGCGATGGCATGGGTGGCAAGGCCGTCTTCGCCACCAAGGCAATGCTCGCCGCGGAGCGACTTGGCAACCAGACCTTCGCTAGCCTGGGTATGAAGCCACGCGGTGGAGGCCGGTTCGGAATCGGCATTAGCGGCGAGACGGACCCAAGCACTGGTGTCGCTTGGGAATGTGCTCCGATCGGTGAGGCCAAGGCGGGGCTCCTCACGTATGGGACCCCACTGCCTAACGAGACGCCAGGCACGGAGCCACGAGGGGTCGGGGTTCATCTCGACGCTGGCAACGACCATGGACCTTTGTCGCATCAAACGTTTGGTCTATCGTTCCTTGGACGCTGCGATTCTACTCGACGCGAGTACCGAGTCGTTGGAGCGTTATATATGCGCAAGTGCGTCGGACACTGGATGGAGCGAAGCTACTCCGCAACTCCGCCTACCCCCACTCAGTTAGAGTATCGAGGTGCGCTCGTCGCGTCGATGATCGAGGTTGCAAGCATGAGATGGCCGCTTCGCAAGGTCGCGACGCTGGAATTGGTCACCCTGGAGCATCAGAGGACGCGGAGTTTGTGGGACCACACGTCTGCCAACTATGGCGGCCTGTGCTGTGGAGACTATCAGACTTGGCCGCACAGACACGACGTCTCCCTCGTCGTCAGCCACCTCATTGGAGCTTGTGGCATCAATGATGCTGCCATTTGCCTTGGCCGTCACTTTCCAAAGTATGGATCTGCTGAGCTATACCAGGTCGAGGGCGGTACCGAAGCTACGGTTGCCGCGAGGCTCTTGATCGGCGCGCTCTCGGCGCTCAGCAGCCGCGAGAAGGGAGGAGAACCGCCTCAGTGGAGTCAGCCTCGCCCAGCCGTTCGAGGGTCGGAGAGGGATTTCTGCCGATGGACGGCCAACCAGGCGCTCCTCCAAAAGACATGCGAGATGGTGTTGCGCACCCGGGTCTGTGACCCCATGTGTGACTTGGCTCGTGACTCGGCTCCGCAGGATGAGCGCTGGGAGGTCGCGACTAAGGAGGAAGCCCTCGACTCCGCGACCGGTATCTTGAACCATCTGCGCTGTGCGCGCGATCTGCTGCTCGACTTCAACGATCCTCGGTGCATCGCCGCGCAACAAATGTGCTACCAGAAGGGATGTTTCAAAGCTTTGGAGCTCGTGCATGCGCAGCCATACTCCAACGACGAAGACACCGCTAATGCCGATGTGCTACGAACGCAGATGAAGGCGCTGAGTCCATCCTTGCACTATCGCTTCGCGAGGCTAGTCTTTCCGCAAGGAGTCGACTCTGTTGAGCTGAGTGCACTACATGACGAGATCGACGAGCGGCGACGGTTTGTGCAACTCCGGGCTGCGTGCTGCGAGCTCGGCCAAGTTGCCGGCGTTGATCCGACTAACGGTGTCGTACTTTTTGGCATTATGGCTGCATTCGTCACGACGCACAGCGTGAGACCTTCTCCGGCCATGCTCGACGCGATCCTCCGTGGTGCTTGGGTTCCGGCCGATCCAGGGACGAAGGATAAGATGCGGAAAGCGGGGCTACGTTATTCGGAGACTCGGCAAATTGGCCGGACGCCGCTAGAGCTCGCGCTCCGGACTGAGCTCCCGTCGTGCGTCATCACGACGAGCGATGCCGAGGGCGAGTTCGAAAATTGGCCTCGCGAAGGCGACCGGAATCTCAGTATGGCGGCGAGTGGCAGTCGTCGCGTCCATAAATGGTGCTCGGCTCCGGGTTTTCCAGCTATGCACGTTCAAGAGATGGAGGGTGGACTGCTCCGAATCGTTAAACGGTCGCGCTACTTGGCCTATGGGTCGGGCAGTGCCGCCGCGATTTACGCCCGCTGGGAGGAGGCCTCCCCCGCGCGCCGCGTGAATCCTTGGCCGCAGTCTTGGGCGCCGGTCTGGATTGAGGAGAACGAAAAGAAGAAGAATGTGGCGAAGCGGAAGATGGCCTGGATTGAGGAGGAGAAAAAGAAGAAGAGTGCGGCGAAGCGGAAGATGATGACGGAGAGAGGCTGAGTGCGCGAGACGTTGAGACGTCGACGGAAACAATTGTAAGCCGAGTTCTTGTCCTTCACACGATCAGGTATCCGCGTCACTGAGTGTCCAAGGCTTTCCGCGCAAGGGCGCGACCGTTTTGGGCTGCGGCGACGGCCGCCTCCGCAGATGCGAGTGCTCGGTTCGCTCCAGCCTTGCCGTCCACTCCCGTTCGTGCTTCGACGTACGACGCCGTCAGCCCGTTCGGGCCACTGTGGTCGACTGGGGCTCCTAGTCGAATGGACGACGCAGCTTGAAAGCTCACCGTCAAGGCGGCGTCCGCACAGTCCATTAGCCAAGTGATGTCAGCGTTGTCGTAGTGGCGCGCCGAGGCGTTACCCTGGGCTCCGAGCGACGAGGGTCCTCGCGCGAGAGCTCTGTCGCGTTCCTGTGGAAGGAGCTTGCGGAACTGTTGACCCGCGCTGGTTGGCACGACGACCTCGATTTCCGACCAAGCCGTGTGCGTCGCCAATCGGATTGTCTGGTCCCCGATCACAAGATCGTGCATGTCGTCTGGCAATGCGGCCATCACGACCTGCTGGAGCCGTGCGTGACACTCCTGCGGCGATAGCGGCGCCAGTGCTGGGTACGAGCCCGTCTGGTAAGGGTCGAAGATCGCCGGAGCTCGACCCGCCTCTCGCCGCCATGAGGGGTGCCAAACGTCCAGACGCGCCATCAGGCGGAAGTATGTCGCTGGGAGGCTCAAGACGTTGCTCGACAACCTGTGCGGCCACGGACGAGTTGCCACCTCATTCGTTATCTGAGACATATACGTCACCTTCTGGAGAGGCGGGGGAATGAGAATATAGCGCTGAGCGTTATCCTTCCAGTTGACCTGGTCCTCATGTTTGGCGATCGGACCATCGGGCCGCTCGGTCACCGGCAAGAGCTGCTCGAGTTGCATCAGGGTGCGGAGTGTCCAATACGAGCGACGCTCTCGCCTGCCATCAGCCGACCAGTCCGTCTGCCCTGGGCAGATGGAATGTAAGCGGAAGCCTGGGGTGAACCCAGCGGCGATGATCATCTGGTTCATCGTGAGGTGAACGGCTTGAACCCAGTCTTGGTCAGCGTCAGCTTGAAGTGCACGCTGTTCCCAGAAGCTGATCAGGGCGCGCAGGACCGGCGGCGCGAGCACGTCGCGTCGCCTGCGCATCGGGTTGTCCTTCATCTGCGACTTAGCCGAAAGCTCGAACTGACGCTTGAATATCGGCTGTGTGCTCGCGCCGGCGGCTGCTAGGACGTCTCTGTGGAACGACCGCACCGCAGCGAGAACGTTCAACGCCGAGCCGTGGTCCATCCTCTCCGCCAGGTACGCCTGGAAGTTGGTGAGGAGGGACTCTTCCGCAATCAGAGCCGCTGTGGGCATGCGGTCCGCTAGGATCCAGTACCACCTGAACGGAGAGAACCCCAGAGCTAGGGTCCACTCCGCCCAAGCGTCAAAGTTTGACGCTGCGTTCTTGCTCGAGGCGTCGACGAGGTTCTCCACCGTTCTGCTCGCGATGCCCTCGGAGCTGAGTTCTTGCAAGTCCCGGGTCGTGAGCACGGTTGCAAACGTTGCCAGGCGCTTCTCTTTCATCGGGCCTTGGGGCCGCATGAAACTCGCCAAGTTCAGGGACGACTTCATGCTGCGTGCATTGACGATCGACATCATTCGGCGAGACGATTGTACTGCACGCGTCTGCTCGATCGCCTCCTGAACGACGGAACTCTCGGAGGACCAGTTCAAGGAGTGCGGCGCTTGTAGCTGGACTACCGTCCCGAAGCAATCGACGAGCTCAGTCGGCATGCACTGGAGTGCTGCGTCCGACCACGCCGCCAACCGAGAGCGGTCGTCCGACACCTGCACCGATGGCATGTCAGGCACACTCGCGAGCGAGCTGGCCGGAATACTCTGCGGGATGCTCTCCGAGGCGGTCAAGGAGGGGTCGATCATGAGGCTCTGCGCTGTGACAAGGTGATGCATGCCAAGCATGGGTCCGAGCATGGGTCCGCCTGCCGTCGCACAGAGGGCGTTAGACCCAAAGGCCGGGAGGGTCAATCAGGCGGAGGGCTGGCTAGGCTGGGCGCTGAGAGCTCGATCCGATGCTGTTGCGCCCGGATTTCTCGCGTGCGCATCCAAGTGAAGAGGAAGCTGCATCTCTGGCTGACTGCGCACTCAGCGCACACTCCGAACTGGAGTCTGGAGTCGCGTCGCATCCCCGTCGATTCCAGGAGGAGGAGCTGGTAATGGCTCTCTCTCCACTCGCGAGGGAGTTGTTCATACCACGACTCTGCGTCCGCGGCTGACTGAGCCAGCGGGACGCCCGCCGATTGCAAAACTCCGGCGGCTTCGGCGACTTTCTCCATTGCGAGATAGTCAATCTTCGGGAAGCGGCCCTCGTCATCTTGCGGAGTGTTCGCATTGATCGAGACCGGGGCTGCGTTTGGATCGTGGTCACGTTGACCCGGCCTGTCGCCGAAACCGTGGTCCAGTGTAAGCCGCGGTTTCACGCTGCCATCCGCGTTCAGCTGGTCTGTCGCCATGCCTGCGACAGCAAAGCCCGCTGGGAGGCAGCTCAGGAACGATGTCGTCTGCGTCAACCTTGGTGGATCGAATTGCGTCTCCTTCTGCTGCATCTTCGCTTGGGCGGTTGGCAGCCACTCCCACAGCTTGGAGTAGCTCGCAGCGAGGATTACTCCGTCCGGGCGGAGATTGCTGCGGTTCGAGATTCCTTTCCAGCATAGCTCGAAGGCCATTTCTATGTCCAAGCACGGGTCGCCGGACTCGATCGCGTCGACGCAGTACTCCCAAATCTCGGGGAGGTTGAGTTCGCAGTTGTCTGACGGATCCTGCCAGGCTCTCGCGGTGAGTCGGCTGTCGGCTGCGACATCAAAATACAGGCCACGGTACCACGGTTTGAAGACTTCCGAGTTCCACCGCAAGCCGTTCTGGCCGCCCGGCAGGTTGCTGTAGTTAAAGCGCGACCGTGGCGACCGCTCAACGCGGTCGATCTCTTCACGGGCCGCGCTGAACCACTCTCCCATCTGCGACCAGGCATCGGGATCGTCCAGGATCTCAGCTGCGTATACGGCGCCAAGCTTCTGGAAGGCTTCGCGGTGAGTTGCATACGCCTCCTTCTCCGCCCGAAGCTTTTGGAAGGCCTCGGTGATCCAGTCTCGTGTTGCCGTGGGAGAGGACGGGCTCGTGTGGGGTGCTGCGCTTAGCGGCACGTCCAAGGATGCCCTGGCTTCGTCTCTCGGCGCTGCATATCGGTTGTTCGGGTGGGAGAGCCTCGTCATTGGCACCGGGTTATCCTCTGATGGCATGAATGGCAAGACATGCATCCTGAGGGATTCTGACGGCCGCAGTTGTCCCGCCTCGCGGCGCGACCAGAAGAGCTCTGCCGCTCTGTGATAGCAAGCTTCACGGCTGTCCGGGTCTGCGTTTGGGTCTGTCTTTGGGTCTGCCTTTGGGTTTGCCATTGGGTCTGCCGCGGCCGCCACCGGAGAGGCAAGGCCGAAGTCTTCGATGGAGGAGTGTGACCAGGTGGGGACCATCTCATCCTCTGGACCGATGCGCTCGAGCATGGGTGCGTCCGCTGAGCCGATGTACCGAGGCAACACGCCTGAGTCTTGAGCTTGACGGGCTTTCTGAACGCGACGCTTTCTGGCGGCTCTAGCCATCGTGATGGCTGCGGACATGTCCCTGTCCTCGGCATTCGGATTGCTAGCGCGCTTGAAGGATACTCTTGATCCAAAGATTGATCGCGCCTTGCGCTTAAATGCGGCGATGTCGTCTTTTGAGAGGTCATCCGCCATCTCGGCCAGAATCGTCTCGCGGACACCGTGCTCAGAGTGGACCCGCACACGGCTCTGCTCGAGGAAAATGGAGCGATCATTGTATATCGCTCGCACTGCGCCTCTAGACTTCCCGGTGTTGGACGTGTGTGTCGAGACGCCCTTGTTGTCACCGACCTGGATGACGTCCAGGACCCACTCGCTGTGGACACCGGGGCCTTGTCGACGAGCTTCTGCCGCGAAGGCTGGGTCCGAGTGGAAAACTGCCTTCAGGCCCAGGTTGGCCCCCATCAGTTCCAGTGCCGGGATCTCGAGCAGTGATTCTTCTGCCTTCGACCACCGGCCGTTATTGAAGTGGATGACGTTCGAGCCACTCTGGAAGAAGAAGAAGCCGAAGCCTCTGAATATCAAGTCATCGACTCCGACCTGGCGAGCTGCGTCAGAGTATAGATAGAACAGCGTGTGCATGAACCCCATGCGCAGCTGAGTCGGGAGCAGAGCGTGACCGCACAGTTCCGGCAGTGCATCCAGCACCGAGTTCATCGCGCTGATGGCAACTTGTGCCAGAGTTCGCACCGAGTTGTCCGGCCAAAGGAAGATCTGGCTGTGTTCTGCCCAGACGAGTACAAGAGCGTAGATTCGCGAGTCCATCTGGGCGATCCACACGACCTTGCACGTCCAAGAGAGAACTAACTTCTGGGCTACCGGTCTGAGCTTCCGCGACTTGGTGTCTTGAGCCTGCGAGAGGATTTCGCGCCCCAATGCAACGTACGCCGACAGCTTGCTCGAAGCCGGTCGCCTGGCTCCCGGGACGCCGACATCGAGGTAGTTGCCCAGCGCAGGCATCTCTTCGCCGGCTTCGGCGCTCAGGCCCTTATTCTTGATGACGCGCAGATCGTGACTGCGTCCGTCTGCCATGGAGACTCCGATCAAGCACCATACCGCTGCCGATGTCGCCATCGCTAGGGCGTGCATCCACGCATGGGCAATTGTGATTGCGTCGTCGAAGAACATGCCGTTCGCGGAACAGTCACCCGAGAGGCCGCGCGACCGCCTATAATTGATGAATCTGACGGCTTGTACGGGTATGTGAGCCTTCGTTGACGCAACGGTCTTCGTGATCGATTCTTGCCATGTGGAGGAGGCGACCACCGATGGGCTGATGATCGGAGGGAGTGCCGGGCTCGGAGACTGGCTCGGAGGCATCAGACTCGAGGGGACTCCTGCGCTCGCGACGTTGCCCTCCGTGCTCTCTAGTGGGCGAATGTGATGCGATCGTGGGACTTGAATTGAGATGTGATGCGCCCGAGGGATTTGGGCTGAGAAGTGCGCCGACGGAATATCGCCTGCGCTGGTCGGTGAGGGAGAGGTTGTTGCTGGAGCATGTAGGAGGTTTAGCTGGTTTGGCAGCCAGGGTCCTCGATGGATACCAGATCCCTCTCCGGTGCCAATGATTGGCATAGCCGGCGCCTGGCTACTTAAATACAACAACAGCAAAAAGGCAACAAAAACAAGGAGGAAGTCAGCGGCTTCGGCGACGATGCGACGATTCGATGATGCGGAGACGATGATTGAACAAAAGGGGGGGATGGCCCTTCATTCGGCACGGAGGCCAAGATAACACGCAGTAATGTGATACTGCTCCGGATCGGAAACACCGCTGGCGTTGGCCAACTAGCCCAGGGATCGGGTTTGGAGGGGACTGAGCCCTTACATGAACTCCGATTTCATCTTCTTCAGAAGACGCCGGCCGTGGGTCTCTTTAGTTACGAAGTGCTTCCAGTCGTCGCAGTTATAGACGAAGTCGCGGACCTGCCTGGTGCTTACGTCGACGTCGTGGCTGTTCGGGCACCGGTCGCGAGTGGAGCACGCGCCCGTCAGAGTCCACGTTAGGCAAGAAGACTTGCAGCGGACGTCCTTGCAATGCGCGTCGAACTGATGTTGGAGCGCTTTGATGTCGACCGTGTGGCTGCGAGTTGCTGGCGAACGCGAGCGCTTGCGGGCCGCTGGCGAACGCGAACGCTTGCGCCGGTTGGGATTGCGGTCGCGGTCATGGTCGCGGTCGTGGTCCCGGCTGCGGCTTCGGTTGCTCCGGTTGCGACTGCGGCTGCGGTCGCGCCCACGCGCGGTGCGGTCTGGGCTGAGGTCGCGTGCGTGACGCCCGCTGCGCTTCTTGCCAGCATCCGGGCAGTCCGCCCTGAAGTGGTTTCCCCGGCAGATGTAGCACTCGAGACCCGCGGGAATTGCGCGGTTTGACTTCTTAGACGGCGACGACTCGTCCGCATGCGAGAACGTGCAGTCCGAGCCGTTCTTGCACCTGCCCTTCTGGTGATTGCGGCAAGGCTTGGCTTTACCGTCACCGGCTGGTTCGCCCCCGTCCTTGGTCTTGGCAGACTTCTTTGGCACGGTCTCGATGTCCGTTGGGACGCCCGTCTTGGTGGTGTAGATGCACTCCTCGGAGAAGGACTTGTACGACGCCTTCAACGTTGGGTCGCCTGAGGACAAGAGAGAGAGGAGCTGCTCCATCGCACGCTGGTATATGCTAGCGGACCTGCTGAGCAAGTTGGCTGTGAGCGTTTCGGGCACCATGATGTCATCTATCGACTCGACCGTGGGCAGGCTCTGCCGCAATGCCGCGCTGAGGTCCGAATGACGCATGCTCTTCAGGAGGGGTTGGAAGAATCCTTTCTCGAGGGCCGGCAGCATGATACGCGTGGTGATCCACGCCTCGCCTTTGCCGTCTTCCGCGAGCACCGAGCCTCCGGAGTTGAGAGACGTGAAGTTCGTGATGACGGACACGAAAACGGTGGCGAACTCAGTCTCTGAGACGCCCTTGCCGGCCGCGAGGGGTCCGAAGACAGCGTAGATGACGTGCGAGAGGCCCCGGAGGCACTCTGTGGCCACTCCAGGCTCCATCTTCGAGAGTAGCATGCCCGAGGTGGCGATGTGCGTCCGCGGGTAGAAGAGGTGGAGTTCAGAGGTGACCAGCTTCTTGATGTCGCCGGTGTACAGAGACTTGATGATGTTCTTCGCGGAGGCCTCTGTCATCAGGTTCACGCCCGCCGTCGTCTGCTGGCCACCGAATGTGAGTGCGTACTGGTTGTACGACGTGGTGACCGACGAGACTAGCGTGTGCAGGAGATTCATCATCGTCACCTGGCAGGGGCGAAACTTGGCATCGAGGTCGTTCGGAACTGTGTAGGTTTCAGCGATGAGTGATATGACCATGTGCGCTAGGTTGAACTCGTCGGTGAAGGCCTCGAAATCTGCCGTGCCTGAAGCTGGCAGCTGGTTGAGGGTGAGATCCGCCGTGGGAAACGACCCATCCGCCGCCTTCTCTGGCTGTTTTCCGGCCAAGCGTTGGAAACACATCATCACGGCTTGGAGGTCAGCTGGCGGAACGTTGGAAGCTGGCAGGGGGAGGACGAGGTCCTTGAAGATGACCGACGCCACGAGCCGGCCGAAGTCGAATTGTTCTTTGCCGATGTTGTTCGCGGACAGGGCTGCCTTGGCCGGAAGCAGGACGTTGTTAGTACTACCGGTAGAATGCATCTCACCTGTGCCGCCAGAGGCCTTCAGTGTTGCCGCCTTCATCTTGACGACCGTCTCAAGAAGCTTCTCTTGCGTGCCCCAGACGACATCTGCACCGATGACGTCGGCCGAATGGGAGACTTGCGCGAGGACCTTGGTCGGGAAAAAACCATGCACAGCGTTGAACGTGCTGATGATGATGCGGCGCTCCTCGAAAGATGCACTTCCGAGTTCGCCGTCGTTGGTCGGGAAATCATCTTTGGAGTAGGGTGGGCCGGTCCGCCCGATGTCGATCTCCGACAAGATGGAAGCGGTCACCTGTGGGCTGAGTCCGACTCCGTCGAAGAGGTCTGAGACGAGCATCGAGTTCGGGTCGGAGGGCGGGTCCGTGGACGCGCAGTAAGCGTCGACGAGTGACCCCGACTTGTGATGCAGTTGTCCTAGGGTGACCCTGTTGGCGAGGAACTTGAGATGCGCCAAGGCAGGCGCACTTCCCACCGGGGCCGGCAACGTCGGCCGCGCCACCGGCGGCTCCGGGGCCGCCGCGGCCGCAGGGGCGTCCTCTTCCGGGGGCGGTTCGTCCGCCATGAAAACAAAATTCTCTCTGGGGGGAACGGCCCAGGGGAGGAGGGAGCAACGGCCCTTGTCGTCGGCAACAGTCAGTGCGGACGCGGGGGATCGAAGAAAGAGTTTGGATCACGATCTAACCGCTTTGCTCGAAGTCGGTTGCATAGGGGATTATAGATCCGTCTTTTTATCTGAGTGGGAATGAATAAGAACCGATGAATATCAGTTAGTGCACGGCCCAGTCCGTGCGAATTCCAATTTCTTATCTGCAGGATCAGTGGGGATTAAGTAGCGCTTTTAATCCCGCTTGCTGTTGGGGGTAGATCAATTTTTGTGCTATATGCATAGGGCATGAAAACATGACCGGCCACATATAGCTTTTTGTTTAGATCTGCCGTCCCAAAGAAGGTGTGTGATCCGCTGATCGATGCCAGTGGCATATACGAAGAGAAAGAGGTTTCGGGACCAGCCCGCTGGAGACCGAAATTGCCATAGAGAACTATTGAGCTCCATGGAAAACTACCGAGAATAGCTATGAGTAAACTATCCCCAATAGCCGATGGCAATTGGGTCTTGAAATCCGGCCTCTCTCCTCGGGCGGAGTGTCTGCC
>Ga0308015_10000964_pt1 | contig 12275 bp, 8 predicted proteins | sample Neamet231_FD_203128 | JGI IMG/M metagenome (GOLD analysis project Ga0308015, IMG submission 203128) | Marine microbial communities from water near the shore, Antarctic Ocean - #231 | ecosystem: Environmental > Aquatic > Marine > Unclassified | place: Southern Ocean | collected 2014-07-28
GACGGCAACGCTTCAGGGCGGAAACTGGTCAAGGCCGGTTACCATAACTACATCAAACAGTCTGTTCGTAAATTGGGCTGACTTTCCAACTGTTGGAGCCTTTAATGACGGGACACTTGCGGTCAGTTGGCTGCAAGAAAATGCAGATCTTTCTTATGCTTATGATATTAATATTGCTTTATCTTCTGATGCAGGCAAAAATTGGGGTCGTACAATTATACCACATGATGATCACTCAAGGCGACAGCATGGGTTTTTAACGCTGTTACCCACGGCAAAGGATGAAATGATTGCTGTCTGGCTGGATGCGCGAGAGTATAATAGCAAAGCTGCTGGGGATGGTTTTGGTAACGCTGTACAATTACGCAGTACGACGATTGGCAAGGACGGGACCCTTGGTAAAGACATACCGCTTGATTTGCGTACATGTTCTTGTTGTCAGACTAGCGCAGCCATTACGGGGAATGGAACTGTCCTGATAGCCTACCGTGATCGTACTGTCGGGGAAATTCGCGATATTTCAATTGTTCGACGTCACAATGGCATTTGGTCTGATCCTGTAAATGTCCATGCAGACGGCTGGGAAATTTCTGGGTGCCCTGTAAATGGCCCAGCAATCGATGCGCAAGCAACTGAGGCTGTCGTAGCTTGGTTCACCGGTGCGGATAATATCCCCACAATCAAAGTTGCGTTTTCAGAAGATTCTGGGGCTACGTTTGGATCGGCATTTCAAGTGGATAACGGCGAAGGTGTTGGCCGTGTAGACACGTTGATGCTGGCAACGGGTGAAGCGCTAATTTCCTGGGTGGAATGGACCAGTGATGGTGAAGTGCTCATGCTGTGTCGTGCCACAAAGAATGATGGATGTGTGGTTCGGCAAACCATCACTGAGCACGTGGCGGCTGGCTCCTTCAATTTTCCAAAATTGGCGCGCAGTGGTGACGTAATTTATTTAGCATGGACGCAGCCGATTAATTCTAAAACTGATTCCAGTACTATTCGTATGGTCGCATTGGACCTGTCTGACTAACGAGAACCACTATAAAACCTTGGTAATTATTTAATTTAATACTCAGATGGAAATGTGGACTTTAACAAAACCCAATCTCAATGAAACTAATAATCTAACATTAAAAGGCCAAGTGCGGACGTACATGGCCTAGGATCTGCGGGCACTGGTTGATGGGCCTGAGCCCTTAGACGAGGGGCACGGCACGGTCTAAGCAACCTAAGCTCTGTGACCTTGGCACCGCTGAATTTATCAAAATACGACACTTGCATTGTACTTCATGTTAGGTGAGATACTGGTTTGAAATCAGACCAAGGTCTTTAGTAAATTTAAGTAAAAAGGTCATTGTTCATGGGGCATCGTGTTTTAATCTTGGGGGGTGGTTTCGCTGGGCTATACGCAGCTCGCAATATTCAACGCGAGATGGGGAAAGTCGTTGACATAGAGATTGTTAATCGTGAAAACTATTTTGTGTTTCAACCGCTTTTACCTGAAGTTGCCGGTGGCGCTGTATCAGCAGTAAATGCGGTTTCGCCTCTACGTTTTCTAACACGGGGCATCTCAATGCGTAAGGCTGAGATCGATAGCATTGATCCAAAGACTAAGACAGTTACTGTGTTTCAAGGGGTCCAGCGACGTCCAACAATATTAAGTTACGACCACTTGATAATAGCGTTGGGATCTGGAAGCGATCTATCACGTACGCCGGGATTGAATGAACACGCGTTCACAATGAAAAGCCTCAGCGATGCCCGCCGTTTGCGCGCACATGTAATTGAGCGGCTAGAACATGCTGATATAACCCGCTTACCTGAAGTTAAAAAAGGCGCGCTTACGTTTACTATTATCGGTGGAGGTTTTTCAGGTATTGAAACTGTTGGTGAAATCAAGGAGTTAATTGATCGATCTCTTTGCTATTATCCTAATATACAAAGTTCAGAAATACGGGTTGTTGTTTTGGAATTTTCCAACCGTGTCTTGAATGAAATGCCGGAAAGTTTAGCAGTATACGCACAAAAAAATCTTACTGACCGGGGAATTGAAATTCAGTTGGGTGTCGGCGTTGCAAAATGTACTGGCACGCAGCTTGTCACAACTGCAAACGAGATTATCGATACCCGGACCATTGTTGCAACAATCGGTAACGCGCCATCTTCAGCTGTATCAAAAATGCCGTTACCTTTTCAACATGGGCGTATTAGGGTTGACCGTAACCTCCGTGTACAGGGGTATCAGAATATCTGGTCTATTGGTGATTGCGCTCTGATCCCAATGAAAGAAGACGCCAGCCAACGGGATGATTTTGCCCCACCAACTGCGCAATTTGCCGTGCGGGAGGCAAAGCAAATAGCGTTGAACATCAAAGCGGCCATTAGCAATGAGCCTTTAAAGGAATTTAAATATACCTCTAAGGGATCTTTAGCTTCGCTTGGAGCGGGGCGAGGTGTCGCTGAAGTTTTTGGTATAAAATTAACTGGCCGAACCGCTTGGCTGCTCTGGCGAGTTTATTATATTTCGTTTTTGCCAGGAATGCAGACGCGAATCTCCGTCCTTTGGAACTGGTTGATGGATTGGTTCTCACGGCGCTCGGTTGTGCAAATCAATTCTGAGAGGCAGCAAGGGGCACGCTATCTGCTCTACCACGCGGGCGATCGAATATATGAAACTGGCGCTCGTGCGGATGTGTTTTATACAATTATATCTGGACGCGTCCGGATAACAGGTACTGATCCGAATACAGGGAAAGAAACCTCTCGTACTCTAGGGGTAGGTGAGCATTTTGGTGAGCGTTTATTGATAGGGGCAAGCAGCAGAATTGCCACCGTAGTTGCTGTGAATGATACAAAAGTTTTAGGTTTAACTCGCGATGAGTTTTTAAAACTTGCTGAAGGGTTACCGTTTTTTCATGAGTATTTTGCAAGCCATCTGGAAGCTTCTGGTCTTGGGTGAGTAATATTACCTAATGAAGAAAAGCACTAACTACTCTTGATAACGTCAGATTGTACTAATTGAGACGGACCAAGCGGTTTGTAGCCCTGCGTGATAACAACACATTCTTCATTAGGCTAAATCACCCCGAGTCTCAGGGGTACAGTTAAATATCGCTTATGCTAAGGAGGGGCTTGGTTTGACTTCCTCGTTCCCCTCACAGCACCCCCCGCAAAGTCCCTATGCCTTCATTTGCCTGCAGATATATCTGTGGCTGCTCTCCGAGCCAGACTTATTTTAGTGAGCCAATAACTGGAGCTATCCGGTCTTGGTCAAAATTAGCACCACATAAGATCACTGCGCTTATTTTGCCTCTACGGTTTGATTCATCAACCTGCCAGGCGGCCTGTGCTAATCCAGCTGATCCTTCGACGAGCATTTTTTCTGTCCAGGCTAAGTGCCGCAACCCGTCTGCGATCTGATCTTCGGAACAATCTATCAATTCATCAATGACCTCGATGCCGAGTGGCAGTGTGATTGATCTAGCGTCCACACCACCTGCGCAGCCGTCTGCCAGTGTATCGGAATGTGTGACCTCAATATTATGCCCAGCCCTGATACTAGCTGCCATAGCCGCCGAATTTATTGCACTAACACCAACAACGCGGGTGGCTGGCGAAAACGCCTTGAGCACTGCGCCAATTCCCGAAATTAAGCCGCCACCGCCAATTGAGACATAGACAACATCAAGGCGCGGTAGCTGTTCGAGTAGTTCCAATGCAATGGTGCCCTGTCCTGCGATGACCTGTGGATCGTTGTATGGTGAGACATAAATTTTTCCTTGGTCCTTGGCTAACAATTGCGCGTGCTGTTCGGCCAAGCCAGAATCATTGGAATGCAGAATCGTTTCAACGCCAAGTGCTTGAATGCGTGATAGTTTTTCCAGCGCAACAGTTTCTGGGAGTACTACGGTTAGTTCATGGCCGGTCATCTGCGCCGCCGTGGCAAGCGCCAGGCCGTGGTTGCCTGAGGATGCCGTAATCGCGGGCACCTCTGTCGAAAGTGACGTCAGCTTGGATAATGCACCACGAAACTTAAATGATCCAGTTTTCTGAAAATTTTCAGCTTTGAAAACAAGGCCCGTATCATCCTCAAAGGACAGTCGTGTAGGAATACAGGGTGTTAAGGTCAGCCAGCGTTTGATGCGGCGATGCGCGGCAACGGAAAGGGCGGCCTGCTCAAGTACGGTGGGGGAGATTTTCATGGAAGATCCTTTAAGTGCGGTTGGTGGACTTAGCGGCGTCAATGATGGTTTGGGTGATTGCGATGTCTTGAGCGGCGATCCCCGTGAGGTCAACGACGGTGACGTCACTTTCTAACATCCGTCCGGCCTGTGCGCCTGACAAAATATGGCCCAACTCTGTGACTTGTAGTTTTGCATTGGCCCTACTTGCGGTTTGAAATTCCCCGTGGTTTAGGGACTGGCGCACCATGTCGCAGACACGCAAGGATGCAGCAGTAACCAAATTAGTAGGTAATTCTTGCTTCCCCGGGCAATCGGCCCCTATTGCGGTGATATGGGTACCACTACGTACCAATCCATCGGGAAATAGAGGCTCGGTGGCGGTCGTTGTGGTGATAATGATGTCTGCAATACCGAGTGCTGCATCTAAGTCTAACGCTGCTGTAGCGCTATGACCGGTGTCATTTAGGTCAGTGGTGAGTGCTTGAGCAGCAGATGCGTTGCGCCCCCATATATGAAAACCCAATGTCCGTTCTGGCATCAATTTTGCGAGGCAAGTGGCCTGAAACCTTGCCTGAATGCCCGCGCCGATGATCAACACCTGTGTTGCATCCAAACGGGCTAAAGCGCGTGTGGCCAATGCGCCACCAATAGCTGTACGCATATCTGTTAACCAGCCTTCGTCCCGCAAAATAGCTAGGGGCTCACCGGTTGCTGCAGAAAAAGCGAGCATCATACCGTTTGATGACGGTAACCCTTTTGAAGGATTGTTATAAAAGCCAGACGCTATCTTGATCACGTAGCTAGTGGTGTCTGCAATGTACCCTGACTTTATGTGACAGTCACCGTTCGTCTTGGGAAAGCTCAGATGTACCACCTCACCTGTCTGCACATAGCCTTCGGCGGACGCAATATAAGCGTCTTGTATGCAACCAACGGCGGCGTCGAAATCAAACAACGCCTTAATCTGTGATTTATTGAGGTCGAACATGCATAGGTCTCTTTCAGGTTAGGGAATGAAATTTGAAGAGTATGCCACTATCATGGGCACTTTAAAACCGCTCCTGTAGGATACTGTCCAGCGTTGCAATGATCATGTCCACATCATCGGGGCGAATGGTTAGAGGTGGTCGAATTTTCAGAATATTATCCCTTGGCCCTTCGGTCCCCAGTAAAATACGATGGGCCCGCATACGGTCTTTGACATGCGTGGCCAGAGCGGTCGCTTCGGTCCTGCTGGTCTGGTCGGTGACTAGATCGACACCAATAAATAGGCCAATACCGCGCACGTCGCCAATACAATCGTGTTTTTTTTGTAAGTTCCGCAAACCAGTCAGCAGACGGTCACCTTGTTGTTTTGCATTAGTTTGGAGATTTTCATCATCTACGATGTCCAAAACCTCTTTGGCGATACGGCATGATAAGGTGGAACCGCCAAACGTCGAAAAAAACTCTGGGCCCTTGGCAAATCTATTGGCGATAGCCCGTGTGGTGATAACCGCCCCAATCGGATGCCCGTTACCCAAAGGTTTGCCCAAGACCACAATGTCTGGCACAATCTTTTGTTGCTCAAAGCCAAAATAATAGTCGCCTAACCGTCCTAGCCCAGTCTGCACCTCGTCTGCAACGCACAGGCCCCCGGCGGCTCGAATTTTGGCATAGATTGCTTGAAGATAGCCCTTTGGTGGGATAATCTGACCACCAACAGACGGAAACGTTTCCGCAATAAAGCCTGCCACACCGATGTCCTTGGCTACCAAACGGTCAATTGCACCATCGGCAAGGTCTGCAAATTTTTGCGCACGATCTGGATCGTCACGGCGGAAAGTCCCTCGATAATCGTCCGCAACCTCAATCAGTTCAACCCAATCAGAGGGGCCGACCCCACCTTTGGCATTGAACTTATAGGCAGACAGGTCAATTGCTCCGGTTGTATTGCCGTGGTAGCCATGATCGGGTGTAACCATGCCCTTGGCTCCAGTGTATGCGCGGAGCAATCGTAAGGCCAATTCATTAGCCTCAGAACCGGAATTGACGAAAAAACACACTTCCAGTGGGTCCGGTAGCTTGGACAACAGCTTGTCTGCAAAGGCCGTCTGTGCAGGATGCAAGTAGCGGGTGTTTGAATTGATCCGCCTTAGTTGATCTGCTGCAACCGCTTGGATGCGCGGATGCGCGTGACCCACATGGGGCACGTTGTTGTAGGCATCTAGATAGGGACGCCCCCATTCGTCAAACAAGTGATGCTGCCAGCCACGCACCAACATAATCGGGTCAGTGTAGCTGAGTTTGAGGTTATTGCCAAAATGCGCTTTGCGACTTGTCAGCACATCAGCCTTGCTTGTGGGTTCAAATGTAGTTTTAGCCTCTGAGAGGTTCAGCATCGCGGCGGGGTTCGGGCACATAGCACGCCACAAAATATTGTCATCAGGATCCCCGACACCGGGCCAGTCATTGCCCAGCCCGTCAAGCGTTAGCGCCATCTGAAAATGGATATGTGGAGCCCAACCACCGTTTTGCCTGGGATTTCCTAAAGTGCAAAATACCATGCCTTTTTTCAGTTGTTGACCAGGTTCAAGTGTATCACAAACTATAGGGTCTAAATGGCCGTACAGGGTAAAAAATCTATCACCCTCTGGCGTGTCATGCGCCAAAATGACCACACCACCATAATCAAGGTATCCAGTCCGGTTTTCGATTACATGAACTGTTGCGTCCATTGGTGCCAGAACCGGGGTGCCCGCAGGCGCAAAAGCATCGATGGCCAGATGCACAGTGCGCCTGTCAGAAGCTAGCCATGGGCCGGTTCTAAATGCTGGTTCAGCATAGATTAGACGTGGCTCAAAATAATAGCCAAGCCAGATTTGGCCATCTTGGCCGTATTCCTCGCCGATCCTTGCGGCTTCTGCTTGGCCCAGAGAAAATGGGTTCTGTGGCCAGACTGTATGCTCGACAGACAAGTCCCCCATTGGGGCATTGCTTAGGTCAGCACCAATCACGGGGGCGAAATTTCCCCGCTCTCGATCTAAAAAGGCTCTGATGCGCGGGGCGGCATCGGTGACGGGCAAACCACAAGCTGCGCGTAGTCGTGCACGAAGCAACCCTGAATTAATTGATGTATTCTCGATGAATCGCCATGCTGGGGCTTGCGAGATGACCACATAGGGGTCACCCGGATTGTCCTTAGCCATCAGAGTTGAATTTATAACGCTCACCGCTAACCGCATCTGCAACAGCGGCCACAGCAGATCGATCTCGGTTGTAGTGAGTGGGTTGGCCTTGTGGTACCCCGCAAGGAGCGCGGCAAGCCGCCGCTCTGGATTGGGCGCATCAAGTACAAGATAGGCGGCGGCAATGGCTAAATTGCAAAGGCGCGGTGCTGTACACATATCGCCCAGATCAATCAGCCCAGAGATATGATGGGGTTCTGATAGCGCTCCATCTACCAGAATATTATAGTCATTGACGTCGTTGTGAATCGCCTGAACCGGTAGATTTTTCAGATCTGCCATAATGGCGTGATATTCTTTTACTATCTGATCAAGAAGTTTGCGGCGAGGGCTGGTGAGGATTTTGGTAATCTTGGGTTCGATCCAATGGGCCTGCATCAAATTCCATTTGAAATCGCGTGTTAGGGCAGGGTGGGTAAAATCTACCAACGCCAAATCACTAGCACCAATGGTCCCGCCCAAATCGCGGATTAGATCGAATGTTTTGGGTAACGCCTGTGCAAAGGCACGGCCTGGCAGGCGTTCGAGCAGCCACACTAGGCGCTCTTCACCAGATGGAGCGCTGTGGGTCACCATCTGTTCACCGGTGAGGTTTGGGATGACTTTGGGAAACGGAAGTTGGGGTGTGCGTTCAGCAATATGGACTAGGGCAGCAATCTGCATATCAACAAGATCGGGATCACAACCGGCGCGCATAACCTTGAGCACATAACCATCATCAGCATTGGTTTGCACCATAAAATTTAGGTCAAACTCACCTGGTAGTTGGGTCAGTTCTGCAGTGATCCCCCATTTTTTTCGTAGTATCTCTTGCCAATCAGGTGTCACTATCTATCCTATTTTTCAACTTATGGTTCAATTGCATACGAATATCGCCTGCACCGCTGATATGATACCGTTGGTACAGACCAACGGTTCAGACGGTATTGCATCTCCTAGCCGGCAACCTAGCCAAAAACTCACTGACCCGGGCCAAACCTGTACGTAAGATATCAGTATCGTTCGCATAGCCAACGCGCAGCCAGCCCTCCATGTTCATGACTGAGCCGGGGGTGAACATTACGCCTTTGTTCTCCAAAAGCTGAATGCAGAAATCACGCGACGGCATGTCAAAATCGTATTTCAATAAGGCCGTAGTGCCTGCTTTGGGTTTTATGTAGGAAATCGATGGTTCGCCGGCGACCCAAGCATCCAAAACCTCTAGATTTTGACGTGTGATCCGATGGGTGCGTTCAAGTATCTTATCCTTGGCTTCTAGCGCCATAGCAGCGAAATAGTCGTCTAACATTCCAACGCTTATGGTGTTGTAATCCCGGTGAATTGATACAGCCTCTAATACCTCTGGTGGCCCTGCGATCCAGCCAAGCCGAAGTCCAGCCAAAGAAAAAGTCTTGGACATACCCGCAACGCTGATACCTTTTTTGTAGATATCCGCCATGGCTGGGGCAAAGCCGTCGCCAGTCTGATTTGTTCCTCGGTAGACCTCATCGCACAGAATATAGGCGTCTGATCCTCTGGCGATGTCAATGAATTGGTCCAGAAAACCTGCCTCCATCAGGGAACCGGTAGGGTTGTTTGGGTTGTTTAAAACTATGAGCTTAGTTTTTGGGCGCACCATGGCTGCAAATTCTTGCAAGTCAGGTAAAAAACCGTTCTCGGGGCGCAAATGTAAAATTTCGACTTCTGCGCCATAGCTTTCGGGGATCGAATAATGCTGCTGATAAGTTGGGCGTACGGAGATGACGTGATCGCCCTGCTCAACTAGAGTTTCGTGTACCAATGCGTTGGCGCCAATTGCTCCGTGGGTGACGACGATATTTTCGCGCGTTTGCTTGGCGTACATCGTGCAGATTGCATCACGCAACCGATCAGAGCCTTGGATGGCACCGTAAGTCATTTTCATTGGCAACAGGTCTGACATTACACTGTCATTCTTACCGGACATTTCTAAAAGCTGTTCAATCGTCAGTGAGGCAACGCAGGTTTCGGCCAGATTGAATTCGCAATGATCCTCGAATTCGTTCATCCAAATTTCTACACCGAATGGTTTGATTTTCATGTTGTTTTCCACTCATCATTGGATTGCGCTAGCTTCCAGATTCCATAAGCCATCGCTATGTCTTCAAGTCCTAACCCGATGGAGCGGAAATAGACAGGTTTGTCTGCGCTTGGTTGCGCGCAAGACCCACAAATAATGCCAGCAAGGTCACCAATTATCTGATCGGCATTCCACCCATGATTTTGCTCAGCTAAACGCATTTCGGCGGCGCTTTGGGCCGTTGTCGCGAGGTAATCGCAATAGACTTGGGACATGGTCAAAAACGCTGGTGGTACCTCATGTGCATTCGGAGCGTTTGTGCTGATTGAGGTAAAAAGTGAAGGTTTTTTCGTATCTGCAGGGTCGATCACTGGTGTGCCTGACGACGTGCATAACATGACCACATCACTTGCATCCAAACAATCGGACGACGTGGCAGCAATACGAATACGATGGTCAAAATTTTGCCATTGGGTGGCGCGTTCCAACGTTAGGTTCGGCGAGTAGACCGCGATTTGATCCCAGTTACGTAACGTTGCCACATGGCGCAAATGTGCCTGTGCAACGGGCCCGCTGCCTATAATTGCCAGACGGCGCACAGAACGGGGAGCAAGTAGATCAACAGCAAGCGCGGTTGTGCCCGCAGTACGTTCTGTTGTCAGCGCAGCTGCGTCACACCAAACCAGTGGTTGACCCGTCTGCATTGACATCAGCGTGGTCCAAGCTGTTATGATTGGTTTCGCGTCCGTTACGATGTAGGGTGAAAGCTTTGCGCCAAAGACGCCTGCGGATTTGATTGCACCCATATAGGTTATGAAATCGCCAGCGCCGGTGGGAAAATCCGTGACAGTTTGTGCAGGCTGGACAGCATCACCTTCGCCTAAAGCTCGAAACAATGCGGTCAATTCGGCTTTGATGTTCAGTTTTGGTAGTAATTTTGCGATAGCATGTTCATCCAGAAGAATCGGGGGCATATTGGTTAGGGTCATTTCATCCGCCATTAAGGTGTTTGGTTTCATTTATTCTTGCAGGATATGTATTGCATCTTCAAGGCGGGCTTTGTCACCAGCGGCAACAACATGGCCTGCCATTTCAAACGTAATTGGGTTGCCGTTCCAGTCGGTCACAAAACCGCCGGCACCTTCAATGACTGCAGCACAGGCATAGATATCAAAAGGGTCTAAGCCGCTATCGATGGCCAGATCTGTGCGACCAGAGGCAAGTACCCCATAGGAGTAACAAGACCCGCCATATTGAACATATTGTGCTCGTTTTCGAAGAACTGTGAAGCGGGCGAGTTCCTCCTCAGTCATAAAATCAGAGTTGCTGCAGGAGGCGTAGGCTGTTTCAAGTGAAGCGCGCTGCCGTACTTGGATCGGAGCGCCATTATGCTCCGCCATCCGCCCTGACACACCAAGCCAACGATCGGCAGTCACCGGATGATCGATGACACCAATGTAGGGTCGCCCCCTCCAAGCAAGGCCTATCAGCGTTCCATAAACTGGAATGCCCGCTACAAACGCTGCTGTACCGTCGATTGGGTCAAGCACCCAGACAAAATCTGCATTAAGGTTAATATTTTCGAATTCTTCGCCCAGAATACCATGCGTGGGATATTTTTCTTGGATCATTGCACGTAGAGCCGTTTCCACAGCTTTGTCGGTTGTGGTCACAAATGATGCATCGGATTTGATGTCCACTTCGGGCGCTTTATCCTTCACCGCTAGCAACATCTTGCGGCTTTGATTTGCTAGTTTTTCAGAAAATTTAAGAAAGTCGTTATGTGGAGGGAAATCTGGAGTCATATCGTAGCTTTCATGTGATAAAATTAATGTGATAAAATCTGGCTGAGGAACTTTTTAGTACGATCGTTTTTTGGGTTACTAAAGAACGCCTTTGGCTCGGCTTCTTCGACGATCTCTCCTGCGTCCATAAAAATTACCCGATCGGCAACAGACCGCGCAAATCCCATCTCGTGTGTCACGCAGATCATCGTCATGCCGTACCTTGCTAGGTCTGTCATTACCTCTAGCACTTCGTTGATCATCTCTGGGTCTAACGCTGAGGTGGGTTCGTCAAATAGAATGATCTTGGGCTTCATACACAAGGTACGTGCAATGGCGACGCGCTGCTGCTGCCCGCCTGATAGTTGGATAGGGTATTTGTCAGCCTGCTCGGGTATTTTTACGCGCTCCAGAAGTTGCATCGCGGTATCTCGGGCCTCAGCCTTTGATGTCTTGCGGACCAACCGCTGCGCCAGCATCAGGTTTTTTAGGATTGTCATGTGTGGAAACAGGTTGAAACTTTGGAACACCATACCCACTTCACGCCGGACTGCGTTGATATCGTCAACTTGATCGGTCAACTCTTTGCCATCAATAATGATCTTACCTTCGTCATGCTTCTCCAACCGGTTGATGCAGCGGATCATAGTCGATTTCCCGGAACCAGAAGGGCCGCACACTACAATACGCTCACCCTTGGCTACCTCCAAATTGATCCCTTTCAATGCTTGAAAAGTGCCAAAGGATTTGCCAACGTTTTTCATCTGGATCACAGCGTTAGATGTCATAATGGCCTCATTTCTGCATGTACCGGCCAAGGTGGCGTTCCACCCGGCCAAGGGATTTCTGAAGTATCCAAGTCAGGATCATGTAGATGATCGCCAACGAGATAAAAATTTCATAGGGTGCGAATGTTTGTGCCACGATAGTGCGCGCAATACCCGTCATGTCTGCTAGCGTAATAGTGCTGGCGAGGGCTGTAGATTTTAACAAGCTAATGACATCATTGCCATAAGCAGGCAGTGCCAATCGGATTGCTATC
>Ga0308015_10000975_pt1 | contig 12224 bp, 28 predicted proteins | sample Neamet231_FD_203128 | JGI IMG/M metagenome (GOLD analysis project Ga0308015, IMG submission 203128) | Marine microbial communities from water near the shore, Antarctic Ocean - #231 | ecosystem: Environmental > Aquatic > Marine > Unclassified | place: Southern Ocean | collected 2014-07-28
TGTGCCTGCAACTAATGTCCACAATTTAACTAGCAAGGAGGTGTTCTTTTATCTACGAGTAATTTAATTCAAATTCACTTACAGAGGGGAATCAATATACTGATATGATAGAAAAGTTGTTAAAAAATAAGCACGTTTGCTCAGGAATGACGTAAAAAACGTGTCACGAGGTAGATAACAGCGTAAATTTGTTGTTTAAGTTATCACAAGACCCGGGTGCAAATCCCGGCACCTCCACCATAAACACACTGCTTTGAACTAGAAGTGGCAAAGTTACGAAGAGACTAAGTTACCTTGTTGACAAGGTTACGCAGGGGAGGATACTGCAAGTAGTGTGTTTATGATGGGGGTGTTTTAGGATTCGATTGAGATAGACGAGAACAATAGACGCTCGACCCATTTATACATAAGTCGAAAAAATACGTATAAATAAATGTAACTGCAAACACAGAAGCATACGCAATAGCCGCATAAGGGCTATTTGAGGATTTCAGAGGGGTTACCTTATTACCAAATAACCCCTCACAGAATTAAAAAACCGTGTTGTAGGTTCAGGAATGTTTTAGACACCGTGAGTGTAGAAGTATTAAGAGAGACACCATAGATAGTGCAACATTCCGAGAGAAGGGGTCACCTAGTCTGATTTTTTAAAAATCTTACCCTCACCTGGTTGTTTACGGTGCAACCATTAATTAACATCTGAGATGCCTTCGGGACTTAGAGTTGATACTAGACGTAGTTCTTATATAAGGCTACATATTTTAATCTTGCTCATTGAGGAGACAATTATGACAAGGCAACAACTTACTACCCCACAAGGGTTTTTCGACCCGTGGACACACCAATCTTTCGGACTTGATAATATCTTTCAAGCGATGGAACAGTTCAATCACCAACCTAACCAGAAGTATCCCCCATATAATATAGTCAAAACAGACACCACATATGTGTTGGAGTTTGCTCTCGCAGGTTGGAAAATGGATGAACTATCCGCAGTTCTTGAAAAGAACGTATTGACTGTATCTGGCAAAAAGCTGGAGGAAGGAAATGAAGCGGTGATTCATAGAGGAATTGCAAATCGTAGTTTCAACAGTTCATTTACTATCGGTGACAGTGTTCAAATTAAAGATGCTGATTTAACGGATGGTCTATTGACAATCAATATGGACATTGTGATACCGGAAGAAGATAAGCCTAGGACTATTAATATTAGTAGTTCCTAGAACATATTAACTGAAGGACACTATACTATGATTATACTATTTGTGACTACAGTTCTATTTGGATTTGCTAATGCTGACGCACTAGACCAGTTTAAAGTAGAACAAGATGCAGGCGCTGAATGGCATTATGTTGGTAAGACTGTTCCTGACCCAAAGGCTAAGTCAATCCGTTGGAACGGGCACATTTACTACGAACTTAAAAAGCCAGTAGATGAAATCGAAGTGAAGGTTGATTAATTTCAACAATGCGTAATAAAAAAGCACTCTAACGAGTGCTTTTTTTTGGTCTATCTTAGGATGAAGTATTGAGTCTTGCCAGTCAACGGAACGGATTCCATATAGACTTCTTTTTCTCTTCTTCTTTGACTACTTCAACCACTGCTTCATTGATTGCTTCTTTATCTACTTGTGATAAATTAGACTGTTCTACGTCCTCAATAAGGATTACCTTACACGAGAAAATCTTACCATTTAGATTATGGCACTTGAATACAGTTTCAGTTTCACTATAATTATGGTATTGCTCAATATGTTGTTTCATTAGGGCGGCACCATTTTCGCCGTGTGTATGTGCCTGGACCTTATCTTCTACTATAATAGTTTCTGGTAATCTAGTAACAATAACATTCGGATTGTCAAGAATGATATCAGTATTCACAGTTTCGACTATAGCAATCTCTTCAACTGGTTTATTGTTTGTGGCGTCTATCTTTTGGGTCAGTAATGAGCAAGCCGTGACTGTTGATGCTAGTGCAACCATACAAACACTATAGAAGACCGACTTATTGAACCACGAGGATTCAGGTTGTACAGCCTTCTTCTTACGTTTCACGGGGGCTTTCTTTGCCATCTTTGAAGCCATTGGCTTTTTGGTTACTGTTTTGGTCATTATTTACTTCCTTTAAAGTGGTAGACTTTTTCAACAGTCTACGTTTTATACGTCTTTGCTTCTGCCTAGCGTCTTTACTCATATATCGCTTATTTCGTTCCTATTTTACCTAATGGTGTGAATGATACTGCTAACCAAAGTAATCCAGTAGAGACACCAGTTACTAATGCTTCTGTAGTGTCACCACCAAAATGTGATGGGTGTATATTGAAATCGACAATAGCAGTTACAAACGCAACCAATCCTGCCATTGAGTAAGCATTGTCGCTAATTGCCTTGGTCTTAGCAGTAAATGAAAGTGCTACTAGAATTGCTCCCACTAGACCCGCAGTTTTTAATGCAGTCATCCAGTGCATTAGTGCTAATGCTGATACATTGCCTTGTACCATCAACATCAGACACGCTGGTGTTACCTTTGCCATTGCTTGTCCAAACAAGCCCGCTTTTGTTGTAATGTTAATCATTTGCCTTCTTTCTATATTGTTAAGTTTAATAACCACCCTTCAAATAAACAAGCACGCCGAAACCTATACCCGCAACTAACATCAACCCACCCATAACTTTAGCCATTAAAATCATATTATCTTCCATCTCTTTCGCGGCCTTATTCTTGAGTCGGACCCTTTCTTTCTCTGCTTCTCTTAAATCTCTAGTATACTGTACCTTAAATGCAACAAAATCTTGATAACCGTGAAGTCTTTGTTTGTTTAACATCCACTTCAAATCTTCTTCTTGTCTAACCAAGGCCTCTTTGGCTTGAAAGGCTTCTAATACATTACCTTTGCCTGAATTGGCCTGTTTCTGTATTTCTTTCTCTGCACCAAAATAATTCGCTAATGCCCCACCTGCTTCACCAATTTCTTTGCCATTTTGAAGCGTGGTCTTTATTACCTTGAAAGCCGCATTTGCAATTGCTAGTTCCGCCAGCATATATCATCCTTATTCTATCTCGCTTTTACGAGTCCAAATTTTGTCGAATAATACACCACAAGCAACTGACATAATCACGGCTAAATACGCATTAGAACTAACTAATGCTACCGCATAAAATCCAATTATTCCACCAACTATAAATCTAATTAAAGTACCTAATATTTTCACTTACCATCCCATTTAAGGTCACGTTTTCTGTGCCCATTCCAAGCAACGAAGCCAGCAAGTCTTAGTGAATAGTATGCTAGATAGTTCAACGCATAGAATCCATTCACTTTAATGTTAATATCTCTGAATGTCTCATCCATCCACTTTTGGTCTTTTGTACCAATAGTAGGGTCGCCTTCTTTTCCTTTAGAGGCGCTATATCGTAGAGTTTCATACTTGTAACCGTAGTCGTGTACTAATCCACCAATAAGAAGAACCCCAACTGGTGATAACCACGACCTAAGAAATTTAGGTATTGATGCACCGTCGAATACGAATCCTTTAGGGATAATGTACAATCGTCTATCAATCTTGTATGTGAAGTCTTTGGTCAATTCCCACTTTCGAGTACCAGTAAGCCACATCCAGATAGCCCCAAAGAATCCTTTACCTGCGGTTGGAATTGTGATGGGTTTCATCTCAGGCATACCGTCGGTTACTTTGAAGTTAATTCCTTTATGTCGTTTTTCACTGACCCCAAACACAACCCGTAGGATAATTGCAACGACTATTACTAGTGCTACTACCACGAACTGCCAATATTGTATCATCATATCTTGCATACTTCATTCTCCATTATTCTATAATTTTCTTTTCCTCAGATATTTTCTGAAGGTCCTGCTCTAAACAGGCGGTTGTTGAATCGATTAATTTAGGATGCTCATATTCATAGCATCCACCCGCTTTTGAATGATATACTAGAAATAATATAACTAGTATCATCGGGACACTTACCCAAAGGATGGTTTTCATCCTTGACCTTAATGCTTCTTTCATCTCTGTCTTTGTACCGCCGCTGTTCCAAAGTAAAATCCTAAGACGTTCATAATTGCATAAGGGAGCCAATCAGGTGTAACTACGCCAGTGAGTTGCTTCCATTCATTTGTTTCCCAAGTGAAGTCGAAAAACCACAACTTAAATCCGTGTGTTATTTCTGTCAGTACGTTTGTGTTCTCAGAGAATAGAACGGGTGCTACTAATATGAATCCAGCCATCATCATCAAACATACCACGATAAACTTCCGAGCCCACTTAGCAGATTTGGTTTGCATCTTAGCGGCACGTCTTGCTCCCTTTTCGTTCTGTTGAAGCAACGATAGGGTTTGAGCATTCCTCTCGTGTTCATCCTGTCGCTTGTCCGCAGACATTTTCATAATTCCACCTAGTATAGTGGACAGCAACATTGATATAACTTCTAATGGTATTCCAAACATAACAATCTCCAATCTTTAGTAACACAACTATTTATACGAAAATCGACTAATTTTAACTAGTAACGGTTATAAGCAACTGTACCGACAACAATACCGATTATACAAAACAGGATAGCGAAAACACCACCGATTTGTTTCATCTCTTTCATTTGTTGGGCAGACTCTAGCGCCTCTTGTTTCTTAATTAATCTCTGTTCTTCCTTTGCGGCCTGTATTCGTCTAGCCCTTTCTGTGATGATTTCTCTCCACGTATCTGGTCCGAATCTAAGGTTAATCATATGAGATATTTCTTGTAACTGCTCGGCTGCCAATTTGGCATCGATTGTCTCTCTAGCGATATGTGATGTATCAAACTGTTCACGTACGCCGAGTCCCTTTTTGGAACGCTTGCGATTAACCTCATCCTTACCTTTGAGGAGATTATCTACGGCACCTGCGATATCTCCGATATCTTTACAAGTGCTTATATTATCCTTGATGAATGATACACTGGCCTTAACCAATGCAATTCCAGCAAGTATTTCTGCTACTGGCATTTCCATTGCCCTCCACTACTTCTACAAGTATTTAGTAAAAAAGGGTTGACAACACGCTTTATAGGGTGTATAATAGACATATAATTAGAATAGATAAATATAGACTCCTAGAACCATAGAAAGAGGACGTATGATAATTGAAACCATCGGTGTCATCATCGGTATATTAGGCGCAGTTGGCATTCTAGCGAACTTCGTGTTTATTATCTTCATCAAAAGTAATGATGAAATGAACAAGAGTATCACGGCTGAAGAAGAGGCTGAAGATAAAATCGCAACTGGAATTAGAGGGAGAAAGTTTTAATATGGACCACAACTCAGATTTTAGATATGACCTCGAATGGGGTCAAGTAGGGGAGAACACTGTTGCTGAAATCGTAGCAGGAGACAAAACCGAAGTGAAATCCGAGAGGGACATTTGGGCTCGTACAGGTAACCACTTCGTTGAGATATCTAGTCGAGGTCACGAGAGTGGCATATGTGTGACAGAAGCCAAATACTGGTCTGTGAACTTCTTTAAGAACGACACATTCTGTTTTAATATAACCCTCACTGTAGATGATATGAAGAAAATCGTATTTCATAATAGGAAGAAGCGTATCAAGGGTGGAGACGATGACACATCTGTTGGTATTATCGTACCTATTATGGATATGATTAATAACTTCAATACAGTGGGTTTAGTGAAGAAAAATGAATAAAAGGGTTGACATTTGAAGACAAGCCTGCTATACTATCCATAATGAGAAATTAACTGAGAGAGGAGTCATATGATACCATCGTATGAAATTATGTCAGATATATCACTTATAGAGTTGGTGTTAGCGACAGTAGTTACCTTGGCTATCGTGATGATTTGGGAGGAGAGAGGTCGTTGAGACTATCCGCTCCTGAAATTTATCCAACTCATATCGCACCAGCCCAGGTAATCCCTGCTGGTGCGGTTTATACTGTCAGTCCGTTGCGGTTAGAGTATCGACTAGAAGAGTATTTGGTCGTTCAACCTGCAAAGGCGCCTTATGAAGTTATTAACCACGATTATGCGAGGAGACTATGGATATGCTGACTTGGGAAGATAAACTAAAAGAAGAGGTAAGGGTTTTTATGAAGAATAAGGAAATTACTCCTGATGAGATAGAAATTCTCAAGGAGAATGGCCGCTTCACTAAAGTACCTTATGTCGCACCTTATGAAGACCCAGACGTAACTCAAGGAAAATGGAAATGAATAATACAATTCGTTATGCAGAAGAAACCGAAGTCCAATGCACGAACAACGATAGAGTTGTGACGGCTGAATGTGATGATTTTCGAGTTGAGGAGTCTATTAACGTATTCATTGCTCATAACAAGATTCCTATGCGTTGGAATGGTAAAGTATATGTCGGTAATATGGCAGGACTTGAATTCACTACGCTTGGTCCTAAAGAGACAAGCAACAAATATAACCGATTTTAATTACCAAGGAAAGGAAACTATGGAAAAAGAACCAACCATAAGCGAGCCATTAGAACCTGAAGTTCGGGAGATGATAGAAGACGCTGAGAAAGAGGTAGCCTTAATGAAGAAGGAGATAATTCGTCTAGAGAACATTATCACTAACTTCAAGAAAATGCACAACAATTGGGCGACCTATAAGAATCAACTTGGATTAGGAGATGAAACGTAATGGCATTTGAAGTACGTAAAGTAGGTAAATTAGCCGACCAATTAGAGTCGATGGCATATGAATGGGTCCTTGAAGATATCAATGTATTTTTCGGTGTGACCTCTGAAGAAGAGATGACCCGAGAGAATGTTGCTGAAATAGAGGAATACCTCAAAGCACCCTTCACTAATTACGCTGAAGGATACTGTCGCTCGGTTCTAACTACAATTGTCAATAATTGGTTAGAGGTTAATGAAATCCCTTATGGCTAAGATAATTGAATTTCCAGTGCCTGAACCACTGTCTCCTATTGACAAGCAAACGCTTGAATTAGAGAGACAGGCGAAAGCAATAGAAGAGCAAAGGCGATTGATTGAGACCATTCTGGAGACGAAATGAGTACCTATATATTTGATATTGATGGTACACTCACACCGTCTCGTGGTCTTATCAATCCAGAGTTCTTGACTTGGTTTTATCAATTCAATCAAAAGCATAAGGTCCGCCTAGTGACAGGTTCTGATAAGAAAAAGACTATTGAGCAGATAGGCGTCCAGTTGTTTAACGCAGTCGATTGTGTGTACAATACGAGTGGTAACACGAAGCATATTAATGGGGAATGTGTCTATCAGGCACCTGATTTCATCCTTGATGAGTACCCACGCAAATGGCTTGACCGTCAACTACTCGAATCAGAATATCCAGTCAGAACAGGTCGGCATTTTGAAATCCGTCCAGGATTGTTGAATTTCTCTATTGTCGGTCGTAAAGCAACCACTGACCAACGGCGAGACTATGCCCTTTATGATGGATACAGAAAAGAACGAGTATCACTATCAAAGGAGTTCAACAAAAAGTTCGCCGTATGGGGATTAGAGAGCCAAGTCGCAGGCGAGACAGGACTTGATATCATTGAGATAGGTAAAGACAAAGCCCAGATACTAAAAGACTGTGATTATAGTGAGTCGATTCTATTCTTTGGTGATAATATCCAACCCGGTGGTAATGACTATGGTATAGCACAAGCAATCAAGTATGGTCCTTATAAATTCTCTGAAGTCTATTCAGTTAAGAATTGGAAACAAACTTATACTATACTTAAACGTCATCAATCATCATCTAAATAGTTAATAAGAATCAAACTCATTTATGCAGACAGGAAACTAATTTATGGAACTAGCCCTCGCTCCGCTTCTATCTTCTCTCTTTATCATCCTCATAGAAGGCTTTGAAGCACTACTTATTATTATGCTTATCTTTTCATACGTAGAGAAGGTCAAACAACCCGAAAAGAACAAATACGTATGGTATGGTATAGGAGCAGGTATCCTCGGTTCTTCTGTAGTTGCCATTGCATTCTCTTCAATATCATTTCTGACACACGACCACGAAGAGATATTTGAAGGACTCACGCTCATTGTAGCATCCTCTGTTATGGTATGGGTAGCCTTCTGGTGTCATAATGCTCAGAGCCATTTCAAATCAGGTATGATAGAAACACTCACATTTGGTACATCACTAGCCCTTTCCTTTACAGTATTCTTTGCTATATTACGAGAAGGCTTCGAGGTTATCTTATTCTATGCAGGTCTCTTCTCTAGTTCAATAGCAGACCAACTCTCTATTATTATAGGAGCCATAGCAGGTATGAGTATCCTTATCTTTGTATACATCTTTATGGACAAATTCGTTAAGTTAATCTCAACAGACAAATTCTTCAAATATTCTAAGTATGGATTTGCCCTATTAGCAGTCTATTTCTTCTATAATGGTATAGGGGAACTGGCTGAAGCCGCTGAAGCCCTTAACACGAGTTCTGTCGATTACATTGACGAAGCCTCACCAATTTACGTAGGACCAATACACTAATGAGTACGGGGTGGGTAATATACGGAATTCTTATTTTTGTTAATATAGCAACGTATATAATGATACAGATGTATTTTGAAGGACACGAAGCATTTAACGAAATTACGGAGAGCCACTAATGGCATCATCAAAGAACGATATTACGGGTGACACACTAAAGAGTAAAGCAACATCTGAACTATATAGAAACAACTATGATGCTATTTTCTCACCAGTCAAAGAGGCAGCCCTATGTGGTCCTGTGGCGAAAGCCCCAACTAGGAAGAGTCCCGAGGGACTTAAAACGCCAAATACCGTGAAAACGCTTAAATAAAAAAAAGTTTTATTAATCTGCCAGAGAAAGAAAAGGAGTTATTATGAGTATTGTGATTGGTATTATAGGTATTATCATCCTAATGGTGCTTCCGCACACCGCAGAGCCCACATATACTGAGCAGTTTCCTCGGTCACCAGTGTCTGCCATCAATGAAGCCGTCTCTGGCACCTTATCACCACCAGATGCCTCATCATTATATCGCTTGACATCCTGAATGTCCTGTGCTATAATAGAGACTATTGTTATATGTGCCCGTAGTTCAGCTGGATAGAACAACGCTCTTCTAAAGCGTAGGTCACAGGTTCGAATCCTGTCGGGCACGCCACTATTATTACTATATTATGGAGAATCACTACTATGACTGACCAAATCAATCCTCAAAGCAAGAGGTTCTATGAGATATTAGACGATATCCGAGAGTTACACGATAAGAAGAGGCACGACTATGGTGCTAATGAAGATATTTTCGCTAACTTTCGCTTGAGTGAACTTAGTGGCATCAAAGCCTGGCAAGGGTCCGTTGTCCGTATGGGTGATAAGTACGCTCGGATGAGTAACTTTATTAAGAAGGGCGAGTTCAAGTATAAAGAGGAGTCTATCAAGGACACTCTAATGGATATGGCCATCTACTCATTGATTACATTGATATTATTTGAAGAGCAGGAAGCGGACCAACGTATATTAGACGATGCTGTACGTGATTGCCCTAATGGTAATGATGATGCACTGCCTATCCTAAGTAGCGTGGAGAAGAAGCCTGAGACACCACCAGCAGAGCCACCATTCATTCCTCGTGACCCAGACTTTGGTGATTTTCCGTCTGGTGACACTATGTTTGGGTATGAGCAAGCAGATTCTATGCTATTTGGGAAAGCATTCTCACAGACTCAGCAGGAACCTCCCGGGACTATCACGGCCAGCCTGGATGTCAACCCCTTAGACAAATTAAATGAACCAATGCCTGTTCCTGGTCTTAAAGGGGTAACAGACGATAGATATGAATGGATAGATGACTTTGGCGATATAAGTGCCCTTGAGGATGAAATCAAGGCGTCCACTCCACCGAAAGTGAATAGAAATCAGCCGGGTGGTAGGCCTTGGCGACAAAATCCAGAGTTTGTCAAGCCAGAGTCTGACTGATGGATTTCAGTGGAATTAAAGTCGCAGTGTTGCAGGGTGTAATAGTATTAGTTCCTACATACGCTATGGCTTATATGACTGATAAGATGGTATGGACTATACCTATGTTGGCTGCCGCAGGATTCATTGCCTCTTCTATTAGAGTGAGTCATAAGGATATCAGACGACTGGATGAGGACTCTGCTTCCTTTAAAGACGGAGAAGATGGATGATTTATTATTGAAAAAGGGTTGACTTCTCGCCAGATTAGTGTATAATAGTAGTATTATGATGATGAAAAAGGGAGTGTTTATGATTTTACTTGTAAGAAATTGGTTAGTAACTACCCTAGTGATACTTAATGTAATTATATGGAGTCAAATATGATTGTAACAAAGATAAATAGAGATGCCCATTTACGCTCAGAGAGTAAGTTCTATGTAGCAGGTTGGGTGGCAAGTGAAGGTGGTGAGACACCACAGGCTAAAACCTTGAGTGAAGGGTTTCCTGAGTATTACGCAGATTACCAGCGAGGCTATGATGAGTGTTCTAGTAACACTTGGAAGTTGAGCCTACCTCCGTTTAATGTCCATATGGAGGCTCGCAATGGTTAGTATAGGGAATCAGTTATTTCACGTGGCACAGTCAGGCTCGTTCATTTTCTATATCAATGAGAGTGATGTATTTGAGCGCCAGATAGAAGCAATGAAGGGAGACGTAGATAAACTTAAATCCCTCTCGACATATGCTTTCAAGGTAGAGAAGAGTCCATCATACTTCACTTCCGAAATGATGTTGATTAAGAGTGAGAGGCGAGTCCTCGAGGACATTAAGTATGAGTTCTCAGCAGAGACCCCTCTAGTAGGTATTACAGACCATTAACCCGAGGTAAAAGATGTACAAGTTCATCACGGGTCCAGACCAGGGCAATGTTACATTGTTCCTGGTTTTAGTATTTGGAGCGGCCCTAGTAGGCTTATTCGGAGCAGGACCTTCACACAGTAGCACACCAATACCAACAGAAGACGTAGAGTTCACCCGATGTACGTGCGACTCAGCAATTTATTGCTTGACAGACGAACAATACACTGTTATAATGGCTCAATTAGCAGGACGCCTAGAGCCATAGTCGTGATATATTTGTCACAAGAATAATTTAATTTCATTTATTTTACAAAAGTCAATGAAAACAAGCACTTATGGCTTAAAATAAATGAATAAAACGCTTGACATACCCATTTCCTTATAGTATAATACTTGTATAGAATGATTAATGAAGAGGAAAACATATGATTATTAACACTGAAAACGATATGACGTCCGCTCTAGCGACTCTAATGACTAACATCAAGAACGATTATATGTTCAAAGATGGTACGACCGACAGTCAGATTAGGATGACTCAAGACTTCAATGAGAACCTATCATACAATGTGGGCCGTAAGTACATCAAAGTGATGACGAAGTCCTCTGTATGGGGGTTCATTGTTAATGTCGATGACGATAAGAAGTTTGCTAAGGGTGACCTATTGATGGCTGCTGGATATAATGCACCAGCCAGGAACAAACCCCGTGGTAATATCCTTAAGGGTGGGTACAAAGTTAATTGGACCGGGCCCTTATATCTTTAATCGACCAAATTGGTGTCACCAATGAAAAATGGAGAAGTGTAGTATGACAAATAGTATAATCGATTTCGATGCGTTATTAATCCCAAAGCCGTCTAAGAGTATAGAAGTGGACCAGGCGTTCGCTAATATGTTCTCTATGAAAGCGGCCAAGGATGAACCAGAGGATGACGAGTTCTATACGGACCCGGAAGCGATGGTAGAGGTCCTTGACGATGACTGGGATATCTATGACGATTAGGTGATAAAAGGCGAGGGTCAAATAAATATGGCCACAGCGCCTCCGATACCTAGCCCTAGTGCGTAGCATCCCAGGCCCTAAAACCGTTTTTAGAAAAATTCCCGGACGGCCTTTTTTGCTTAGATACCTTTTTTCATAATACACTTGACAAACCATCATTAGTCGTGTATAATAACTCCATATGTTATCGCTCATATACCACTAACATTTACCAAGAGATATCCGATATGACTATTCCAGCAAACACTTCTTTCTATGCAATAACCAAACGTAAGCAAGATATCCTCGCAGAATGGGCTAAAGCCACTGTAAGGAACGAAGATGGTGCAGTGTTATTCCCAATAACCAATGGTAGCTGGGAAGGATATAGCATCCCAGCAGGCACCGCCACACTACAGGATT